>OMGP01000016.1_pt1 | contig 146903 bp, 125 predicted proteins | sample 1646091 | NCBI WGS metagenome assembly OMGP01 (sample SAMN05578580, study PRJEB25193) | human gut metagenome | biome: Human Microbiome; feature: human-associated habitat; material: feces | host: Homo sapiens | place: USA:Birmingham | reverse complement strand
GGGTGTAGCAAAAACTATATAATGTATTGGGGGGGTTACGTCTATTATAATAGCATAGGAGCAGAAATAAGTGTGCACAAACATCGTTTTATTTCGATTTCTTTTTTGTGCAAATCAACATTCTCTCCCGAAATGTCCAGCAAAATCCGCCCGAAATTTGCATAAAAGAAGGCTTATTTCCAGACCTGTTTCATGCTTTGAACTTTTTATGCTTCTGTCACCGGAGTTTCAGCTTCCCCTGACGGCTTTTCTCCATCCTGGAACAGCGCTTCAAACTCAGCCTGACCGATCTTCTCTTTCTCCATCAGCAGGGCACAGCAGGAATGAAGGACATCCTCGTGATCGAGAATGATCTGTTTTGCCTTGGCATAGCATTCGTCGATGATGCGTTTTACCTCGCTGTCGATCTCGCTCGCCACTTCCTCACTGTAGGTTCTCGTATGCGCCAGGTCGCGGCCAATAAAGACCTCGTTGTTGTCTCCACCGTAGTTGATCATGCCCAGTTTTTCTGACATACCGTACTCGGTTACCATCGCGCGCGCCATCGAGGTCGCCTGCTTGATATCCTGGGAGGCGCCGGTCGTGATGTCGTCAAAGATAATCTCCTCGGCGATTCGTCCGCCCAGCGAAACCATGATATTTTGAAGCATTCTGCCCTTCGTCATATGAAGCTCATCCTGCTCCGGAAGCGGCATCGTATAGCCTGCCGCACCGACACCGGTCGGAATGATCGAAACGGTGTGAACCGGTCCCACATCCGGGAGGACATGGAACAAAATCGCATGACCCGCCTCATGGTATGCGGTAATCTTCTTGTCTTTCTCGGAAATCACCTTGCTGCGCTTCTCAGCACCGATTCCCACTTTAATAAAGGCTTTCTCAATATCCGTCTGGGTCAGGAACTTACGTCCCTCTTTTGCGGTATTGATCGCCGCCTCATTCATCAGATTTTCCAGATCGGCTCCGGTAAATCCAGCGGTTGTCTGCGCGATGCGGTGTAAATCCACATCCTCGCCCAGCGGTTTTTCCTTCGTATGAACGCCGAGAATCTCCTCGCGTCCCTTGACGTCCGGTCGTCCGACTGCCACCTTTCGGTCAAATCTGCCCGGCCGCAGAATCGCCGGGTCGAGAATATCCACGCGGTTCGTCGCCGCCATGACGATGATGCCCTCATTGACTCCGAAACCATCCATCTCAACCAGGAGCTGGTTGAGCGTCTGCTCTCGCTCGTCGTGACCGCCGCCCATGCCGGTACCACGCTGTCTGGCAACCGCATCGATCTCATCGATAAAGACAATACACGGGGCATTTTTCTTGGCTTCCTCAAACAAGTCGCGGACACGGGATGCGCCGACACCGACGAACATTTCAACAAAATCCGAACCGGAAATCGAGAAGAACGGAACGCCTGCCTCACCCGCCACCGCTTTGGCAAGCAGGGTTTTACCGGTTCCTGGAGGTCCGACTAAGATCACGCCCTTCGGGATGCGCGCCCCGACGCCAGTGTATTTCTGCGGATTTTTCAGGAAATCTACGATCTCCTCCAGTTCCTCTTTCTCCTCTTCCAGACCGGCAACTTTGGTAAAGTTGACCTTGCTGGTCGATACCATCCGGGCACGGCTGCGTCCAAAATTCATCATCTTGGCATTTGCTCCGCCGCCGGAACGGGAATTGATAAACATAAACAGGAAGATCAGGACGCCTGCGGACAAAGCGATCGGCAAGATCACCGTCATAAAATAGCTATCCTGGCGGACGCTGGTGGTCGTGTACGGAACCCCCGCCTTGCGCAGCGCCATCTCTACTTCCTTCACATCCAGCACATTGAATTCCTCCCGGTCGCCGGAGGTTGTCTCAAAAACGACCTCACCGGTCGGCACCTCGCGGTTCGGGCGGATCTGTGCGCTCTCTACGGTCTTATTTTCCAGATATACCATGAACTCCGGATAGCTTAATTCCCGCTCCGTCGCCATTCCAGGGACTTTCAACGAGAAAAACATGATAACGAGCAGCATGAGGATCAGAAGCCCCACGCCTCCCATCGACTGACGTTGTTTCAACTGGCTTCCTCCTTATACTTCCACAACACCGATGTACGGCAGGTTGCGGTATTTCTGATCGTAATCCAGGCCGTAACCTACGACAAACTCATCCGGGATTGTAAAGCAGGTGTATTTAACCTGAACCTGTTTTTTCACGCGGCGCTCCGGCTTATCAAGCAGGGTGCACAGCTCGATATTTTTCGGATTTCTCTGTTTTAATACCTCAATCAGATATGCCAGGGTGCGTCCGGAATCGATAATGTCCTCCACGATGATGACATTCTTGCCCTCCAGCGGCTCGTCCAGATCCTTGATAATCTTTACCACACCGCTTGACTTGGTGCCGGAACCGTAGCTGGATACAGACATGAAATCCAGGGAAACCGGAATAGTCAGGCGTTTTGCCAGTTCACAGGTAAAGAATACGCCGCCCTTTAAGATACAGATCAGGTGGACTTCCTTTCCCTCATAATCTTTGTTGATCTGTGCTGCCACTTCACTGATCTTCTTGTTTACTTCTTCTTCCGTTAATAATACACGAATCTTATCAGCCACTGCTTTTTCCTCCGTTAAATTCCACCTCAAGGATGGTTTTTGTCTGTTCTGTTATCTTATAATATGCGCTGATCCGGTGCCCCACTATCCACAGGATATGTTTTTCTTCCGCCAGAAGCCAGATTTCCTCCCGCTCCTGTCTCGGAATTTTCTCATCGATCATCCAGGATTTCAGCGTCTTCCGACCGCCGGACGGCAGTGTCAGGTAGTCCCCCGGCTGCCGGTGTCTCAGCGATAAGGTACCTTTTATTCTATCATAGTCAAACCATTTCGTATACTGGTTTTTCGGAAATTCATCCCCATTTTCACAGGGGAAAGTATGCATCTGCAAAAGATTCCCATTCTGGATACCCGGAAGCAAAACCCCTTTTCTTTCCCTTGGATGACTAAGCGGGCGCACTTCAAGAAATCCATATATATTTACCGCCCGGAACCCATGCGGCAGCGAAATACTCTTTCCGGTTCCCTGGTGCAGAAGTTCCCGCACCGCCTGCACATGCGTCTCCGTCACATCCCGGAGCGGCATTTTGCTCTTTAAAAACAACCGCCGCACGATATAACCCTGCACAATCTCCGCCTGTTCTGCCAGCGCTTTGGCATCCGCCTTTCCGTCCGGTGCATGCTTTTGAAGCCATTCTTCTGCCACCTCTTCCAGATAGGCATCTGCCTGCCGGATGCGTCTGCCCGCCTGGTCGATATGACGGACTGCCTGTGCATTCAGGCGCTCTTCTACCGCCGGAAGCAGTTCATTCCGAAGCCAGTTGCGGCTGTATTCACTCTCCTGGTTCGTCGAGTCCTCGACCCAGTCCTGTCCCTGCTGCCGCAGCCAGGTCTGAATCTCGCTCCGCTGCGCCCAGAGAAGAGGACGGATGATGCGCCCCCGCACCGGAGCAATGCCGGAAAGCCCGGTCAGACCGCTTCCGCGGAACAGGTTAAAAAGAACCGTTTCCGCGTTATCATCCGCATGATGGGCAGTGGCGATATGAACCCGCCGAATCTCTTCCTCCCACGCCCGCGCCGTCTCCTCATACAGGCGGTACCGTGCCAGTCGTCCCGCCTCCTCGACGGAACATTTCCGGTCAAGCGCCTCTTTTGCCGCATCGATACGGAACTCATAAAAAGGAATTTCCAGCCGTTCACACAGCATCCGTGAAAATGCCGCGTCCCGATCCGCCTCCACGCCGCGCAGCCCGTGATGGACATGGAGCGCCCGCAGGGAAATCTGAAACGTCTCCCGCAGCTTCCAGAGTACCAGCAAAAGACCGACGGAATCCGCTCCCCCGGATAAACCGACCAGAACGCCATCCCCCGGCCTGGTCATATGATTTTGTTTCATATAAATTTCTGTTTGTTTCTGCATTCTTTTATATTTCTTTTTATCCCTCTTAAAAATAAATTCACTCGTAACTGTTCAGTACCTTCACAGTATAACGGATCTCCCCTTATTTCTCAACCTGCCAGATTCTACCTTTTATCCACGTTCCAGCACCGTCCCGACCAACACTGTGCAGTCATCCACCACACCCCCGTCCGAAAGCCCGGACGCAAACGCCAGGATCTGTTCTGCCAGTTCCTGCGGGTTGCCGCCGGAAAGGTTTGATACAAATTCCATGAACGTCTCTTCCTTGTGTTCCCCCGGCATCGCTTCGAGAATGCCGTCGCTTATCATAATAATTTTCTCGCCGTCCCACATTTTCCGCGACATCAGAACCGGCTCCGCGTTCTGTACAATTCCCATCGGCAATCCGCCTGCTTCCAGAAACTCAACACCCTCACGCCCCAGAATAAAGGTCGGCACCGCGCCCAGCTTCATCGCTTCCAGCACACCTGTCCCCAGATCGATACAACATAGATCGATTGTTGCCGGATTCTGCTCCGTGCCCGCCAGCAAAAGCACCGTATTTACCAATTTGAGCGCCGATCGTGCCGAAAATCCTGTCTCCAGCAGGCGCTGGGTCAGCTCAATGACCTTCTCGCTGTCCTCGCTGGCGCTTCTGCCGCTTCCCATGCCGTCCGACAAGCTCATAATTACCTGCCCCGGAAGCCCGGTCTGCACCGTACACGTATCGCCTGAAATCGGTTCACCCTCCCTGGGGCTGCACGCCATGCCATACACCATCCGGTATTTACCTTCTTCCACAAAACGGAAGGTCGCCGCATTGCGGGTGATCAGGCTTTTGCTGTCTTTCGCCACACTCCAGTGGCTTCCGGCGATCGCGCGTCCCAGAAGTTCCGCCACATCCCGTGCCGTCATGCATCGCCCGTTGACGCTGCGGAGTGTGAGAAACGCCTCCTTCTGCTGATTTTCATATTGAAGCACCAGCATGTTGTCCACGCGCAGATGGCTTCTGCGGAGTATCCCTGAAAGCACCTCCTCCCAGGATGCCGTCACATCCGCCGCCTGTTCCATCTGGTTGGAAAATTCCTCCAGAATCGCCGCCAGCTCCCGGAACTGGACGATCACCGCGTCCCGGCTTTCCAGAAAACGGTTTTTCCACCCCAGATTCATCGTCGCCCGCCCGAGACTCCGGTTCAATTCCCGCAAATATGCCTCTCTCTGGGAACAGATCTCATGAAACAGGCGAGGCATGTCCTCCAGGTCGATTTTCCCTTTCTGCTCGAACGTCCGAAGCAGATAATAGAGATAATAACTGTCGTCCCGGCGGCTGCCATAATACAGGTTGCACCGTGTACAATCGCCGCATACCGCCGACGCCGCCGTCTGCATTGCCGCCAGCCCGTCCTCCTTCGTCAGATTCCCCTGCCCGCCGATCTCATCCGCAAATGCCTGCGCCAGACCGCCCAGCGACAGTGCCATGCTCTTTAAACGTCTTGCCGTGTAGACGTTGACATCCGCCATATCTCTATGTAAAGTTCTCCGTTTAAGCACAAAAAATCCCTCCTAACCTGTATAACGCCATTATATACAGGCTGGAGAGAAATATTTGTCAAACGGACAGAGCAAAACCAGGGAAAACTTCGACATTTTCCGACCTATCTATGAACACTGCTCCCCCGTGTGCCATACTCCAGGCATTCTATGATGTGCTGCAAGTCTAATTCGGATTCGACGGCTTGAGCAGGATCTCATTGCGGTTTACAAGCCCCAGCTTCTCCTTCGCTACCTTCTCGATATACTGCTTGGTCTGCACATATACGCGGTATTCCTCAAGCTGTTTGGCACGTTCTTCTTCTTTCGCAACCTGCGCCTCCAGATTTTCCTCACGAATTGAATAACTCCTATCCTTTTCCTTGAGATCGATGCCCTTGATGTGCACGGCAACCGCCAGACTCAGCACTACCATCGTAACGCCCACAAGCGCCATCCGGTTGTTTAAATTATCCTTTTTCTTTTTCCGCACATTTCCACCCGGTCTGCCTTCCGACATCTGTCTACGCATTCTCATCTCACTTCCTTTCCATGTTTTCTGCCTGTCCCCTTGTTGTACGTTTCTTTCCGGTCTTCTGGCTTTTTTTGCCTCTTCTTTTCATTTTAATCCATCCGCTGCATTTTTTCAATACTGCAAACAAAAGACGGCTGCCCGTCCGGTCATAAAACACCATGCCGCCGAGCACGCCCGCCACCGCATAGCCGCGCAGAACTCCGTCATTCTGCCCGAACAAAAGCCGGAACGTCGCAAAGCTGGCAAAGAGCCAATACGCCGCATCCTCCATGCCTGTCCAAAATGAGCCGTGCCGTACCAGCCACCGGAAGATCCTAAGCCCGTCATACATCATCATCAGCGCGATTCCCGTACACACACTGCCGCCAAGCAGCCATATTTCCCCTCTCACCGTCCCGCTCATCCGCCACCGCCTAACGGAACAGCCGTCCAAAGAACGACTCCTGCGATTTCCGGTGGGACTCGTTGCAGGAATATGAAAAGCTTTCAAACTCGCCCTCAATATCCACTTCGCCCTTTTCCAATGTCAGACGGCTCACATGCAGCGCCTTCCCACGCACCGTCAGAAGCCCCATGTTTGTATCGAGAATCATCTGGTTCTCATCAAATGACACCACATCCTGGATCCCCGTCACACTCCCCTTTTCCCGGTTCAGAAGCTCCAGCTTGTGAGGTCTGGCATCCAATTTTTCTTCCATGCAAAAAACCTCCCAATTTATCTAACTTATAGCCTATAGCTGCCTATTGTTAAATATATTGGGAGGTTTTCAGGTTTATGAATGATTATCTGGCCGGTTCCCAGACACCGTCTGCATTTACATAATAGCCGTCCGGTGTCCACTCAGCCATATAAAGGGAGCCGTATGGACGCCCTGCGCCCTCCATGTAAACCCAGGTTTTTAATTCTTCATCATACGCCCAGGTCGGCTGCGGTGCATACGGATTTAAGTATACATATCCTAAATCCGGAATCAGCTGCCACTCCGTCAGCATCTCTCCCGTTGCCGGATCCAGATAATACCATCTGCCGTCCTGCGGATCCAGATACCAGCCCGTCCGCATGCCTGTGTTTTCGTCCACATAGTACCATTTGCCTGCGCTGTAATCATAGACCCAGCCCGTCCGGATATATCCGTCGGCTCCAAACGCCCACCATGCGCCCCGGAGCTGTTTCCACACAATCTGTTCAACCTGCCTGCCGGTCGCCGGATCCAGGACCAGGCTTCCCGACAGATATGTACCATTTGACAGGCGGTAACGCCATCCGGTGCTCTCTTTTACCCATGTGCTGGTACTTCTGTCGCGGCCGGAAGTGGTCGTTCCCTGCGGATTGCCTGGGGTCGATGGATTCGGGTTCGACGGGTTGGGTTTCGTCGGATTGGACGGGTCAGACGATGCTTTCTTTGTCTGGACCGTTACCGCCTCGCTGGCTGCGGATGCCGTCGTATTGACACCTTCTTTGAGTCTCACATAGAAATTGTAAGTCGTTTCCGGTGTCAGCCCGGTAAATACCGGTGAATCCTGCCATTCTCCCTGATCCACGCAGTATTCCAGTTCATATTCTGCCGGAATCGCGGTTCCATCCACAAATGCTGACGGTGCTTCCAAGGTCACGCTGGTGTCTGTCCACGCTGCTGCCTGCGCTGCTTTCGGAGTCTTCGTTGCTATCTTCTTGATCGTCAGTTGCACCGTAATCGGAGCACTCATATAATATACGTTGCTGTCCGGGAGCTTAACCGTACAGGAATACGTTCCCGCATTGGTCGGCGGCATTGTGCTGGAATAAACGGTTCCGTTCACACCTTCATAATACACCTCATACTGGCCCTGAAACTGTTTCGAAAGATCCTGTCCACCTATCGTTGCCTGAATTTCATCCCCAACAGACTTCGGCGTACCATCGTAATCAACCTCTTTATTCGTACCATTCAGTGTAACTTTATCTTTGTCCCCAAAATACACATTTGTCTCAATATTCTGTGCCGGCATCTGAAAGGAAGCCGTCCATCTGCCGTCGGATTCGGTAAATTTCGGCGGGTAAATAACTACAAGTAAACCACCGCTGTATGTAAGGCATGCATTCTTGTTCGGATTCTCCTTCATCCGTCTGACACCTTCATCTGTCAAGGTCGCCGTTACCTGCTTCCCGGCGTTTGCCATAGTCTTGTCCAGCGTATAATAAGAACTGCTTTCCGGCTTCTGCGTGATCGAAAATAACGCAGTTGGATCATTCTTAACCTCGATATCCACAGCTACCATGCCCGGTCCATTTAAGTATACATAGAGAGTCGGGAGACCGGTTGTATTATCTTTTTCAATGCAATAATCGCCGTTTGCCATAAGGTCTGAGCGACTATTTACCTGCTTCGGTGTAACTGAACCTTGCTTATACAGCGACATTGACTTTATATTAAATTCTTTAAACAGCTTGCCATTGATAATCTTTGTTACTTTCAGAGAACCAATATGGCTCTCTCCACTCCACTCTTCGGTTTCAAAGGCTGCCGTTGTTCCCCAGGTACCCCATTCCTGTCCTACGAACCAGGTATACTGGTACGCGTTCATATTTTCCGCATAGGAAACCTGTACGGAGGCATCTGAACACGGCATCGTAAAGCAATACACCGTCGGATTCTCCAGATTGCAAATTGTCGCATTCACTTTTGAATTATTCTCACCGGTAATCGTTACTTCGCTTACAACATCTTTCGGATCCAGACCCGTAAATGCAAGGTAAACTGTTTCTCCGGCTTTCTGTGAAAATGTAAATGTACCAGTTTCACCACCTATCGTAGAAATCGGATTTGTTCCATTTATTGCACCATTCAGAGATGCATACGCTTTCACGACTGCGTTCGGAGAGTTCTTATTCGTCACGTCCCGTCCTACTGTAACCGTGTGCTCCGCCGTATCAACTGTCAGCTGGCATTCTGCCCACTTGGAAGGATCCGCCTTGCTGGTGGCTGTGATTGTATAGGTTCCATTTGCCACATCCGCAGCGGTTACCAAGCCGTCCTCTACCCTGACTGCCGGATCACTGCTTTTCCACGTCACTTCTCTGGACGCTCCGTTTGCCACATCGACGGTTGCAGTAAGCTGGACGCTTCCTCCCGGATAAATCGTCTCGCTGGTCTTATCCAGTGTAATTCCGGTAACCGATGGTGTCAGATCCAACGTCAGATTCGGACGTAAGGTCTGGTTTTTCAGAATCGGGAAGGCATACCCGCCGGTTGAATCTATCGTCCAGGTAGAATCAAAATCCCAGCCCAGTTTTTTATAAAAGTCTGGATCTTTCAATTCCGCCTCCGTTGCGTTCGCTCCATATTGCTTGTCTGCCCCCATCATATTCGGATCCGGGGTCAAAATCGTTCCATCTGATTTTCTCGCGACTGTGCCGGCAAAGCCGTAGTTACCCTGGTAAGTTCCCGTTTTTCCGCCAATCCGGTTGAGCGATCGCATCTCCGGGAAAATGCTGACACAGGAGGAAATCGAACCGTTGCTGGAAATACCCGCCACGGCTGCGCCAGTGGGATTTTTTGTCAGCGCTTCGCCTGCCGCGTAGCTGTGGGAGATCGTCACTTTGCTGTCACTTCCGCATCCTACCAGTCCGCCAATATAATCTCCCTTATCAACGTCCATATCCACAACTGCATAGCTGTTTTCAATGGTTGTAGTTCCACCGGTCCAACCAACCAAACCACCTACAAACCTCTTGCTGGCGGTTCCTTTGATTTCGCATCTGCATAGCAGGACTGGATCTCTACCGAATATTTTTCCCTTACATTTCCTATCAAACCACCCGCAGCTTCAATCTTATTCGTTCCATCTGTAGTTTCGATTGTTCCACTAACGTAACAATTTTCTACTGTCAGAGAATCATATACATCACCAACCAGGATGCCAACTCTCGCATCATTGTTGGAAGCTTTAACCACCGCATTTTCTATGGTCAGATTCTTAATTTCACACTTTGAAGAAATTGCTTGAAACAATCCCACATAAGCTTTGCCGACTGCATTCAAGCCTCGAATCGTATGTCCGCATCCATCAAATTCTACTACATTTGAAATCGGCGTAAATGGATGTTCTCCCAAATCAATATCGCACATCAGTTTTGCTTTCTGCATCGATTGATTTTGAAAATACGCAAGCTCTGCCCCTGTGCTAATTTGATAATAACCTTGTTCATCTTTCGTCGGTTCCGTAACTGTTGTTCCATCCCACTTATCCTGCGTCCATACCGCCTTAAATACCACATTTCCTTTTGGCATTGTATAGCTTGCACCGCTGGCATATGTAGTGGTTCCGTCACTCCAGCCTCCAAAATTCATGCCGTATACCTTAAAGGTATTCTCCGGAAGCGTAATCACGGTTCCGGCTGCAGCATTTTCCAGTCTCGGCACTTCTCCCTGGTAATCCTCGCGTCCAGACGCAAAGGTAACTGCATACTTCGCTGCAATCGAAAGATCCACCTTGATTGTTTCTACCGTATCATTCCTGGATTTATAACTCAAATCAATCGTTCCTGTGATACTTCCGTTTACTCCCGGTTCTGTTCCATCTGTTGCCTGATTTTTCTGGAAATCAGACGGTTTCGACCATGTTGCCTGAATTTTTTCATTTCTGATAACGTTCCGTACAACCCGCAAAATTTCATCCTCTGTCGTCTCATTTGTCACTGTCTTCGCCTGCAGCGCTGCCTCTGCCGCTTTTTTGACATCCGCTAAGGTCTGCTCGGAAAATTCATATCTTCCACTCTTCGCCTCCTCGCTGTCACCATAGGTTGAACCATCGCCCGTTGCTCGGACTCCAAACGTATAGATTCCGCTCTCTGCAATCTGGGAGGTAAAATCGTAGCTGGTTACGTCTGGCCCAAGCATTACCGCACTGCCCTGTTCTGAACCATTCTTATAGAGCTGTACCTTATAACCCGACGCATTCTCAACCAGACTCCAGACAGCTTTTCCTTTTACTGTCTCATACCATTTGACATTCTCAGGCGCTGCAAGCTGAACAAGATTTACCTTTTTTTTCAGCTTGATTGAGCCGATCGAACTTCCCTTGTAATGGACATAAAGCTGTATTTCATTTGTGTTGCCAAGAGCCAGCGATTTAGCGAATTGAATCTTTATACCCCATCTATTTTCTGTTTTTTCCACTCCAGAAATTGTAACTCCGACATATGGCGTTCCATCTTCCTCTGACGAAAGTTTAAAATCCTTCGCCTGTAAATCTGCATCTCCGGTATATGCAAGCGCAATTTCCCCATCTGCCGTAACCGTGTCCTCATCGGTTGTCCGGAAAGTTCCTGTCACAGTTTGTCCCGCAGGCATGGAAACTGGATTGGCTTCCAGGGTAAAATCAAGAGCCTCTGCATCTGAAATCGCAATCGTTTTCTTAACTGTAAAATATCCAGTTTTTTTAATTGTTACGTCATAGTCTCCATTGGCGAGATCAATGCTAAAATTTCCAGTTGAATCTGTTGTCGCCTTTTTCTCGCTTCTGTCCTTCTTAAAAGTAATCTCTGCGCCCTCGATTCCGGTTCCTCCAGATTTTACCGAGCCTGTTTTTGTCTCGGTTGCCTCAAGATACTCTGGTATGTCTGCGCCAGAGAATATATTTACTTCTTCATTACCATCATCATTACTTCTCGTCATCTTTAGCGTTGGAAGCTGGTTATTGTCAAATTCCCAGTTTTCCGTATCACTTCCCCAGCCAATCGTATTTTTCCAGAAATTGGTTGTTAAAAGATCTGTTTTGGAAACACGCTCGCCACGATGCAACGCTGGCCACTTTATATCATTTTCTTTATCAAGAAGGTTTTCCCTATATTTAACCCTCATACCCTGATAGGCAAAATTTTGTCCACCAGCTACATGAACATTATAATCACTGAAATAGCCAAAAATTCTATCTACATAGTATGTCGATTTTTTTGTGGAAACCTCTTCTTGTAATGCTGCGCTATTCTTAATTGTGACCTTTTGATTTTGTCCACCAACCAATCCGCCTGCACCTTTACCATTTTCATTTGAGACAGTTCCCATTGCAATACATTTTTTGATCGTTACCACGTCACTCTTACTAACAGAACCGATCAAACCTCCTGCCAGAGAAGTTGTTTTACCTGTGATATCTGCATTAACAACACAATTTTCTATCGTCAGGGGAGCTCCGTTGGTAGTTTGAACAGCTCCTATTAGCCCACCAGCTCCACTATCATTATATCCTGTCGCCGTGATGCTGCCACTAACATAACATTTTTCAACCGTTGCTTTGTCTCCTACCGTCTTTGCGATCGCTCCCTGGTCTCCATTTCCTTCAATCTTAACATCCGATAAAATCAAATTTTTAACGGTTCCATTCAAAACATTAAACAACGGCTGCGAAATTCCACTCAACTCATATCCATTACCATCTAAACCAGCCGTTAGTGTTCTTGACTCCCACGACTGACCGCTTAGATCGATATCAGCCCCCAATTTAATATATTTACTTACACCAAAGGGTTGATTTCCATTATATTGATTTCTTTGGTTTTTACCCATAACCTTAGACCACTGTTCCGCAGTACGAATCACATAGGGATTCGTTTCCGTACCTTCTCCCGTGATTCCTTCATCCGCATACAGCGCAATTCCCGCGTCTCCCACCTGCACATGGATCTCCGGCAAAGCAGTGTCTTCCGGTATCTCTTCGCTTTCCGGAATCACCGGAATATAGGTATAGATCGCCCCATTGTATTCTTCATTGGCTTTATCGTAGCCCTCCCAGGTCTTTTCTTCAGTTTCTTCTGGTTCACCGTCCTCATCGAAGCGGTCAAAATAGTCCTCCGGTGCCAGTCCGCCCTGAAATTCGGAATAGTCACTGTTTTCCGCATCCAGTTTCCATGTGATACCCGGCAAAGTCCGCTCGGTGGTTTCTTCTCCCGTCGTCTCACGCACAGTGAGAGTCTCCGGGAACCGGATATCGGATTCTTTGCTTCCAAGCGGGAGGAGCTGATCGGTGATCGATTCTTCCAACGGTGCAAATTCCAGCGTCGTTTTCGCCTGCTCTTCTTCCAGAACCGTGATCTGGATCACCGGAAGTTCGTCCTCATCCACCTCATAATTGCTGCTTTTCAGCTCTGCACGGAACAGGTAGATGCCCGGATTTTCCCCATCATAACGGGATGCCTGGCTCTCTTCTGCATCCAGAACCCAGCGCACCTTTACTTTTCGCCAGAAACCTTCCTTTTCGTCAATCTCTTCCTCGGTCTTCTCATCGGTCTTCTCATCCGTCTTGACATCTTCCTTCGGTTCATCCGTTTTTCCGTTCGAAGAAGCGCCATCTTCATTCAAATCTGCATTTCCACCCGAAGAACCGGAATCTGTCTTACCGGAATCGTCTTTCTCATCGGATTCACCGTTCCCCGGATTTGCATTTTCATCCTGAGAGTCCCCATTTTCCGCCGAATTTCCATCTTTCCCAGAATCTCCCTGTTCACCTGAACCGGATTCCGCTTTCTCTAAGCCCTCTCCACCTTCGCTTTTGTCTTTGCTATTCTCTCCGGCATCTTTTCCTTCGGTATCTTTTCCTTCAGTATCTTCTTTTTCTCCATTCTCTTCACTGTCCGTCTTTTCCAGCACGGCATCATCATTTGTGCGGTTGGCAAACGCTGCTACATTCTCATCGCTCCCTGCGTCAGGCACATCTTCGGTTTGCCCCCCCCGCTGACAAAAACGTCTATGCTGTCCGGCATCTCCAGATCCTGATACCGGGTTCCATAGGGAACCTTCTGATACAGAACCTGTTCCGATAAACTCTCGATCTCCCGGATCTGATAAAAATTCGTGTTCGCATAAACTCTCGGCACAGAACCATATGAACTGCACGTTATCACTACCACCATTCCTGCTGCCAGGATTCTTCTTTTTCTCCTTCTCATACGCTTTTTTCCTCTCATTCTCGAAATGTTGATTATCCGTCATAAAGTGTGTATACACAAATGAGTCATCACTATATTTATATTATAATAATCAACTCTCACAAATTCAAGACAGAAACTGTTCTTTTAAGCGCATAAAGAAAAACGAGACGACCAAAGTCGTCTCGTAAAAGTCTAACTTTGAGGGGTCACCTCATTCTCTTGACTTCTTTTTTTTATTTCCGTTCTTTATATCATTGTTTTCCCAGGTTCTCCGGGGTTCTGCACCATGTCAGGAGCATTCCTTTTAAAAATTCCAGTTCCTGTGTGTGGTCTTCCTTGTGATCGTCCGCCCACACAATTCCCTGTGCATAGCGCTCAGCCACCGCCAGCATCGCAATCGCAACGCTTGTAAATAACTGCTGCTCCGGGATATCGGTCCGGATGCTTTTATCGCTCCTCGCCTGCTCATAGAACTTATGATACAGCGCTCCTGCCGGCTTCAAAACATCCAGATGTTCAGCCAGCGCTTCCCCCCTGACTTTCTCCCGGGAGATAAAGTTTTTATAGTTATTACTGAACCGGAGTATTTCCGGGCGTTCCCGGTAAATCCGGATGATCTGGTCCGTATAAAACTCAATGTACTGATACGCCGTGAATGATTCAAATATCTCCGGTCCCTTTTCTTCCAGAATCTCCTTCCAGAGATCGCCCCAGATTTTTCCGCTGATCGCTATCACAAGCTTGACCTTCGTCTGATAATAGTTATATAGGGTCGCAACGCCCACTTCCGCAGCGTCCGCCACCCTCTGTAAACTGACATTCTCGATCCCATATTGCGAAAACAGCCTGAATCCAGCTTCCATCAGCTGTTCTTTCCGACGCATCGCCTCTTTTTCATCCCGCTCTATATTTCTTGGCATTTCATCCTCCGCGCCTTTTCCTGGCTTCTCCTGGATTCTTACAGGTATTCAAACATCTCTTTGGCATCTTCCTTGCGGATGGTCTCCTGCACGCTCGTCACGCGGACTTTGACAGACTTGTTGCCGAAGGCAATTTCAATCACATCCCCAACCTTAACCTCCGCGCTGGCTCTTGCCACTTTATCATTCAGCATCACTCGCCCGCTGTCGCACGCTTCATTGGCCACGGTTCTTCTTTTAATGATGCGGGACACTTTCAAATACTTATCTAACCTCATATTTTTCCTTTCCATAACCCCTTGCAGGGCACTTTCATCCTGGCGGAATCCCTTCGCTCCTATAATACTAAAGCCCTCCATGATATTTCATCACGAAGGGCTGTCTGTCACACATATATGTCTGAGATAATTATGCGTTTACCATATCCTTTAATGCTTTACCAGCTTTGAACTTCGGAGTCTTGGAAGCTGCGATCGGCATGGTCTCGCCGGTCTTCGGGTTTCTACCCTCTCTAGCTGCTCTCTCAGCTACCTCAAAAGTACCAAAGCCAACCAGCTGAATCTTTCCGCCCTTAACCAGTTCCTCGGATACTGCATCTGTGAAAGCCTTGATTGCCTTCTCTGCGTCTTTCTTGGAAAGCTCTGCTTTCTCAGCTACAACTGCGATTAATTCTGTCTTATTCATCGTATATTCCTCCTAGCTTATATCTTCGCACATGAATCCTCTTAGTTTTCTTCGTACATGCCCGCAAATCTTACTTTACATTTATATACATTTCTCCTTGCTTTGTCAAGGTTTTTCGCGCCTTGCTGTGTTTTTTCTGTGAAAAATCATGGAGTATCTGTGAACTCTCTTGCGCTTTCGCCTGTTTTTCGATATATCTGTTATATCGAATACCAATTTTTACCAAATAGACTGAAAGGAAACGGAGACTGTCTGGCACTCTTCCAGCCTCCCATTTTAGACCATATATGATAGAATCAACACCCACTACCCCCTCTGATTTTTACGGCGGTTCCCGCATCCTTTTAGAGGGCATCATCGACGAATTTCTCTCCTGCATCGGCATGATCCGGCGCTATCAGAAGTCACAGACCGGCTGGGATCCGATTTCCTCCTCTACCTCTCGCGTCAAAAGCCCGGAGAGCATGAGAGAAAAGCTCATCCGAGACGGACTGGATCCGACGCTTCAAAATGCGCTTGCTCACGAACATGACGCCGCGGGCGTGCGCCTCATCTGCCCGATGGTGGACGATGTTTACCGCACCGCCGAGCTCATCCGCGCAATTCCGGACGTGACCATTCTCCGGGAAAAAGATTTCATCGCCCATCCAAAGCCGAACGGCTACCGCAGCTACCATATGATTTTAAAGATGCCGGTCCGTTTTCTGGGAAATACATCCGAGACAGCCGCTCTGCCCTGTCTGGAGGTCCAGATCCGCACGATCGCGATGGACTGCTGGGCGAGCATAGAACATGAACTCAAATATAAGCACGATATCGCCAACCCGGAGCTGATGCAGCAGGAATTAAAGCACTGTTCCGACCAGATTGCTTCCACGGATCTGTCCCTGTCCACCTTAAAGGAGCTGATTCTCACCCCAAATGCTGACCCAGATGCAAATTCCAACACAAGTGCTGGCGCTGAAAAACCAGTCGCTTCAGACTGCCGCGGCATTCCGCTCGGATAAATACTTGGATAAATAAAATAGTACATAAACCAACAGGTGGATAAACAAAGAGGGGGGATTTTCACACATGAAACTACTTCTTGCCGACGATGAACCGGATATGATACGCGCCCTGAGCGCCATTTTAACCCATGAAGGATATAAGGTAGACGCTGTCTACGACGGGGCTGAAGCACTGGAAAAAGCAGCCGCCGTCAGCTACGACGGGCTGATTCTCGATATCATGATGCCAAAGCTGGATGGGCTTGCCGTTCTTTCTGCCCTCCGGGACAAGGATATCCTGACCCCCGTTCTTCTCTTAACCGCCAAAAGCCAGACCGAGGACAAAATCTCCGGGCTTGACTGTGGAGCGGATGATTACCTCACCAAGCCCTTTGACATCGGCGAATTTCTCGCCCGCGTCCGGGCGCTGACCAGACGAAGCGCCGCCAAACAACTCTCTGGGCTTACCTGCGGCAACTTTACCCTGGATCGCGCTTCCATGGAACTTTCCTGCGGCACTTCCTCCGTCTGCTTATCCAGCCGCGAGGCGGCAATGCTGGAATTGTTTATCCGCGAAGAAGGACGCCTTTTAACCGAAACACAGCTTTTAGAGCACACCTGGGGAAGCACATCCTACGACGATGGCGCTTCCGATCCACTTCCACCGACACAGGAGGCACAACTGGTATGGACTTACGTTTCTTATCTGCGAAAAAAGATGCAGGCGCTGGGCGCCAACCGGAGCATCCAGCGAACCGAAGAGGGATATCGTCTGACGGCGGCGGACGCATGATCCGAAGCCTGAGGCGCAGGTTTCTGCTCATCGCCATGTTTTCTCTGGCGCTCACGCTCTTTGTCATCGGCGGCTCGATCAATCTGGGAAACTACATCCGGCTTACCGACCGGGCGGATGCCATCATCACGACTCTTTATGAAAATGACTGGAATTTCCCCTTTGTCAGGAATCATCCAAACGTTTCGGGACGTTTCCAGCTCACCCGCGAAACGGAGTTTGAGACGCGCTACTGCATTATTCATCTGGATGAAAATGAGAAACCATCCGACGTCAACTCCGAGCACATCGCCTCCCTCAGTGAGAGCGACATCTCAGCTCTGACAGACGCGATTCTCTCAGCTGGCAAGGGCAATGGCTACTGGGGCTACTACCGTTACCATCTGTACCCGTCCGATGGAAGCAGCGAAAGCGACGGCGGTACGCTTGTGATTGTAGACTGCTTTTCGCAGTTACAATCATTTTATATTCTTCTGCGCCTGACCTTCTTTATTATTTTCGGCTGTCTGGCAGTTGTACTTTTACTTCTCCTGTGCCTCTCCGACTACGTCATAAAGCCATTTGCCGATAATATCAAAAAACAGCGCCGGTTTATCACCGATGTCTCGCATGAGTTAAAGACACCTCTCGGCATCATTTCCGCCAACGTCGGCGTCATGGAAATAACACGCGGCAAAGACGAGTGGACGGAAAGCACCCGCAAGCAGGTCGAGCGCTTAAACCGCATGATTGCGGAGCTCATCGAGCTGTCGCGCGCCGAGGAAAGCATGTGTCCGGAAAGTCTCTCTGATTTTTCTGTCAGCGCACTGGTAAAAGAGACTTCCGACAGCTTCCAGACCGCCGTTGACGCACAGGGAAAGAAGCTCTCCCTCTCGATCGAACCAGAGCTGTCGATGCGGGGACAGCGCGACCAGATCCTGCGTCTCTGCTCAATTCTGCTGGATAACGCAGTCAAATATTGCCTGCCGGACGGCACGATCACTGTGTCCCTGTACCAGAAAAAACGCCTCCTCTGTCTCGAGGTGCAGAACCCCTGTGAAAACCTGGAGCCCGATCAGGTTCCGCGCCTGTTCGACCGTTTTTACCGAGCGGACGATTCCCGCGCACGGGCAAGCGGCGGCTACGGCATCGGGCTTTCCGTCGCCAAATCCATCGTGGAACGCCACGGCGGACGCATCAGCGCCCATCTGGCGCCGGGCAAGGATAAACAGAATGAAATTCATTTCTGCGCCCTGCTGCCGCGGCTGTCGTGAATAGCCCAGCCCTATCATCTCAACATACATACCTGCAAACAAATGCACAATTACCTACAGAGTCTGCCACCGTCAGCTTCTTCCAAATACAGGACTATCAAAAACAGGATCGATGGACAACCGCCCAGGAGTTTTATCTCTCTTTACGTTTTCCATCGATCCCGTCTTCTTTTTTCTCTCACCGCCTGTTTCCAGGCAGATTTATCTCATTTATCTTTTTTTATCCTTCCATCTGACGTCCCAGAAATCCGGCTGCCGTCGCTGCCAGCTTCATCTCCGCCCCTCCAAGCGCCTGCTTTGCCTCCCGGCTGAGGAGAATCACCGCCCCGATCGCATCTCCCTCGCTCAAAATCGGCACAATCACCTCGGCGCTGCTCTCCTCCACCTCATCCGAGGTAATCGGGATAAATGCTTTTTCTCCCCGCGCCGCACAGATATTCTGACGTTCGGAGACTGCCAGCTCCAGCGCCCGGCTGATCGTCTTCTGGTAATATTCCTTCTTTGGTCCCCCGGATACCGCGATGATCTGATCCCGGTCCGCGATGCAGACCATCAGCCCCGTAGACTGCGCCATTGCCTCCGCGTACTGCACGGCAAATGCCGCCAGCTCCACCATCGGTGAATATTTTTTCAATATAATCTCGCCCTCGCGGTCCGTGAATATCTCAAGCGGCGTCCCTTCCCGAAGGCGCAGCGTCCGGCGTATCTCTTTCGGGATGACAACGCGACCCAGATCATCGATTCTTCTCACAATTCCTGTAGCTTTCATGATTCTTCCTCCTGCATACCACGTTTGCCATATCGTGTGTCTTATGGGTAGTATGTGGAAATGCAGGCGGATTATACATCTGAAATGGTTCGTCCCAATTTTGGAACTGAAAATTTTTGCGTTTTTTATTCCTGCCGTTTCTTCGGATTTGGATTGATCGCCACACCGCGGTTGATGTCGCCCTGTAAATTCTTGCCGAACTGGTAATCATTACCCGGAAGAATCACATTGAGCAGAACGCCCGCAATCGCTGCGATCGCAAGACCTGTCAGGGTAACCGAAGTTCCTGCCGCCTCAAAGGTCAGACCGCCGGAGAATCCCAGCCCGCAGACCAGAATCACCGCAGCGATTACCAGGTTCCGGGATTTGGTTAAATCCACCTGGTTTTCGACCACGTTGCGGACACCGATCGCGGAGATCATACCGTATAGCATGAAACTAACGCCGCCGATGATGGCAGACGGCATCGAACCGATGACCTCTGCCATCTTCGGAATAAAGCTCAGAATCACAGCAAAGACAGCTGCAATCCGGAGGACACGCGGGTCATGTACACGGCTTAATTCCAGAACGCCCGTATTTTCGCCGTAAGTCGTATTGGCAGGACCGCCAACGAGTGCAGACAGAGATGTTGCGATACCATCACCGGCCAGCGTCCGGTGCAGTCCCGGATCCGCAAGGAAATTTTCTCCGACCGTCGCGGAGATCGCCGACATATCGCCGATATGTTCCATCATCGTCGCAAGCGCGATCGGCGCCATTACCATGACCGCCGTCGGGTCAAATTTGCACAGCTGGAACGGAGGAAGTCCGACCCAGGAAGCCGTCGCCACCTCCGAGAAATTCAGGATCGCACTTCCGTCCGGGTTTCTCATTCCCATCATCTGGAAGACTGCTGCCGCTGCATAGGAGATCACAACGCCCATCAGAATCGGAATGATCTTGAACATTCCCTTGCCCCAGATATTAAAAACGATGATAGTTCCCAGCGCGATCAACGCAATCAGCCAGTTTGTCGATGCGTTGGCGATCGCGGACGGCGCCAGTGAAAGACCGATACAGATAATGATCGGACCTGTCACAACCGGCGGCAGATAGTGCATGACGCGCTCCACGCCTGCCAGCTTGATGATCAGCGCCAGAATCAGGTACAAAGCGCCTGCAACCACAATACCGCCACAGGCATAGGGAAGCTTTTCTCCCATGGTCATATCTGCAAATATACCTGTATTCAGATTCGCAACCGTCGCAAATCCACCCAGAAAAGCAAAGGAAGAACCAAGTAAAGCCGGCACCTTAAACTTAGAGCAGGCATGGAAGAACAATGTACCAAGTCCTGCACACATCAGGGTTACCTGGATAGAAAGTCCCTGCCCCTCAAAATAGGTGTTGACCAGAATCGGCACCAGAATGGTCGCACCGAACATGGCGAACATATGCTGCAGTCCCAAAAGCAGCATCTTCGGCAAACCTAAGGATCTGGCATCCTTGATAGCCGTGTTGTTTTCATTCATAACGATATACCTCCATTTTATTCAGCATACTTTTCTTTTCCGATCATATTTTCTATCGTTTTTGCATGCGTTTCTCCGTCTTTCAGAATATCGTTTTTACAGGCTTTCGTCAACCTTTTCGTTACAGTTACACTGTCTTCTTTACTTGCCTGAACTCCATTCTTATGGTAAGATTAAATAATGTACTTTACCGCCTTATAGTGCCAAAATCACGCTGCTGTCTGCATTCCCTGCAGCCGGCTGAAAACATCCGGCCTATTACGGCAAACATATAGAAAGGCTGAAAATTATTATGAAAAAGCAAAAACTATCTTCCCTTCTGCCTATCGCTGTATTTCTGATCTTTTATCTGGGGCTAGGAATCTGGTCAGAATATATCATGAAGATCCCGATGGGCTTTTACAACATTCCGATTGTTGTCGCATTTATGCTGGCGATCCTGACGGCCTGCTTCCAGAACCGTTCTCTTTCCTTTGACCGGAAACTGGAGCTGATGGGGCAAGGCATCGGAGATAAGAACATCATCACCATGCTTCTCATCTTCCTGACAGCAGGAACCTTTGTCGGTGTCGTAGGACGAAGCAGTGCTGAAAGCGTTGCTTATCTGATGCTGTCTCTTATCCCGGCCCGTTTTTCCGTTGCTGTTCTCTTTGTGGTAGCGTGCTTTGTCTCTACCTCCATGGGAACCTCCGTTGGAACCATCACCCTGATCGTTCCGATTGCCGCTGCCGTATCTGAGACCTCTGGTTTCTCTCTGGCCCTTTGCGTTGCATCTGTCATCGGCGGTGCCATGTTTGGAGATAACCTCTCCTTCATCTCCGATACAACCATCGCAGCCTGCAACGGTCAGGGATGTGCTATGAAGGATAAATTCCGAGAGAACTTTGGCATCGCGCTTCCGGCGGCCATCGCTTCCCTGGCACTTATCCTGGTTGTCTCCTTCCATCAGGATCCGGGAGCTGCCATCATAAAACCATACAACCTGGTTCAGCTGATCCCTTATCTTCTGGTATTGGCAGGCGGTATTGCCGGTATTCAGGTATTTGTCGTTCTGTTAGTCGGAATCGTATCCGGTGCCATCATTATGCTCGGCTCTGGCCAGACTACTCCCTGGGAAATGCTTACCAACATGGGGTCCGGTACTTCCGGCATGTTTGAGACCAGTATGGTTGCCATCTTAGTTGCAGCTATGTGTGCACTGATCCGTGAAAACGGTGGCTTCGATGTTCTTCTTAACGTTATTCATCGCATCTTCCGCGGAAAACGCGGCGGTCAGTTTGGTGTCGGCCTTTTAGTTACCCTGCTGGATATCGCAACTGCCAATAACACAGTGGCTATCGTTATGGCCAACCCTATTGCAAAGGAAATTTCTGAAGATTATGGCATCAGTGCCAGAAAGACAGCCTCCCTTCTGGATACCTTTTCCTGTATCTCCCAGGGAATCCTTCCTTACGGTGCTCAGATGCTGGTAGCATTATCGGCGGTCCATGAGCTGGGCTATGAACTGTCCGCCTTCGAGGTTATGCCGCTTCTGTTCTATCCGGGCATGCTGTTTATCAGCTCCTTAATCTGTATCTTTCTGCTTCCGGAGCGCGGAGACCGTGCCAAGGCAAAAAAATAACAGCGGAACCCTTTCCACTGCACACATAAACGCATTAAGGCATAAAAAAGAGCTGTCCGACTTTCTCGTCATCAGACAGCTCTTTTATGAAATATCCCGAAGTTTCACTATATAACCTCTCTTTCTTTTATATTTTGTTTTAAATGTGCTATGGACCTCTTCCTTTCATATGAATCTCCTCCTTTGATTACATGTATCTATGTAAACTCTTTTAGAGATTGTATGATGATGGATTCCATCGATACCGATTTTTATCTTTTTATTTATTGGATAAATTCGGTTTTTAAAACCATGATCATGTTTTTTAGTAACTAACTATCCCATTGGACCGTCCTCCTTGTTCCTTATTTCGTCCTAGAAACTATGGTAACCGTTTGTTGGGGTTATCTCTGTTTCTTTTGATGGTTTTATTCTACCAGATAATTTTCATTTTGTCAAGCATTATTTCTAATTATTTTCCATATTTTTCTTTATTTATCTGATTATATTTTTGTAATTGTTGTGTATTTCTGTTTTATTTGTTCTGTTTCTAACTATTATTGCGCTTTACGATCGCATTTTCTTGTATTTTTTGTTTTATAGGATGAAGCTTCCTATGACAAAAAAGAACCACCCCAAAAGAATATGCCGATACCGAACTACCTCTTCTGGAAATGGTTCTATTTTCTTCTATCTTCCCTAGTGGAACTGGAACACGATTCCGGCCACAGCCGCCACCACGATATAGAGGATCGGGTGCTTTTTCCATTTAACTAAGCCGTACCAGATCGCAAGCGACAGTACGATCGCTTTCCAGTTGATGATGGAAAACAGCTCGGAAAACGCCAGGCTGCCATCCTCGCCGACATGGAGGAACGCTATCTTTGCCACGCCGATACCTGCTGCCGCAATCAGGGCGGTAGATGCCGCGCGCAGACCATAGAGGGCATTCTGTACGATCGAAGAGGATTTAAACTTATCGAGAATCTTCGAGATAATCACAATGATGATGACCGACGGCAGCACCAGTGAGAGAGGCGCTGCCAGTCCGCCGAGAATCCCTTTAATATGGAAGCCGACGTAGGTCGCCATGTTGACGCCCATCGGTCCCGGTGTGGACTCGGAGACAGCGATCATGTTGGAAATATCACTAAAGGTATACCATCCTGTCTCCTTGGAAATATTGTAAAGGAATGGCAGAGTCGCCAGTCCGCCGCCAATCGCAAACAGTCCGCAGCAGAAGAAGCGGAAACCCAATTCAAGCATCAGCATCATTTCTTTTCCCCCTTTCCGCCCTTCAGTACAATCCCGATCGCACCTGCCACAACAACAAGAAGCGCCGGGGAAACCGATGTAAACAGTGCCAGTACAAACACAACCGCCGCAATCGCGATCGCTCCTTTATCAACCAGCGATTTCTTCGCCAGCTTGACAACCGCACTGCCGATCAGCACACAGACGCAGGCGCGGATGCCTGCAAAGGCGCTGCTCACAAAGCTAAGTTCAATAAAGTTAGAAATAAATGCCGCAATAATCATAATGATGACAAGCGACGGCGCAATGACTCCCAGTGTCGCCGCAATCGCCCCCGGAATTCCCCGATTCTTATAACCGACAAACGTCGCCGTGTTGACCGCGATGATACCCGGTGTACACTGACCAATCGCGTAGTAATCCATCAATTCTTCATCCGTCGCCCAATGGCGTCCATTGACTACCTCTTTCTGCAGCATCGGCAGCATCGCATATCCGCCGCCGAAGGTAAACCCTCCGATTCTGGCAAACGTCAGAAACATATCCAGCAGTTCTTTCATTTCTGCCCACTCCCTTCCGTATTATCCCTACACTTTTATTTCTCTGGAATTTCCAGTATATACCTGCTTATGTATCATACCAGAATTCAAGGAGCCTGAAAAATACCATTCGGATATAGAATATATATCGAAAAAATATAGTTCACCTGTTATTCTATCGGATTTTGTTATATAATATATCTGCCGTATACACAGTTTTACAACGAATCCGAACAGGAAGGAGCATTTATGGAACTTCGCCAGTTATCCTACTTCACCACCATCGTCAACGAGGGAAATATTTCCCAGGCAGCCAAAAAACTGAATATCTCACAACCGCCGCTCAGCCACCAGATGAAGCTTCTGGAGGCAGAACTGGGTGTGACGCTGTTTGAGCGCGGTTCCCGCCGCATCCGACTGACACCTGCTGGAAAGACGTTCTACGACCGGGCGCTTGCGATCCTCGATCTGAGCCAGGCTGCCCGCACGGAGCTGACTGCACAGAAACAGGAGATTCAGGGCATTGTGCGCCTTGGCATCATCTCCTCCGCCGTCGAATTTGTGACCCGGCATTATCTTGCCCCATTCCGGCGATCCTATCCCAAAGCCCTGTTTGAACTCCATGAGTCCAATTCCTACCACCTGCTCGATCTGCTTCACTCCAACCAGATCGACCTCGCCGTGATCCGGACGCCATTTGCCAAAGCCGGGCTGGAGATGCAGACACTGCCGCCGGAGGCATTTCTGGCGATCGGGCGCGAAATGATCTGGAGCCATTACCAGGAATGCCCGAATGCCCTCCTGACTGATATTCCTGCTTCCGAACCACAAAAAAGCCATACGCCCACGTCTCTTCCCCTCTCCGCCCTCACCCGCGCGCCGCTCATCCTTTACCGCCGCTGGCAACCGCTGATTCTGGGATATTTTGAGGAACAGGCGCTGGAACCGAACATCGTCTGCATTGCCGACGATGCCAGAACCGCCCTTTTATGGGCGTCCGAAGGGCTGGGCATCGCGCTCGCGCCTGAATCTGCCCTCTGTTTAAATTCCGATCCCGCCCTGATCCGCCGGATCATCACCCAGCCGCAGATCCACTCAAGCATCTGTCTGGTCAAACGGAAGGAACGGAGTTTATCGCTGGTGGGGGATGCATTTTTCCAAAGTTTCCATGCCACCGCTATTTCATAAATATGAATTTTATCCTATAAATTCAATTGACTTTACACTTTTTTCATTGGCATGTTTGTACGAAATCAGACATTTATCATACGCTGAATATTTTTTCATATATTACCGCATTCTGTTTAATTTTTCCAGCAAATTGCTTTCGATGTTATTTTTTTGATATAAATTGCACAAATTTTTTAATATATAACACAAATGGCAGATTTTTCAGTTGACATATCGAAAAACCGCACGTATAATCGGCATCAATTCAGAAAAAGTAAAATAAACAAACAGAAAATAATTGCAAGGGCGCATCTCTTTTACGATGGATGCGTCCTAGTTTTTATTTATATGGCAACTGATCACGTGCCGGCTTACCGAGGGCACAGCTGAAAAAGAGGAGGAAATGTAAAGCCCGTCACTCTCTCCGGCGGACAGATGCAGCCAAAAGCGCTCCTCTTTGACGAACCAACCTCCGCACTCGATCCGGAGCTGGTCGGAGAGGTTTTAAACGTCATGAAGGAGCTGGCAAAATCGGGAATGACGATGGTCATTGTCACCCATGAGATGGGCTTTGCCCGTGATGTTTCTGACCGGGTGCTCTTTATGGCAGACGGCTATGTGGTTGAGGAAGGAAAGCCAGAGCAGATCTTTACCGCCCCGCAGCATAAACGGACCAAGGCATTCTTATCAAGACTGCTGGCATCTGCGTAGACCCACTATCAAAAACATAAGTGTCGACAGCCGCTTCGCGATCAATAAGATTGCGGAGCGGCTGTTTTCTGCCATAGGAAACCTCGTTCTATGTGCCATGGCACATTCCTTCTTATAAATTCAGATCTCCCAGACTGGAAAGATAATTTTTGCATATATCCAGGAATTCCCTGTTTTTTTCAGCGAAAAAGCTGTTCTTCATCCATACATAGTTAATGAAGTTTTTGCTTTTAAAATCGTTAATAAAAATCTGGCTCATAACACCGAGATCCAGTTTTTTCTGTACGACAAACTTGTATACAAATGAGAGACCAACATTTTCAATGACAAGATTGTGAATGGTATTGATGGTTCCGACTTCTACAAAAGAGGCGAAATTATGTATGTCCTGATTGTAACCGTGAAGAATAGAACGCAGATTGAAATAGGATTTTGAACCTTCTTCTCTGAAAATCAACCGATAGGGATTTAATTCTTTAAAATCTACGGTTTTTCCGGCCAGCGGATGAGTGGGAGCGCAGATGCAGATGGTTTCAGACTCGAATAATTCGTGGCATTCATATTCTTCCGGTGGACAGTAGGTATCCACAATACAAGCCTGGATTCTTCCGTTTGCTAATTGAACTAACAAGTCATCAGATTCTCCCATATAGATGCTGACCTTTTTTTCAGGGTATTTGTCCAGATATTTTCCCATTACTTTTGCAGCAAATGTTTCTCCGAATCCAGTCAGGGAACCTAGTTTGAAAACGTCAGGTTCGTTGATGGGGACAGAAAGCCGGTTTTTTATGATTTCTGAATCAGCCTGTACAGATTGGGCATATGAGCGGAGGAGACGTCCTTGATCGGTTAGGTGAAGTCTTTTTTTCTCATCATAATAAAATAGTTTTGTTCCGTAATACTGTTCCAGATATTTGATGTGCTGAGTTACGGCTGGTTGAGTCATATGAAGCTTTTCAGCGGTTTTGGTATAATTTTTCGTTTCACAGAGCTCTAAAAAGGTACTGAGCTTATAATTTAACACAGATATACTCTCTCCTTTCTGCGTGAATATCTGTATAAGGCGTTTAGTGGGGGGTGGCTATATCAGATGTGAAATAACTCACATTTAGTAGCAAGAATGCCTTGGTATTCTTGAATTTGTAGATCGAAATTCAGACTAAAGTCTGTATAATACAGATTTATCACTTTATAAAATAACGTGATTTCATTTTATTTGATTTATGTGCTAAAATCAAGACAAAGAAAAATATTTTTCGTGAATTTCAAAATAGTATACTTAAAATTATGAATGTTAGGGAAAGGAGGAACTATGGAATACCCGATTGGAATTGAGATGTCGAAGGACTATTTATCGTATGAGGTCAGTAAGGCTGCGTACAAGCTGGTGCACGATGTTATGCTGGTGCAGCCGGGAGAGAACGTAGTAATTACCGGAGATACCTCTACGGATAAACGTGTACTGGAAGCTCTCATGAGTGCAGCTTATACCGTTGGAGCCAATCCGCTGCTTGTTTTCGCACCGACCAATTTAAATACCTATTCAGAACCGGCGGCTCCGCTTGGAAATGCAGTTGCTGTTTCAGATGTCTGGATTGAGTTATCATACGGTTCCATCTTCCTGAGTGATGCATGGAAGAGAGCAATTGATTTTGGCTGCCGTTACATTAATCTTACCGGTATGGATGCAACCATGATCGTGAATTGTATCGGAAGAGTCGATGTTAACAAGGTAGTAGAGCTGGGAGAGGCTTTAAAGGCTAAATTAGAGGCAGGAAACGATATTATCATTAAAGATAATAATGGAACTTATTTAACAGCCCAAAATGAGGGAAGAAAAGTTCGTCACTCCGGTCAGCTGGCAACCTTTAAGGGGTATCCGTTCATGATGGCTGGCCAGATTAGCTGGTGTCCAATAGAGGAAACGATTAATGGAACCCTTGTATTCGATGCTGCGATTTTCCCGCCGACCGACATGGGTGCAATTTCTGAAAATGTGAAACTCACCTTGGAAAATGGACGTGTAACTAAGATTGAAGGCGGAAAAGAGGCCGAACGTTTCAGCGCATGGCTGCATTCGTTCAACGATCCGAATATGTTCCGTTTGGCACACTATTCACTCGGATTCAATCCGGGCGTTATGAAACCAACCGGACGTATCGTAGAAGATGAACGAATTTTTGGATGCATGGAATTTGGTATTGGAAGTCAGGGTAAAATGATTCGCGGAAGCTACTGGACAGCAGCTTCTCACACAGACGGTGTAGTATCGAAACCTACAATTATCGTAGATGGCGTGACAATTGAGGAAAACGGAAAATATGTGGATCCGCAACTTGCTGAAATCTGCAAGCAGATGGGAGTTGAAGGATATTAATCTATAGTCGTTAACCTTATAACAGAGGAAAGGAGGAAGTTTATGAATAAAAAACACCCATCCGCATGGGATCCGGCCATTATGTTGTTAAATATTTTAGTTTCTGTGATTGGTTCAATCATTGGTCTCGAGTTAATTGCCAGATTGGGAATCAGTACAAACACATCTATCATCGGTGCACTGTTTGCGATTATTATTGCCAGAATTCCGTTGAAGGTGTTCCAGAAATATAAAGATATTAATACCCAGAACCTTGTCCAGACAGCTATGTCAGGTGCAACGTTCGCTGCTTCAAACGGTATTTTCTTATCCATCGGTATTCCTTATCTGTTAGGAAGACATGATCTGGTTATTCCAATGATGGTAGGTGCTTCATTAGCAGTAATCATTGATGCAACGATTCTTTATAAGGTGTTTGATACAGAGATGTTCCCGGCAAAAGAAGCATGGGCACCCGGTATTGCAGCAGCAGAGGCTATGCTGGCAGTTGCTGAAAAGGGAAAGAACTCCGTTATCCTTATGATTGGTATGGTTGGCGGAATCGTTGGAAAGATTTTTGGTATTCCGACCGATATCCTGGGCGTAGGCTGGATTGGAAATATGTGGGCTCTTGGTGCATTTGGCGTGGGCCTTCTGATTTCCGAATACACTCCGAAATTCTTCAACATCAAACTTGGCGATTATTATGTACCTCATGGTGTCATGATTGGTGCCGGATTCGTTGCTCTTATCCAGATGATTCTGATTCTTCAGAAAAAGAGCAAGAAAGAAAAAGAAGCGGCAGCAGCTGAGGCTGCAACTGGAAAGGTAGAAAAGAAAGAATTTACCAGAAGCTTAAAGAGCATGAAGTTCTCCCTTGCAGAAGGTTTTGGCGCATATATTCTGGTATCCATTGTTATGGCAATTATGTGTGGATTTTCGGCAGATATGAGTGCTGGAATGTTCGTATGGTGGATTATCTTTGCAGCCCTTTCTGCAATCATTTCCGAGCTGATTGTTGGTATCTCCGCCATGCACTCCGGATGGTTCCCGGCATTTGCAACAGCTTTCATTTTCCTGATTCTTGGAATGCTGTTTGGATTCCCACCGGCACAGCTGGCAATCCTGGTTGGCTTTACTTCTGCAACCGGACCGGCCTTTGCTGATATGGCGTATGACCTGAAATCTGGTTATATTGTCAGAGGCAACGGTGAAGATGTTCCGTTTGAGATGGAAGGAAGAAGACAGCAGTATATTGCAAAAATGGTCAGTGCTGTAATTGCAATTCTGGTTGTTCTCTTTACTTACAAAGCATATTTTGAAAAAGGAATGCTCGCACCGGTTGATGCTGTATATGTGGCAACTATTGATGCAGGAACTAATATGGCAGTAGCAAAGAACCTGATTATCTGGGCTATCCCGGGAGCACTTCTTCAGGCAATCGGCGGTTCAAGCCGTCAGTTAGGTGTTTTATTTGCGACCGGTCTTCTGATTGCTTCTCCGATGGCTGGTATTACAGTAATGGTTGGTCTTTTGATTCGTTACATTGTAGTTAAGAAATATGGTGATCTTGGACAGAGTAAACTGTATATTCTGGGTGCCGGATTCATTACCGGTGCCGCCCTGTACAGCTTCTTCAGCTCCACGATGAACCTTGGAAAGAAACTTAATAAATAAAAATATATATTATAGGAGGAACTTATTATGGAATATCCAGTTGGCGTAGAAATGTCAAACACTTACTTATCATTTGAAGTAACAAGTGCTGCTTTAAAACTGGTACGTGATTTCATGCTTGTAAAAGAGGGTGAAAATGTAGTTATCACCGCTGATACATCTGCAGATTTCCGTGTGGTTGAGGCGGTTGCAGGTGCAGCATATTCAGTTGGTGCAAATCCGGTTATTATTCACTATCCGACTTCCGGAAAAGCGTATGAAGAACCGATTCGCCCGGTTGCAGATGCAGTAGTGCATGCAGATGTATGGATTGAGTTAGCATACTATTGCTCTATGCATACTCCTTGCTTTAGAAAAGCAATGGAGAATGGTGCAAGATTTACTTGCTTAAATGGTATGGATGTTATCATGCTGGTAAATACGGTTGGCCGTGTTGACTATGATGTCCTGATTGAATTTGGTGAGTATCTGACAGATAAAGTTCATCGCTCAAATGAAGTAATTGTTACGGATAAGAATGGAACAAATTTAGTTGGCTACAATCAGGGACGCGGCGTTAAACATTCTGGACAGAGAGCAACCAAGAAGGGCTATCCGGTTATGTTAGGCGGTCAGGTAAGCTGGTGTCCGGTAGAGGAGACTATCAATGGTAAATTAATTTTTGATTCTGCTCTGTTCCCACCGGATACATTAGGTCTTCTTAACAGCAATGTAGAGCTGACCCTGGAAAAAGGTGTTGTAACAAAAATAGAAGGCGGAAAAGATGCTGCTATCTTCGAAAAATGGCTGAATAAATTTAATGACCCGAATATGTTCCGTCTGGCTCATTATTCCATCGGCTTTAACCCGGGCGTAACCAAACCTACCGGACGTATTGTTGAGGATGAGAGACTCTTTGGATGTATCGAGATGGGTATCGGAAGTCAGGGAGCCAGCTTAATGGGAGCTTGCTGGGATGCTGCTGCTCATACAGATGGTATTGTTTCTAAACCGACGATTCTTCTGGATGGCTATAAGCTGGAAGAAAACGGAATCTATGTAGATCCGGAAGCAAGAAAATTCTGTAAAGCACTTGGCGTTGAAGGATATTAATCATTACAATGGTAGTAAACATACCTAAATAATACCTCTAATTGGGAAAGGGCGCTGTCAGAATTGTCAGCGCCCTATTATCTCAAAAGCATTTATCCTAAATTTTCGTATCAAATTGTATGTACGGGGAGATTATATTTATGGAAAGACAATCTAAAAACGAAAAGCTGCTTCAATATTTTAAAGATATCTGCCGTATTCCGAGACAAACCGGTGACGAGGAAACGATCAGCCAGTATCTGCTCGATTTTGCAAAAGCCAGAGGCCTGCAGGCAGAACGGGATGCCCATCATAATGTGCTGATTCGGAAACCGTCAACGATTCCTGGATATAAGGGACCAACGGTTATTGTGCAGGGTCATATGGACATTGTCTATGAAAAGAGCGCAGATAGCACTCATAAGTACGAAGATGGTATCCATGTTGTGGAAGAAGATGGCTATTTGAAATCAGCGGATGGAACCTCTCTTGGCGCTGATAACGGACTGGCAGTTGCTTATGCAATGGATTTGCTGGATCGAAATGATCTGCCGCTTCCGGCCCTGGAGATTTTAATTACTTCCAGTGAAGAAGTGGGACTAGAGGGAGTTAAGCATCTGGAACTTACAGATGTCAAAGGAAGCTATCTGATTAATTTGGATGCAGAAGAAGAAGGTGTTTTCTTTACAAGCTGTGCAGGAGGAGTCAGAACCGATCTTTCTCTTCCGCTGAAATATACGGACTCAACGGAAGATATTACATATACATTAACATTATGTGGATTAAACGGAGGACATTCGGGTCTGGATATAGCTCTTGGAAAAGCAAATGCAATTCAGCTTGTGGGAAGAATTCTTTATCATATTGCTCCATTTGCACGTATTTCTTCGCTGGATGCGCCTGGAAAAGCAAATGCAATTGCATCTAAGGGAACGATTGTTATGCACACATCAAGCCAGGACGAAGAGGCATTATTAAAAGAACTCTCTAAACTGGAAGAAATGCTGAAAGCACAGTTTTCTGAAACAGAAAACCTGTCATTCCGCCTGGAGAAGGAAGAGCAGAAAAAAGAGGTAACTGTGTTTACAGAGGAAACGGTGAATTTGATTATCGAGGCAATTACGTTTCTTCCGTGCGGCGTTATCAGCCGAACCAGAGAAAATGTGGAAATGGTACAGACATCTTCTAATATAGGCAGTATGACGATTCAGGATGGAACACTTGAGTTCCTGTGTTCCGGAAGAAGCTCTGTAAAATTAGAAAAAGCACAGTTAAAAGAAAAAATGCAGATATTATCGAAGGCACTGGGAATGAACTGCACCTTCCATGGTGATTATCCGCAGTGGGAATATCGTAAAGAATCTAAACTTCGTGATATTTGTGCGAAGACATACCGTGAGTATTCTGGAAAAGATGCTGTTTTCACAGGAATTCATGCCGGAATCGAATGTGGATATCTGGCAGAAAAACTGGGAGAGCATATCGATATGATTTCCTGTGGTGCAAATCTTTATGATGTTCATACACCGCATGAAAAAGCAGATGTGGAATCTTTCTATCGGATGGAAGAAGTAATTATTGCGATCCTTCAGGAGATTGCAAAAGCTTAGTGTTTAGCACAATATAATATATTAAAGCCCCGGAATCAAAAAATTCCGGGGCTTTTGCTGTGCATGTATGAAGTTTTACAGTCTCGCAATCACTGCGTCCACATATTCCTCGGTGGTTGCAGTTCCATGCAGATCTCTTGTCAGGTGCTTGCCTTCTGCCAGAACCTCATCCACAGCCTTGCGGATGCGTCCGGCGGTCTCATTTTCACCTAAGTACTCTAGCATCATGCAGGCAGACCAAAGGAATGCGGTCGGGTTTGCCAGGTGCTTGCCTGCAATATCCGGTGCGCTGCCATGTACGGCCTCAAACATAGCATAGTCAGAACCGATATTGCTGGATGGAACGAGTCCCAGGCCTCCGATCAGGCCGCTGCACAGGTCCGAAAGAATATCTCCGTACAGGTTCTGCATTACCATAACATCAAACTGGTTTGGATTCATGACAAGCTGCATGCAGGTGTTGTCGATAATCTTGTCATCGCCCTCAATCTCTGGATATTCCTTTGCAATCTCTTTGAAGATGGAAAGGAACATGCCATCGGACATTTTCAGGATATTTGCCTTATGAATACAGGTTACTTTCTTGCGTCCGTTCTTTTTCGCATACTCGAATGCATCGCGGATAATGCGCTCGCTTGCCTGTCTTGTAACAATCTTAATTGCATGAACTGTATCCGGATTTACCTGCTCCTCTACACCAACATAAAGACCTTCTGTATTTTCGCGGAAAATCACGATATCCACATTCTCAAATGGAGTTTTTACTGCCGCGTTGGACTTAACCGGGCGGATATTGGCATACAGGTCATACTGTCCGCGAAGTGTTACATTCAGGGAGCGGAATCCTTTTCCAACCGGAGTCGTAATCGGGGATTTTAAGAGTACTTTGGTGCGCTCGAAGGAAGCATAAGCTTCCTCTGGAATCAAAGCACCGTTGCGTTTCCACTCATCCTCACCAACATTGAAAATTTCATATTCCAGCGGTGCATCTGCCGCTTTTAAAATCTTTAACACATTATCAACCAGCTCCGGACCGATACCATCGCCGCGAAATACTGTAATTTTATGACTCATTTCTTTATCCTCCTTCTTGATTTTCCCAATCGTAACTGTTCAGTACCTTCACAGTCACGCGCAGTAAATGCGCTGACCTACTGAACATTTACTTCCAATCTTCATATTTTATCGAAAGCTGCCAGAACAGGCTGACAGCTTTTCGAACAAACATCTTCTCATTCAAGTCGAACGCCCGTGAGACTTGGCGCGTGATTCTGGTCAGCGTAAGCTGACATATTCTTTACAGAATCACTGCGCATCCTCGCGGAGCGTTTATCTCAGTCGGAGACAAGGCTTCCACTGAGACAAATTTGCTATTACTCACCACCTGAAGATGTGGGAGTCTTCTCGACTGAGATAAAATTTCACTTACAGAACAACTGCTACAATCAGGTTATATACCGCACAGCAGATAACGCTGATCGGCACTGCCACAAAAAGCAGGCGGTTGAACAGGTGATTTCGGTCTTCCTCGTTTCCGCAGGAACCAAGAATCAGGCTGCCGCCGGATGAGAACGGGCTGATCGCACTGCTCTGTGCACCAAGAATCGTGCAGGCAAAGAGTGCTGCCGGATTTAATCCGGTTGCTGCCGCAAGTCCTGGAATCAGCGGGAACAGGGCCGGTGCTACAACACCTGTCGTAGAGCTGAAGAAACTCATAAATGCGCCAACAAAGCTGAATGCCAGCGGAATCAGGGCTGTCGGAACATTAGAACCAATCCATGCGGATAATGCATCAATGGTACCGGCCTGAACTGCAACGGCGATAAGCATGCCGGCTCCGGCAATCATGAGGATGGTGTTCCACGGAACACGTGCAATCACTTCCTTCTGCGGTGCCAGATCAAAGAGCAGTGCGATGATGGTAAAGCAGAATGCCACCAGTCCTACATCAACCTTTCCGGCAATTTTTCCAATCAGTTCATTGCCAGGAACCGCCATCTTTAAGAGCGGGAATATCAGAACAATCACCATCATCAGAATCATTAAATGCAGGGTTGTTTTCTGTTTCTTGTCAAACGGCTCCGGGCGATTGAACGTTACGCCTTTTCCGATACCGCGGTTGCTCTTGAAACCGAAACGGAAAATTGCAATCAGAATCAGGGAAAATACAATCGCGAAACCAAAAATTTTCATTTCATCTACAAAGGAATTCGTTGCTTCAAATGCCGGTTCTGCTTCATAAGCAGTATCAATCAGACCGCGGAATACGACGCCCAGCGAAGCTGTGGGGAAGTTTCCGCCTGCCAGTGCACCGCAGTTGATCGCCACCGCACCGGTCAGCTTGTCCATCTTTGCTTCCTCACAGATAAGGATGGTAATCGGTGCCAGGAATGCCAGAACGGTAAAGTATGCAGCACCCATAACAGAAAGTACAACTGCTACAAAAAATAATGCAAAAGGAAGCATACCCGGAAACTTGCGGCACATATAGAGAAGACTGGCCGACATTTTTTCAAGTGTTCCATTCACAGCTGCAAAGTTGTAAAACAGTGATACTGACAGGATAACGAACATGGTGCTGACCGGCCAGAAGCCAATCAGTTCTTTTGTTTTCAATCCCATGCCAAAACAACCAATCAGGTATGCAAAGGCAATACAGAAAAATCCCGTATTGATTTTCGTTTTATATCCCAATATAACGGCAACCGCAATGGATGCCACCAAAACTGCACTTAACATATGATGCGTCCCCCTATTCTTCGATGCCCAACAGTTTTGCCGGAATAGTGTGTGTCATATGGTACACGTGTTCTTCCGAAATTCCATGATCTACCAGATACTGCATATATTCTGCCAGCGCCAGCTCCCAATGCGGGTTTTCTGTCTGGCCGCCATCGGTATCAACCATGACATTTTTATAGCCAACCTCTTTGATGAGTTCCAGGTTGTCTGCCAGATTGCTCTTATACTTTCCGCCGCCCATGTTCTGTGCATAGCAGCGCTCTAAGATAACGTCATAATCCTTTACCAGGCGAAGCTGATCCTCATGGCTCATGCCTACAATCCACCATTCAGGATGGGTTACAACGATGTTTTTTACTCCCATATCCCGTGCAGCTTCCACAACCGTGAAAATCTCCTCCGGTGCGATGTGAGCGGTTCCCAGTACCGCATTGTGGTCGCGGATCAGTTCCAGCACGGAACGAAGCTCCGGCACGATCTTTCCATCTTTTACGACCTCCACGCTCTGACTCAGATCCTGGTTCATCTTCTGCATATGGTTCTTCGCCGACTGGGTCGGAAGCCATACCACCTTTGCTCCCAGGCGAAGCGCCACATCGACTGCCTTCGGATTGATGCCGCCGACTACCTTATTTAAGGTAATACTGCCAAACATCGTAAAATTGTTCGTTTTCCCGTGTACAATCTCGTTGTGGCGGTTGCACAGATACGCCCGATCCATCGTGGTTCCCTGATGCGTCTTGATGACGATAGCGCGTGCCCCAACCCGGATCGCCGCCTCCATCAGTTCGAAATCATCATACGCCCGCAGACGCAGATCTGGATTCGTGTGAACGTGCATGTCGATAACACCCTTCATTAAATCCTGTTTCATCTTGCTTATTCCTCCTATTTATAATCGTCCACAGAGGCTTTTTCAAAGCTGTGTTCCCTCGCCGGATTCCTATTCGATTTTCCAGCCGCTGCTTCAGTCTCTGCCATTGATTTTTGCTTGTTTTTATCTTATACTATTTTTGTTATAGGAGAAAGGCAAAATTTGTTATACCAGATATCGGAAATTCCGATATCTCGTGAGGGGGATTCTCATGGATTTAAAGGAACTAGACTATATCGTAACCGTCGCTAACGAGGGAAGCATCTCCCGCGCAGCTGAAAAACTGTTTATGGCGCAGTCGAGCTTAAGCCAGGCGGTCCGCCTGTTTGAACAGGATCTGGGGACGCCGATTTTCGTCCGTACTGCCCGCGGGGTCCGTCCAACCTCTGCCGGGGAGGCATTTATTTTCCATGCCAGACAGATTTTACAGCAGTACCAGGAAGCGCGCAGCGAGGCTTCGGATATTGAAAATTTAAAGGGCGGCACTGTCATTTTCGGCATCAGTACCTACCGGGGAACCTACCTGCTGCCGCCGGTCCTGAAAAAATTCCATGCCCTGTATCCACGGGTTCATGTGGAGATCTGTGAGATGGACAGTATTGATCTGGAAAATAAGATTTTAGAGGGACTTTTAGATCTGGCGCTGATAGCCGCGCCACCGGTTCGGATCAAACACGGTGTGGATTTCCTGATGCGGGATGAGATCATGATCGCCACCACCGCCGGCCACCCGGTCATGGCGTTTGCGAAGCCATGTGAATCGGAGCCGGAACAGATGTGGATCGACCTAAAGGACACCGCACCATTTGAGTATATTCTGGGACCGCCCAGCACCGTCCTCGGACGGACTGGCCGCCGCTCCCTGCGCGAGGCTGGCGTGGAACCGCTGGGACTCGACACCTACCTCTCCGCCTCTTTCGCTGCGGCGATGGCGCGGGAGGGAGTCGGACTCGCATTTACTTACCGTTCCTGCCGCATCATGCGGGATGAGTTCCGCTATCTGCGGATCGGGAAAGATGGTATTTTCCTCGATCTAGCGCTCGCCTGGCCCGCTGGAAAATACCGCTCGCGGGCGGCGATGGCGCTCGCGAAGCTGTTTCAGGAGATGGCGCCGGAGCTGCTGAAGCGGTGAGCTTTTTTACCCCAACTCTTCCGGCAGTGCCTCAAAGAAAATATCCTTCCAGGCACGTTTCAGCTGTTTTTCATGAACTACATAGGGCTGCACTCCAATATATTTAGGAACGTTATCACTGACCAGGGATTTAGCGACTGCAAGAGCGGCCGCTTTTCCCTGGTCATATGGCCTCTGGGTGCTGAGTCCTTTTACAAATCCTTGATTCATTTCTTCTGCAATCTCAAAATCCAGATCTGTGGTAAAGACAGCAATATCTGTCCGGTTCAAAGCTTTCAGGGCCTTGATGGCGAGCAGGGCGGGACGGTCCCAGCTCACATAGAGCGCCTGGATATCCGGGTGCTCGTTTATCATCTCATAGCATACCTTGTAGGCATTTTCAATTTGAATAAATCCCTTTCTGGCAGTGATTTCAATGTCGGGATAGGATTCCCTTAATATTTTCTCGGCACAGTTATCACGCTCGGTAGTGCCGTAAAACATGGCGCCGTGGATGATGAAGCCGACTTTGGCGTGCGGTTTTTCTTTCAGGTATTCGCCGATCATGCGCCCTGTATTGGTGCCATTTTCCCGCTCATTGACGGAGATACAGGAGACGTAATTGTTCCGGCTGAAATTCTGCGGGACATTGCTTAAAAAGACCAGCCGCGTCATTTTGGACAATTCCTGAAATGCCGGGCCCGTCTGAACATCGTCGGTGGGGATGGCGATGACGGCGTCCGGGTGCTGCATTTTGATGCTTTCGAGCTGCATATTCTGGAGGGCAGGATCAAAATGGGCGTCCATGGTGGAAATAATATCGATTCCGTACTGCTCCAGTTCATCCCGGATGCCTTTCTGATGCAGGGCAGCCCAGGCAGTTCCGGTGTAGTGGAAGGAAATGGCGACGCGGTAATTTCCGGTTCGCAAAAGCTGTTTTTCCTCCTTGGAGAGCCGGATGCTGTCCGGAGATACGGCGTGTTCACCGAGCGGTCCATTGTCGATGATCCGGGTGGAATCGCGCAAAATCAGCTCTACATCTGCGTAGTGGGTCAAAGGTGCGCCGGAGAGGTGGTTGATCTCGTCAAAGAGTGCCTGCGAGGCGAGTTCTGCCATTTGGTCGATATCCCGGTGGATGCAGGATATCGGTGGGGCGGTCAGCTCGCACCAGAGCATATCGTCAAATCCGATGATGGAAATATCGCGCGGACAGTCTTTTCCCAGCTCCCGCAGCGCCTTGAGAAGAAACATAGTCAGCCGGTTTCCACCGGCGATGATGGCGGTGGGGAGATACCGGGTGATGCTTTTCTGAATATTCAGGCTGATGGTATCACTGGACTGATACAGATTGATCTCCGCGATGCAGGAACTGCTCAGGGTATGGTTGGCGGAGAGAAGTGCCCGCTCATATCCGGCAATCTTGTCCTGTTTGGCGAGGCTGTCTGTTTTTTCTACCAGAAACAGCACATTTTCGTGTCCGCTCTCAAAAAAATAGGAAGTAGCGGAGTGAAATGCTTTGGTGTAATCAAAAAGAATCCGCGGTGTGACATCGTCGTCGATGAATCGTTCGACACAGACAAACGGGATACCGGATTCATATAGAAATGAATAGGCAGCCGGATTGCTGCTTGCCGGGGAGAGAAAGATGCCGATGGTCTTGGCACTGGAGATTAAGTTTTGCAGGATGCTTTTCTCCTCTTCCGGGCTGTCGTTGGTGGCGGCGGTGTAAAACTGATAGCCCTGGCTGGTCGCGTAGGACTGCAGCTGATTGCACAGATCGCAGTAGAGCGCGCTCTTGATATTTGGAAAGACAGCGACAATCTGTGAACTGCGTCCGCTGCGGATTTTACGCACCTTTTTTTTGATTTTTTCAGAATATCCACTTTCTTCAATAATAGCTTCGATTTTATCCACCAGTTCCGGGCTGACATAGCGCGTATGGTTGATAACATGGGAAACGGTGGCGATGGAGACGCCTGCCTTTGCTGCGATTTCTTTGATGGTCATAAAACTCCCCCTTGCTGGTGCGGACTTAGTCCGTCTGTTCCTGCGCGGCAGGATTTGGATTTGCCGCAGTTTTGTGTTTCTTTTTTTTGATTATAGCACAAAAATAGGAGCAAAACGATAAGATAAATAAAATTTACGTAAAAAATTAAAAAGAACAGCAGAAATGCATAAATATCAATAAAACAGGATGAATATATCGCCGAAATTAGTGCAATATGCCAAAAGAGTATTGACGAGAGGGCATGGAATAGAGTAATATCTAGATATCAGACAGGGAGACTCCTTCCAGAGAGAAAAATTTTTACGTAAAAATAAAAAGAAAACTATAACAATCCGTTTGAAATGCACTAAACAGTGATGAAGTAAGAGGAGGATCAGATTTATGAAAAAAAGTCTTAGATTTACAGCAGCAGGTCTTTCAATTTGCATGATGGCAGCAATGCTGGCAGGATGCAGCTCTTCCAGCAGTACCGATACAACAGCGGCAGCTGATGCTTCTGAGGCAGCGGCAGATACGCAGGAAGCTGAGGCAAAGACCAGCGATTTATCGTTTGCATTCTGTACGAATACTTTAAACAATACTTTCCAGAGTTCCATTGATGCAAAGCTCAGCGAGCTGTGCAAGGAAAACGGCATTTCCTACACCTGCCTGGATCCGGATTATGATTTAAACAAGCAGCTCAGCCAGTTATCTGACTGTGCAAACAGCGGTTACGATGCAGTGTTTGTTATCCCGGTTGACTCCGCAGGTATTACCTCCGGACTGGCTGAGATTGCAGACGCAGGCATTCCGATTTTCAACGTAGATACCGCAGTCATCGATGATGATATCGAACAGTTCGTGACACAGTTCGTTGGAACCAACGCATACATGGCAGGTCAGTTAGTGGGCGAGCAGATGACGAAAGATTATCCGGATGGCGCAAAGATTGCAGTTCTGGATTTCCCGTCCAATGAAAGCTGCGTGGATCGTGTCAATGGTTTCCTTGAGGGTCTTGGCGATCAGAAGGATAAATTTGAGATTGTAGCACAGCAGGATGGCGGTGCAGCGCTCGATCAGTCGATGGGACTGGCTGAGGATATCATCACAGCAAACCCAGATCTGGAAGCATTCTTCTGTATCAATGACCCGTCTGCCCTGGGTGCGGCAGCAGCTATCAAGGCAGCAAACAAGACCGGCGAGATCGGTGTATATAGCATCGATGCATCCCCGGATGGAAAACAGGCACTCTTAGACGGCGAGTTCACCGCAGTTGCATGCCAGGTTCCGCTTCAGATTGCAGAATATGCATTTGACGCAGCTGAGAAATATGTAGGCGGCGACACCACAATCGATGAGAAGAAAGTATATCTGGATTCCCATCTGGTAGAGAAAGAAGAGGCAGAGAAGACTCTGAACGATTGGCAGTAATGAACTGCGAGGAAGTTTAACAGTTACGTGAAATAAAATAAAACATGGAAAATGCGGCGATGGGGTTCATTGCCGCATTTCTAAAAAACGGAGGGTTCTATGGGAAAAACAATTCTGGAAATGATAGATATCAAGAAAAGTTTTTCCGGGATCTATGCATTGTCAGGGATCAATTTTTCCCTGGAAATGGGCGAGGTTCATGCGCTTCTGGGAGAAAATGGAGCGGGTAAATCAACGCTTATCAAGGTCCTTGGAGGAATTTATAAACCGGACAGCGGAACAATCAAGATTAATGGTCAGGAAGTTGAGATAAATGGTGTTTCGGACGCCCAGGAGAAAGGAATCGGAATCATACATCAGGAGATCGTCCTGGTTCCGTATCTGACGGTCGCGCAGAACCTGTTCCTGGGACGGGAAATCAAGACGAAATTCGGCACCGTGGATATGCGGGAAACGAACCGCCGGGCAGGCGAGATGCTGGCAAACCTCGGGGTCAATATCCACCCGGATACGCTGGTAGAATCTTTGACGATCGCCCAGCAGCAGATGGTTGAGATTGTAAAGGCGGTATCCTTCGACGGACGGATCATCGTCATGGACGAGCCGACGTCCTCCCTTTCCAATGACGAGGTAGAACAGTTATTTGGAATCATTGAGAGATTAAAAGCAAAACAGGTAAGCATTATATATATTTCCCACCGTATGGAAGAACTGTTCCGGATCTCGGATCGGGTTACCATCATCCGCGATGGCGCCTATGTGGGAACAAAAAAAACATCGGAGACGAATGCGAACGAGCTGGTAGCCATGATGGTAGGACGGGAGTTAGAGAGCTTCTATGCCAGAGATTACAACGATCTGGAACATGCAGAAACGGCATTGGAAGTGAAGAATTTAACCTGTGAGGGTGTGTTCTCAGATATCAGCTTCCGGGTAAGAAAGGGAGAGATCCTGGGATTTGCGGGTCTGGTCGGAGCCGGACGAAGCGAGATCATGGAATGTATCTTTGGAGCCAGAAAATACCAGAGCGGAACCATTCTTTTAAATGGAAAGGAAGTTCGCTTCACGACACCGATCCAGGCAATCAAGGCGGGCATCGGACTGGTGCCGGAGGATCGGAAAAAACAGGGACTTGTCCTTGGCAATACGGTCGGTTTTAACCTCACGCTGGCATCGATTGACTCTTATATTAACGGAATTGCCATCAGCGACCGGAAATGTCAGGAAGTGATTGATTATTATAAAGAAAAGCTTCATATCAAAGCAGTGGCAGACCGGGTGGAACTGGTGGAAGCGGGAAGCCTTTCCGGCGGAAACCAGCAGAAAATTGTCCTTGGAAAATGGCTGGCAATCAAGCCGGATGTCCTGATTCTGGACGAGCCGACGAGAGGCGTCGATGTCAATGCGAAGTTTGAGATTTATTCCGTTATTAATGAGCTGGCGAAGGCGGGTATCGCCGTTATCATGGTATCCAGCGAGCTGCCGGAGATCATCAATATGTGCGATAACGTATGTGTCATCAAGGCGGGAAAAATGACGGGAATGCTCGGAAGAGATGAACTGGATCAGGAGAGAATCATGCAGTATGCAGCAGGAGGCGAAGAGTGATGAACGGAAAGAAAAGTACAGCAGGCAATTCGGTACTCTCGGTATTTACCGGAAATACAGGAATTATTGGAGTGCTGGTTATCTTATGTGTGGTAGTCGCACTGGCAACCGATAAATTTTTGACACCGAGCAATATCATTTCAGTGCTCAGACAGATTTCCATTAATACATACATTGCACTGGGAATGACGTTGATTATTATTCTCGGACACATCGATCTGGCAGTTGGCGCGATCGTAGCGATGAGCGGAACTCTGACGGTAGGATTTGTAGTTAATCAGGGACTTCCGATTGGCGTGGCGATTGCGGCTGGCATCATCATCGGTGTTGTGGCTGGTCTGATTGATGGTATGGTTGTATCGAAATTCCGTGTTCCGGCATTTATCATTACGATGGCAATGATGAATGTCTGCAACGGTATCGCGTATGTATATTCGGGCGGACAGTCCACCCGTATTACGGATAAGTTTTTCATTGCAATCGGAACGGGTTATCTGTTTAACATTATTCCGCTGCCGGTTGTCTATATGGTTATTTTAATTATCGTATTTAGTTTTCTGCTTTCTAAAACAAAATTTGGTACCTATGTGTATGCAATCGGCGGAAACCGTGAGGCGGCGCGTCTCTCAGGTGTTCCGATCAAGAAAGTCGAGATCATCGTGTTTACATTGTCGGGCGCCCTGGCGGCATTTGCAGGTCTGGTTCTGGCATCGAGAATGTATTCCGGACAGCCGTCCGTCGGAAGTGGCTATGAGATGGATGCGATCGCAGCCTGTGTCCTCGGCGGAACCTCGATGGCAGGCGGACGCGGACGTATCAGCGGCACAGTATTCGGTGCGATGGTAATCGGTATTATTTCCAATGGTCTGAATCTGATCGGCGTCAGCTCCTACTGGCAGCTGATTGTAAAGGGTCTGATCATTGCCTGCGCGGTTGTACTGGATTCCCAGAAGGGCAATCTGGCACTCCTCAGAAAAAAGAAATGATTCCAAGAGCACATTTAGAAAGGCAAGGAGAGAAGAATGGACTTTTTCAGAAAAATGTCATTTGCGGATTCGACCGGTGACGCGATTCCGTTTTATCATGAAGGTAAATATCATATTTTTTCACTGACATCCCCGCCAGGAACCACGGTATATCCGGCGAGACTGCGTACTACATGGAGCCACTCTGTTTCGGAGGATCTGGTGCACTGGGAGGAGCTGCCGACAGCACTGTATCCGGGCGAGGGCGATGAGCCGGATGCGTCCGGCGTGTGGACGGGCTCGGTTATCTACGGCGAAGGAAAATATCACGCATTCTATACGGGTTACTGCCTGACGGCAGAATATCAGCAGACGATCTGCCATGCGACGAGCGAGGATGGTATCACCTGGACGAAGGACGCGGCAAACCCGGTTATCACGCCGATGATAGAGTTATATGAAAAGCTGGACTGGCGTGATCCGTATGTATTTTATAATGAGGAAGATAAATGCTACTGGATTCTGATCTCGGCGAGACGACTGGATATGCCGGTAACAAGACGCGGCTGTATCGTCCTGTACCGCTCAAAGGATCTGGTAAACTGGGAGTATTATGGTCCGTTGTATTCGGCAGGCAATACGAATTGTCCGGAATGCAGCGAGATGTACAAGATAGGCGATACCTGGTATCTTTCCTATTCCCGCTTTTCCGAGTTTGTCAACACGATTTACCGCACTTCCAAATCTCCGTTTGGACCGTGGAAAAAGCCGAAGAAAGACGGCATCGGCGGACGCCGCTTCTATGCAGCTAAATCCATGCAGGATGACAACGGGCGCCGTTTCTACTTTGCCTGGGCGCATGACCGTGCAGAAAACAGCGACCGCGGCGAGTGGTACTGGGGCGGCACGTTCTGTATTCCGCATGAGGTCGTTGCAACGTCAGACGGACAGCTGGATGTGAAGCTTCCGGAAGAGTATGTAAACTGCTTTAAAGAGAAAGTTGACTGGAAATACCTTCCGGTCATGGGAGAATATAAGCTGTATGGAGATACAACGGTTGAGCTGGATGGATGCGGGACAACCTCGTATGGTTTCCTGGAGCAGCCGGAAGAAAAGTTCCTGTTTACCGGCACGGTGATCCCGAAAGAAGCGAATGATTCCTTCGGAATCCTGTTGAAATCCGACTGGGAGGCAAGCGGCTGCCTGTTCTTAGAGTTTGATGTGGCGATGCAGCGAGTGTCCCTTCTGTCCCTGCCGATGGGAGTTGACCCGTTTTGGGAGCAGTCCTGCCAGGCGGTTCCGAAGGCAACCGAACCTGGACCGGATGGCGTTCGGGTGGCTGAGAAGACCTTTGAGATTAAAGATGGACAGGCAATTGATGTAAAGATTTCGGTCGATCATGATATGGTTGAGGTGTTCGTGGGCGAGCAGGTGGCATTTACCTATCGTATTTTCCGGAAACCGGAGTACGAGATCGGTCTGCTGGCGCAGGACGCGAAAGTAGAATTTGCAAATATCGCGATTCGGAAGTAAAATTCCTTGTGAGAGACGAACGGATGTGGCTGTCCGCCTGTGAGAGGGCTGGACGGCGGCACCATTGATATAACTTGTAATACGGAGGATGATTCGTATGAGAATAAAAACAGACATCACAGCGCTGGGAGAGCTTCTGATTGATTTTACTCCAGCAGGTGTTTCACAACAGGGAATGCGTCTGTTTGAGCAGAATCCGGGAGGTGCGCCGGCCAATCTGCTGGCGGCTGCTGCGAAATTTGGAAGGAAGACAGCATTTATTGGCAAGGTGGGTAAGGATATGCACGGCGATTTCCTGAAGGAAACCCTGATCCGGGCAGGTATCAATACGGACAACCTGATTCAGGATGAAAAGTATTTTACCACGCTTGCATTTGTAAGCCTGAAAGAAAACGGGGAGCGCGAATTTGCCTTTGCGAGAAAGCCGGGGGCAGATACGAATCTGTGCATGAAAGAGATCGATCCGGAGATCCTGGAAAATACGAGAGTATTTCATGTCGGTTCCCTGTCGCTGACCGATGATCCATCCCGGACGGCAACATATGAGGCGATCAATATTGCTAGAAACAGCGGTGCGGTGATTTCCTACGATCCGAACTACCGGGCGGCGCTCTGGAGTGATCCGGAGACCGCACAGCTTCGGATGCAGTCGCTGATTCCCTATGTGGATATGATGAAGATTTCGGATGAAGAAACCTCGCTTCTGACCCCGTATCAGGACCCGGAGGAAGCGATTCAGTATCTGCTCCGTCAGGGGGTGCACCTGGTGGCAGTGACGCTCGGAAGAGATGGCGCCCTGATCGGCAATGAAAATGGAATCATAAAAGCAGAGGGCTTTTCCTCCCATGCGGTCGATACAACCGGCGCTGGTGATTCCTTCTGGGGAGGTTTTCTCGCCTCCTATCTGCAGGAAGAAACCTCGCCGGAACACCTGACCCGGGCGCAGATGATTCAGTTTGGCAGGGTCGGCAACGCAGTGGCAAGCCTGTGCGTCGAACGCCGCGGCGGAATCTCGGCAATTCCGGAGATGGAGGAGATTGAAGAGAGGCTGAGAGGCTAAAAGAAAAGATAGAGTAAATAGTTGGTAACTAGCCTCAGATTGGTCATCTGTGAATGGCACAAAACCCCAGAGAGTGGCAACTCTCTGGGGTTTTGTTATGTGACCGTTTGGATATATTAATATTCCTCCACATGCAGCAGATGATGTGCACGATCGGATAACGGAGCTTCAAGATACTCGTCATACAGTGTCTGAACGGCCTGGTTTTCATGGCTGAACCGGATGGCGCTGCGGGCGTCGTAGCCGCGCAGGCACTGGTCGCGGTCTGCGCAGTCCTTCGGCTTATTCTGGAAGGATGGGCGGATCGGCTGGCCGCCGCCGTTGATACAGCCGCCCGGACATGCCATGACTTCAACGAAATCATAGTGGCATTCGCCGCGTTTCATCGCCTGAATGAGGCGTCTGGCCTCTCCTAGGCTGCTGAGTGCTGCACAGTGCAGTTTCACACCCTTGATATCGATTTCCAGTTCCTTAAAGGAACCGATCTGGCGCAGAACCTTCAGCGGACTCTGCTCGCCGATCTCCGGATTTTCACCGGTTACGGTGTGGTAAGCGGTACGAAGCGCTGCTTCCAGTACGCCGCCGCTGGCACCGAAGATCACACCGGCTCCGGTTGCTTCACCGAGAGGATCGTCAAAATCGCACTCCGGAAGTCTGGATACATCGATATGATCGGCCTTGATGAGACGGCATATCTCACGGGTGGTCAGAACATAATCAATATCCTGTCCGGTTCCGGCACTGTCCATGCCTGGAAGAGTCAGTTCGCGCTTCTTGGACATACACGGCATGATGGAAACACAGGTGATATTTTCCGGTGCAATGCCTTTTTTCTGTGCAAAATAAGTTTTGATGACAGCACCGAACATCTGCTGCGGGGACTTGGCAGTGGAAAGCTGCGGCAGAAGCTCCGGATACTGGCTCTTTGCAAAGCTGACCCAGCCAGGGCAGCAGGAGGTGAACATTGGCCAGCTGTATTTATCCGGCTGCTGTAAGCGGGCTAAAAGCTCGTTGCTTTCCTCCATGATGGTCAGATCGGCTGCAAAGTCAACATCGAATACATAGTCAAACCCAACGGATTTTAAGGTGGATACGAAACGTCTGTCAGTAGCAAATTCCGGGGAAAGACCAAATTCTTCACCCCATGCGGCCCGAACAGCCGGAGCGACAACCGCTACGGTTACCTTGTCATCATTTGCCAGTTCACCGTGGATACCATTGATAGCTTCCACATCATCCCGCTCCTGGAGAGCGGCCGTCGGGCAGTGGGTAACGCACTGTCCGCAGAGAGAACAGTCGGATTCTTTGATTTCCAGATTGTGGGAAACATCGACGGTTGTATGGGAACCGGTTCCGGACACATCCCAGATATTTAAGGTCTGGATCTTGTCGCAGATCTGGACGCAGCGCATGCATTTGATACATTTTCCCGCATCGCGGATCAGTGGAAAAGTAGAAGTCCAGATCATTTCCGGATATTCGTTTTTATAACGGTCAACGGTCAGGTTCAGATCACTTGCCACCTGTTTTAATTCACAGTTGGAACTGCGCACACAGGTGGGACAGTTGGTGTGATGCTGGGAAAGAAGCAGTTCCACGTTGATCTTGCGGGCTTCGCGGACCCGCGGAGAGTTTGTGAGAATCTCCATGCCTTCCTGAACCTGGTTGTTGCAGGAGGTAACGAGATGGTGGATTCCCTTCACTTCTACAACGCAGACACGGCAGGCACCAATCTCGTTGATATCTTTCAGATAGCAAAGATAAGGAACGTGAAAACCGTTGTCGCGGCAGGCGTCCAGAATCCGGGTTCCGGCAGGAACCTGCAGCGGTATATTATTAATTTTGATGGATACAAGATTCGTATTTACCATGATGTGGTCCGCCCTCCTTTGAAGTTTCCATAACCGAAGTGATCACAGCGCAGGCAGCGTCTGGCTTCCTGGCCAGCCTCCTTGAGGCTCATGCCGCATTCGGTAAGTGTAAAGTCACATTTGCGTTCTCCGGCAGGACGCTCTGTCAGGTTGACACGCCCGCAAGGAGTACGGTCGGAGAGATCTGGTTCTGGAATCTTGACATCGCAGGTGATCTCATGATTGTAGCCGAGATACTGATCAATGTTGGCAGCGGCTACTTTGCCGGCAGCGATTGCACGGATTACAGTTGCCGGTCCGGTTGCACAGTCGCCTCCGGCGAAAATACCCGGCATATTCTGAATGGAGGTCCATCCGGTTGCCTGGATGATGCCCCATTTTGCGTCGATACCCTGTTCTACGAAGTAACGGCTTTCGATGCCCTGACCCACAGCTGCGATGACGATATCACATTCAACCGGGATAGAGTCGGTGCCGATAGCCTTCGGTGAAGGACGTCCGCCGCGGATTTCTCCCGGCATCTGCTGGCTTACCCAGAGAGCTTTTACCTGGCCGTCCTCGTCTGCTTCAATCCGCTCTGGTGCGTAAAGTTCCATGATCTCTACGCCTTCAGCCATGGCACTTTCAACCTCTTCCGGAAGAGCTGTCATATCAGCTTTGCGGCGTCTGTAAGCAACCGCTACTTTATCTGCACCCAGGCGGACAGAGGAACGGGCTACGTCCATGGCTACGTTGCCGCCGCCGATGACGCAGACCTTCTTTCCGGTAAGATCCGGATATTTGCCGTCGCCGATAGCACGTAAGAATTCGACAGCGGAGATAACACCGCCGGCATCTTCTCCCTCAATACCAATCTTTTTATCACTATGAGCGCCGATGGCGATGTAGATAGCATCATATTCTTTGCGGAGTTCATCCAGAGACAGCTGTCCTGGATCGTTTCCGACCGAAGTTTCAAGACGGACTTCCACACCGGTTTCCAGAATGACATTGATATCATCCTGCAGGCGCTCTCGTGGCAGGCGGTAGCTTGGAATTCCGTACAGCAGCATGCCGCCGAGTTTCTTGCGTTTTTCAAATACAGTGGTCTGATGTCCCATCAGCTGCAGATAATAAGCAGCGCTCAGGCCGCTGGGGCCGCCGCCGATGATCGCGATGCGCTTGCCGGTAGAGGTTGGACAGACCGGTGCCGGTACATATCCTGCCATATCCACAGCTACACGTTTGATACCGCGGATATTGATAGAATTATCCAGCATGTTGCGGCGGCAGCGGGACTCACATGGATGTTCGCATACCAGCGCACAGGCGGTTGGGAATGGGTTATCCTTGCGGATCAGGCGGACTGCATCGGCATAGCGTCCTTCGCCGGTCAGGGCGATGTAACCCGGAATATCAACTCCGGCCGGGCACAGAGCCACACAGGGAACCGGCTGATCAAGATTACTGCGGCAGCGGTTGTGTAAGATATGTTCCATAAAATCCTCTTTGAAGCCGTCCAGTCCTTTTAAAACCATCTGGGCAGCGGTATAGCCGATGGCACAGTCAGCCGTGTTTTCGATGACACGGGCTGTTTCCTCCAGCATGGTTAAATGCTTCATGGTTCCTTTTCCGTTCAGGATGTCTTCCAGAAGATTGGAGAGCTGCGCGAGACCGATTCGGCAGGGAACGCATTTGCCGCAGGTCTGTGCATGGCACATTTTTAAAAATGCAGCGGTCAGGTCGACAGGACAAAGACCTGGCGGGCTGGCGATGATGCGCCGTTCCAGATCCTTGTAAAGCCCTTCTACGACATTCTGAGCCTCGCTGTTAGTAGGTATAACGAGTCTGCTCATAAGGTATAAACTCCTTTCATAAATGTGAAATAAAATGCGTTATATTTTTCGATGCAATTATGTGTTTACTATAGCATAAAACGAGTGAAAAACACAAGGTATTTGTTGCAAAATATCTAAAAAAAGAAATGAAAGTGAGGTAAAAACAGATAAAATAGATAAGAAAGATAGGCATAAAGTGTGAAAGAATGTTGAATATATAGCTACGGTAATTTCATGACAATTAAAAGGTGATGAAATTACGGATTATCTATAATTAAAATATCATATTTATGAAAATCACAACCATATATATGAAAATAATAGAGCGGGAATTCTATGATATTTTTGGCTTTACAGACGTTCAGTAAAAAACGGCAGGAGCCGTCAAGCTGCGCTCCTGCCGTTGGGTCCGCCCTGACTGTTTTTGTTCAGTCCGCAGGCGTGTTCAAATTCGCGAAGTTTCTGTTCTGCCTCGGGGGTCAGATGGTTCGGGACATCGATCTGGACCGTCACGTACTGATTGCCATGGATGGACGGATTCTTCATGGAAACAATGCCTTTTCCCTTTAATTTAATCTTGGTTCCCGACTGCGTCCCGGCTGCGATCTTGCACAGGACATTGCCGTACAGGGTGGAAACCAGCGCCTCACCGCCGAAGACTGCGGTGGTAAACGGAATGCGGACGGTCGAGTAAACATCCATCTCCTTGCGCTCCCATCCCGGTTTCGCGGTGACGGTGATATTTAAAAGAAGATCGCCCGCCTCGCCGCTGCCCGTTCCCGGCATGCCTTTTCCTTTCAGACGGATAGATTTACCGGTATCGATGCCCGCTGGGATGTGAACCTGTAAAGACTGGCGCTTGCCGGTCTGTGGGTTCTGCAGAGTGATGAGCTTCTCGCAGCCGGATACGGCTTCATCAAAGCTTATGGTTACATCGGACGTGAGGTCAGAACCTTTCTCACAGAAATCGGCGCTGTGAAAGCCCTGACTGCCGCCGAAGCCGCCAAAGCCAGAACCGCCGCCAAAATGAGCGCTAGAACCGCCAAACCCGGAACCGCCCGTGAAATGTCAGCTGCGGGAACTGCCGCCCGAACTCTTGCCGTGGAACATGCCGCCAAACATATCTCCAAAAATGTCACCCATATCGTCCAAGTCATCCCCGGTAAAATGGTATTCTGCATAACCGCCCGGACCGCTCTGATAGTGCCAGGAACCGCCCTGACCGGTACCGCCAAAGCCGGAGCCAAATGGACCATTTCCAGAAGCGCCGGCACCGCCAGCTCCGCCGTATGCGGCGCTGTTCGGGTCAAATGCGGCGTGACCGAAGCGATCGTAGAGTTTCTTCTTTTCTGGATCACTTAAGATCGAATAGGCTTCGTTGACATCCTTAAACATCTGCTCTGCCTGGGGATTACCGGCATTGGAATCCGGGTGATACTTTTTGGCAAGTTTTCGGAATGCCTTTTTGATCGTCTCCGCACTGGCGTCCCGCTTTATCCCCAGTATGTCATAATAGTCTCTTTTCTCTGCCATCGATTATCACCTCCGTAGATGCAGTGATTTAAGTTTCAATTATTTAGGTTATGATAAAAGATTGGGTATGATAGAAGCTGCCGCATTCCTGCGACAGCTTCTGAACCTATCTGGCTGCTGGCAACACAATGTGTGAGCCGCAGCTGCCTATCTGATTATTAACCTTCGATGGAAACGAAATGCTTCTCTTCAACCGCTTTCTTTTCCAGCTCTTTCGGGAAGGTCAGGGTCAGAGTGCCATTTTCAAATTTGGCATGGATATCCTTTTCCTCCAAGTTCTCGCCGACGTAGAAGCTTCTGCTTACATTGCCGCTGTAGCGTTCCTGGCGGATATATTTAACGGTTTTCTGCTCGGCTTTAGCGTCCTTCTTAGAAGCATCTGCTTCTGCGGTTGTTGCATCCTTCTGATTCTCCTCCGGCATATCTTTCGATGTAACTTCTTTCGAACCGCTGACGGTCAGATAGCCATCTTTCAGCTCAATCTGAAGTTCGTCTTTCTTAAATCCCGGCAGGTCGATGGAAACTTCATAATCCTTATCGGTTTCCTTGACATCCGTCTTCATCAGCTGGGAAGAGGAAGCGCCATACAGTCTCTGGTTAAAGCTCGGGAAGGAAAAATCCATCCAGTTATCAAAGTTATCAAATACACTATTATTAAAAATGCTCGGCATATACATAAGTCATCTCTCCTTTTCGTATTATCTTAACATCTATGTGAAAACATCGGTGGCAACAAGCTCGTTCTCATTTCCTTGTTCCTTTCCTTTGTTCTAGCTGTAATATAACACACATAATTAGCACTGTCAAGAGGTGAGTGCTAATTTTCTGTGAAGTTTTTGTGAACAACGCAATTATTCACGGAGCAGTTCCTATGTTTTTATATGATTCCTTCCACTGGCGGGTGCTGCTGTTTCAGGGTCAAGTAATTCAAGAATGCCGGAGGCTATATCAGATGGGAGTCATCTTACATCTGATATAATATCCGATGTTCAGGATGATGCCGACGATCGTAGAAACCGGGGCTGCGAGACCGATTTTCGTCAGGCTGGCGTCCAGCTGGATACTCATGAAATACGCTAGCGGGAGACGCACCAGAAGTGTCTGGATGAGTCCCTGTGTCATAACCCAGAGTGTCTGGTTATTTCCGTTGAAATATCCGATCATGCTGAACAGAACCGCGGTCACGATGGACTCAAGTGCGAATCCTTTCAGGTAATCATAGCTGTTCTGGATGACCGCCTCATCCGTCGAGAAGAAGCCGGACAGGATATCGCCCTTTAGGAGAACCAGGGTAAAGACGATACAGCCGACGCACAGACCGACGCCGATTCCCGTAAAAAGGGTGTGCTTGGCACGCTTGACTTTCCCTGCCCCTACGTTTTGGGAGACGAAGGAAGCCATCGACTGCATCAGGGCGCTCGGGACGAGCATGGCGAAATTGACGATCTTGCAGGCTACACCGTAACCGGAGGATGCCTCCAGTCCCAGGCGGTTGACGAACGCGCACAGGGCTAAGAAGGAAAGCTGGGTTAAAAATTCCTGGAGCGCGAGCGGCAGCCCGATGGAAAGAAATTTCGGGCACTGGGTGTTGAACCGGAAATCATGCCGGGTGATCGTAAATGGCAGTTTTTTCTTAATTAAAAGAAGAATAGCAAATACGACGCTGAGCGCCTGCGCGGAGATGGTCGCGATGGCGGCGCCGGCAGCGTCCATATGAAGACCAGCTACCAGTGCGAGGTCGCCGATCACATTGACGATGCAGGCAACCAGGACAAAGAGAAGCGGCGACTGGCTGTCACCGAGCCCGCGGAAGATGGCGGACAGCAGGTTGTAGGCGACGATGAAGAAAATGCCGCCTCCGCAGATGCGGATGTAGCTGGCGGTCAGATCCACCGCCTCCTCGGGCGCCTGCATGAGAATGGCGATCGGGCGGGCAAAAAAGACCATGACGACAAATAAAACGGCGGAAATGAGCGTAAACACGATCGAAGCTCCGCCGACAACCGCGCCGATCTGCTGCGGTTTCTTTTCACCGAGATAGCGGGCGATCAAAACCGTGATACCCATAGCGAACTGGATTACGACGAAGGTGACGAGGTTTAAGACCTGGCTGCCGGTGGAGACAGCGGAAAGGCCGGAAGTCGAACCGAACCGTCCAACCACCAGCAGATCGACCGCGCCGTATGCCGCCTGCAGAATCAGTGCGCCGAGTACCGGAATCATGAAGGCAATCAGTTTTTTCAGAATACTGCCTTGTGTAAAATCAGCTTTATCATTGTTCATGGGAATCCCTCCGTTTGCACATAATCTGATAAAATGTCTCCATCGTCTGAACCATCTGGCGGGCATCTTCCTCAGAGATGGTATCTAAAGATGGGGCGAGCGCGCTGAAGTATTCGGCGTCATACGTCTGTGAGAGCGCCCTGCCCGCTTCGGTGATGGAAATGTAGGTGATGCGTCTGTCGTCCGGCGAGGTTTTCTTTTGCAGATAACCACCCGTCTCCATCTCCTTGACGGTCCGGGTCACGCCGGGGCGCGGCAAGTTCAGCGCATCGCTGATGTCCGATATTTTCACTTGGACGCCGTTTTGTTCCAGCGACTGGATGACATCCAGATATTGAATATAGGAGGAAGTGACTCCCTTCGGCAGCGGCGGAAGCATATCCCGGATCCGCTTGCCCTGATAACAGGCGTCCAACATCCGCTTGATTGTTTCGATGGTCATATAGAAAGTCTCCTTATCAAATAGTTGCTTGTGATAATTACCATAGATAATTATATGGGGAAATGAGAAGTTGTCAAGAAAAAAATACCGCCAGCTCCCGGGATGGGCGCTGACGGCGCGTGTTGTTATAATGTAAGGGCAGTTGTATAAAAAATTTCCATAGCCGCAATGTGTTTGGATAGTGCGTTCACTTTCCATGGTATTTACCATAAATAATAGTAATTACTTTACTTCAACTAATTCGATCTTGAAGTTCAGCTCCTTACCAGCCATCTCATGATTGGCGTCAAACGTGATATTTACCTCATCCTTTGCGATAACCTTTACCGGGAACGGCTGTCCCATCTGGTTGGTTAAGTAAACCTGCTGACCTACCTGCAGTTCCTCGGAACCCGGCAGTTTGGCGATTTCAAGCTCCAGAATGGCATTCGGATCCGGCATGCCGTAAGCTTCCTCCGGCATCAGGTGGATCTCCTTTACCTCGCCGACTTCCATATCAGCGACAGCGGCATCGAAGCCCTTGATCATCTGACCGGCGCCGCAGACAAACTCCAGCGGTTCGCCGCGATCGTAGGAAGAATCGAACTGTGTGCCATCGTTAAAAGTACCTCTGTAATGTGTGCGGCAGGTTTTGCCGACGTTGCGTCCTGTGATTTCAGACATTTTAAAATCCTCCAAATGATATTGATATGCGGTAATGGACAATCCTCCTCAAACGGACAATTTCCAGTGATTTCAGATGCATATTTATCAGTATACTAGAAAACAAGGCGAATGGGAAGAGAAATGTTGTCTCTCCGGTACCAATATTGTCAGTTTTTGCAACGAGGATGGGGCAAGCTGGAAGCAGAGAAGATCAGTTCTCCCATCGAATCTGCTCCCCCTGCACCAGCGGAAACCGCGAAAGCGTCTCCCCGTCCAGGTTCTCCCGGTTCATATCCACTGCCGTGATCTGATGGTTTTCATACGTCGTGTAGTAGTAAATCCCCTTATCCGCGTTGCAGCAGGAGGTGTAGAGTGTGATTTCATATTTTCCATCGGAGACCTCGCAGCATCCGCGCTGCTGGTCAACCGAACCTAGGATATGGAAAAACTGGCTGACACTTTCTAGCTCGGATGCGCCGGAGCGGGCATTTGATTTTGTAAAAGCGACCCGTGCAAACCGGGAAGCGGAGGAGAGGTCTCCCGGAAGTCCGAGAGCGCCCATGCCGCGGCTGTAGGTTGTAAGCGGCAGATCGGCAGAAAATGTATTCTGCGGCTGCTTCGGGGACAAGTTCATGTAATTGTTGAGGGAGAACAGCTGCTGCGGGAACGGCGGATTGTTTGTCAGGACACCCACCGGATTGTCGTAGATATGCAGTCCGTCCGCCATCGGCTCGATGACGATGCATTCATTTTTATCGGCAAGAATCCAGTGAAGCTGCGCCGGGGCAAACTGCTCGTTGAATGGGGTGTCGGTCAGTACCATCTGGGCGAGGTGGACGCGAGCCTCTTTCACGGACGCGCACTGGCTGAGAATCCAGGGGATGAACTCAAACTGTGCGATGTTGTCATGATCCTCCTGCGGCTTCTGGTAGGAGGCATTGCCGACGAAATTCAGTCCCGCCATGCAAAGCCCCTTCTCATTAAAAGCATCATAATAAAGCGGATAATCCCCCGCCACATGTGCCATGCCGATGATGGCATAGTGGGTCGAAACCGCGCTTGCGTGGCGGAAAGTAAGTGGATAGTTGCGAGGTGTGACGGTTACTTCGTCCCCGTAAGAAAATTCATAATCTAAGGTTCTGCCGAAGTAGAAATCGGCGGTTTTGTAGGTTGCGGCTGTACACATGGTCATTTCTCCTTTTTCTGTTTCAAAGTGTGTGGGTCAGATGGTGTTTATCAATGTTCTATTTATTTGTTGTATGCTTTATACTCAACTGCATCATTGTAAAAGTGGAAATGAATCTTGTTGTTTTTAGTATATTTAGTATATCAAATTTTTGAGAAAAATATAGAGGAAAAGCGGATATGGAAATAGAAAGAGATTGGTCAGGTCATTTTAGAATTTAAAGTGAAAGGTAAAATCAATCTGCTTCACAAATGTATTGTCTGGGTATATAATAAGGGGCATAAACAAATAGAAATGATAGGCAAATAATTTTTTTTACAGGAGGACTCACCCATGGCTGATCCAGATAGAATCCAGATAAACGAAGCCCGCATCCGCGCTGAATTTGACGAGCTGGCGCGGATCGACTCGGAAAGTTTCGGGGAACGCGAGATGGCGGATCGCTTGAAGGAAAAGCTCGCAGAGCTGGGAATCCAGGCAAAGGAAGATGACACAGCCGAGAAAATAGGAGGCAATGCGGGAAATCTGTTTGGAACGTTAAAGGGCGGGCTGCCGGGCACGCCGATCCTGCTGTCCGGGCATATGGACACGGTCGCGCCGGGAATCGGAAAGAAGCCGGTTTTTCATGAGGACGGAACCATCACTTCGGATGGAACCACCGTGCTTGGCGCGGACGATCTGACCGGGGTAATCGCTATCTTAGAAGGCATCCGTGCCGTGCAGGAGGCAGAAATCCCGCACCGGGATATCGAGATCCTCTTTGCGGCGGCGGAAGAGCCGTTTACAAGAGGAAGCTCGGAGTTCGATTTCAGCCAGATGAAAGCGAAGGAATCTTACGTTTTGGATGTAACTGGACCAGTCGGGACAGCGATCCTGCAGGCACCGACGATCCTTTCCTTTGAGGCGGCAGTCAAGGGGCGCGCAGCGCACGCTGGATTTGAGCCGGAGAAAGGCATCCACGCGATTCAGACGGCGGCCCGCGCGATTGCCGCATTAAAGCTGGGGCACGTGGATGAGGAAACAACCCTGAATGTGGGCTTGATTTCGGGCGGTTCGGTTGTGAATGCCGTGCCGGAACTCTGCACCTGCCGGGGCGAGATCCGCAGCTACAGCCATGAAAAGGCAATGGAGACCCTGGAAGATGTCCGCCATGTCTTTGAAACCGCCGTCAAAGAGGCGGGGGCAGAGCTTTCTTTCACACACCGCCTCCATGTCAAAGCCTTCCATCTGGAACCGGACTCGCCGGTGGCAGTTCATTTTGCCGAGGCCTGCCGCACCCTGGGAATCGAGCCGAAATTCGGCAGCACCTTCGGCGGCAGCGACGGAAACACGATGATGCAGCACGGAATCCCATGCGCGGTGCTTTCCTGCGGTATGTACGAGGTTCATTCCGTGCGGGAGTATGCGAAGGTGGGGGATATTGTGAATGGGGCGAGATTGATCGCGGAACTGATTACGCAGGGGCAAGAAGCGAGTATAGAGTAAAACTGAAAAATGTTGACATAGCCGAACGGCTTTATTATTTCACCAAAACAATTATATAGCCGTTCGAACAAAAAATAGGGTGATTTGGAATGAAAATAACATCGACAAGCGCTGAATGAAATGTCCATCCAGCTTATGGAAGAAGGATATCCAAAGGCAAGGGATATTCGAGAGCAGATATTAAAAGAGGGCGGATATTCTCATTTATAAAAGTACCTTTCCATTTTGGTAGAGTTATTTTTGCAACTATTTTGTAAGAAAAGTAAGAAAATGTCTATATATTTTGGAACATAAATCTGATATTATTAGAATAAATAAGAGACATGTCTGGTTTTGCAAAAATAAAGAGAGGTTGCTGTTTTGTGAGATTTCAGCCCTGTCAGGATAGTGAATCGAGAGGTGATCGATATGAAGAAAAAATTCTGGCTGATATTATACCATTTAGGCGGTTCGGTGGTACTTTTATTGTTACTGTACACGTCTCTTCAAGGCTTGACAACGGTGACCTTATGTTTAGCGATACCGGTATTGGCAGCAAGTATTATAGAGGCAAAATTTGAATGGAAATTTTTACGAGAGAATCCGGAAATCAAAAAGGATACAACCTATCGGATCGCAAAAACACTCGGATATCTTTGTGGTCTTATTTTGGTGGTAGGAGTATGGCCTCGTCATTAGAACATTTTTGCTTAATAAAAGACTCTGTTACACTTGGATTGAATCGAGAGGTGATCAATTATGAAGAAAAAATTCTGGCTGACATTATACAATATAGGCGTTTCTATTTTATTCTTACTGTCATTGTACAGTTATGCAAAAGGCATGGCAGGCTTTTCTTTATTTTTAGCGCTGGCAGTTTTTGGAGAAATTGCGGCAAGGGCTTTTATTGAATGCAAATACTTGCAGGAGAGTCCAGAGATAAAAGAGGATACAGCTTATCGAATCACGAAAGTATTGCGATTGCTTTGTGAAATTATCTTGATCATAGGAGTATGGCGGATTCGTTTTAAATAGCCACATTCTAAAAATAACACTTATGATATATTCCATATTCAATGAAAGAGGAGGCATCCGTCCATCAACCTCGGTTGCTTCCTCTTTCTCTATCTATTTCAATCAAAATCTATTTCATCATATCGCGTAAAACCGTCAATATCTCCATCGCCGCCGCTTCCTTGCTCATCTGCTCCAGATGGCGGGTCTGCTGCTTATCGATCAGCGTGATGACGTTCGTATCGGTGCCGAATCCGGCGCCGGCTACCTTTAAGTTGTTGGCAGCGATCAGATCCAGATTTTTGCGTTCCAGCTTGCCGCGGGCGCGTTCCTCCAGCTGGGAGGTCTCCATCGCGAAGCCGCAGAGCAGCTGTCCCGGACGTTTGTGTGCGCCGAGGTAGCTTAAAGTGTCCTCAGTACGCTCCAGCGCCAGGCTCAGATCGCCGTCGGATTTCTTGACCTTTTCATCAGAAACGACTGCCGGACGGTAGTCAGCGACGGCTGCCGCCTTGATGATAATGTCCTGTTCTTCGCTCCGGGAGATAACTGCCTCGAAGAGGTCGTGCGCGCTCTTAATGTGGACAGTATTGATAAACGGAGGTGGAGTCAGCGAGGTTTCGCCGGTGACGAGTGTCACATCGGCGCCACGCAGCATCGCCATCCGTGCCAGGGCGTATCCCATTTTTCCGGTCGAATGGTTCGTGAGGTAGCGCACCGGATCGACCGCTTCCTGGGTCGGACCGGCGGTCACAAGGATCTTCTTTCCGGTGAGATCCTTCGGGTAGGCGATCGCGCGGAGAATATACTCCATAATCAGCCCCTCATCCGGGAATTTGCCCTTTCCGGAATCGCCGCAGGCGAGCAGACCGCTTGCTGGTTCGATGATGGTAAAGCCGTAATGTTCTAACAGGCGGAGATTATCTTGGGTAATAGGATTCTCATACATCCGTGTGTTCATCGCCGGAGCAATGATGCGCGGGCACTGGCAGGCTAAGAGCGTGGTCGTCAGCATATCATCGGCAAGTCCGTGTGCCAGTTTGGCGCAGACATTGGCGGTCGCCGGGGCGATGATCGCGAGGTCGGCTTTCTTTGCCAGTTCCACATGCTCTACTTCAAATTTAAAATTCCGGTCAAAGGTGTCCGTCAGGCACTTATTGACCGTCAGGGTTTCAAACGTCAGCGGTGTGATAAACTCCATCGCATTTTTTGTCATGATGACATGCACATCCGCGTGCTGTTTCTTTAAAAGGCTGGCAAGGTTCGCCGCCTTGTATGCGGCGATTCCGCCGGTTACTCCCAAAATAATTGTTTTTCCGGTTAACATAATACATATCCTTTCGGTTTGCACTCTGGTTTTCTGGGTCATTTTCGAACAGCATAGCATCTGGAGGAAAAATTGTAAACCTTTTTTGACTTCCGTTCTCTGTTGGGGCTTTGGTAAGCGCACATAACAGGAGAGGAAAGAAACATGTATTTTGTGAAAAGACAATAAAAAACAGCACATATTCTGGTAGAATTGTTGGTTGTATGTTGAAAAGTGATGTGATATAGTGTGGAGGTGTCTGCTGGCTGACCTGGTTTTCACTGGATGTGAACAGGGACAGGCGGCAGCAGTTGTATTGTATCCCATAGAAAACAGGCACCGAACGTGCTGGCAGCAAATCTGCGGAAAGCGGCAGAAGAAAGAAACTTCTGCCGGAATGTGCGTATCTGCATACGGATCTGTATCTGAGATGGAGAATCATACCGGAAGAGACGGGGAATTAAAATGCCCTGGCTCGCGGCTTTTCTGGATGGTATCGCCGGAAAGAACGGAATTTGTAAGGATTTTATGCACATGATATTGGCGCAGGTAAGCGGCAGTCTGGTGAACAGAAGGTGCAGCAGGTTTTTCGAACGGGAATAATAACAAGGAGGAAAATTTCATGAACACAACAAACAACACATCTAAACTTGTCATCTTAGGTCTTATGACCGGCATTCTTCTGCTGATGGCGTACACCCCCCTCGGATATCTGAATATTGGACCGCTGGCGATTACATTTAATGTGATCCCGGTTGCGATCGCGGCGATCACGCTGGGACCGGCAGGCGGCGCAGCGATCGGTGCAGTCTTCGGCATGACCAGCTTTTTACAGTGCATCGGCATCGGCGGCAGCAGTGCGATGGGCGCAATGCTTTTCAGCATTAACCCGTTTCTGGCATTTGTACAGAGATTCGTTCCGCGTATGCTGGATGGTCTTCTGTTAGGCTACATTTTCCAGTTTGTACGCCGCAGAACCGATGCGTACATGGCGAGTCTGGTAACCGGATTCTGTTCCGCGTTTTTAAATACAGTTTTCTTTATGACGGCTTTAGTCGTTCTGTTTGGCAATACCGAATATATGCAGGGGCTGATCGGCGGAAAAAATATCATCCTGTTCGTATGTGGTTTCGTAGGAATCAATGCAGTATGCGAGATGGTATCGTCCACAATCCTCACCGGTGCAGTCGGCGCAGCACTTTACCGGGCAAAATTTGTACCGGCTCTGGAAAAAAGCAGGGGGTAAGACAGTATGATTTTGGCATTGGATATCGGAAATACGAATGTGGTTCTCGGTTGTATTGCGGATGGGGAAATCCTCTTTACCGAGCGGATGGCGACAGACAGTGGGAAAACAGAGCTTGACTATGCGATTTCCCTGAAAATGGTGCTGGAGCTGCGGGAAATCAAGGTAAGTGAGATCACCGGCGCGATCATCGGTTCGGTAGTACCGCCGGTTACATCCCTGATGCGGGAGGCGATCCGCAAGGTGACGGGGCAGGAAGCGCTGGTCGTCAATGTGGATATGAATATCGGTCTGGAAGTGCTGATGGACAATCCGTCCTCCGTCGGTACCGATCTGATCGTCGGTGCCGTCGCGGGAATCAACCGGTATCCGGTGCCGCTCATTCTGATCGATATGGGAACGGCAACCACCATCTGTGTGGTGAATGAGAATAAGCAGTACATCGGCGGCATGATTCTGCCGGGAATAGGTGTATCGATGAATTCCCTGACCAGCCGGACCGCCCAGCTTCCGCGCATCAGCCTTGATCCGCCCAAGCGCCTGATCGGCAAGAATACGGTTGAATGTATGCAGAGCGGCGCGCTCTATGGCAATGCGTCCTGCATCGACGGCATGGTAGACCGGATTGAAGAGGAACTCGGCCAGAAAGCCACCGTTGTAGCCACCGGCGGTCTTGCCAGAAAAATCATTCCGCTGTGTCGGCATCAGATAGAATTAGATGATGAATTGTTATTGCGGGGGTTGTGGATTATCTATAAGAAGAATAAATAAGATAAAAGCGGCTGGAAAAAATCAAGCCGCTTTTAAAATGCAATTAAAAAAGATGCAGAAGCACAAATATAGTGCGAGTGATTAATTTCTGTGTTATACTGATACAGCTACTACCCCTAGACAGGTGCGGAAAGGGGGTGTACTGTGTGGGAGGAATACTGTCATTCGTGCTCTCTGTGATAGCCAGCATTGTGGCTTACTATATTTGTAAGTGGCTGGATGGAGATGAGTAGGTAGCAAAGGTTTAAGCCTCCTTTTCAAAAAAGGCGAGCCCCCGGTGTCAGCACACACCGGGGGCTTTTTGTGTACTCTGTGAGTACTGTCATTCGTTTGCCTATTGGCATTATAGCATATGGAAAAATTGATTTCAATATGCATATAATATAATTTTAATAGGTAATCTCCCGTCCTTCTTTTCTCCACTCCCTAAACTGTGCCGCTGCGGAAAGCAAAAGATCACAGGAAGAGTTGAGTGCTGTCTCGACGGAATCCTGCACCACGCCGATGATAAATCCAACACCGATGACCTGCATGGCGACATCGCTGGAGATGCCAAACAAGGAGCAGGCAAGCGGAATTAAGAGCAGGGAACCACCGGCAACACCGGATGCGCCGCAGGCGGAAAGTGCCGACAGGACGCTTAAAATGATGGCGGTCGGAATATCCACCGGAATTCCCAGCGTATTGGCTGCCGCCAGCGTCATGACGGTGATGGTAACAGCCGCACCGTTCATATTGATGGTTGCACCGAGCGGGATGGTAACGGAGTAGGTATTTTTGTCCAGTCCCATTTCCTCGCAGACTTCCATGTTGATCGGGATATTTGCCGCTGAGCTCCGGGTAAAGAAGGCGGTGACCGCGCTTCGTTTCAGACACTTGAAAATCAGCGGGAACGGGTTTTGGCGGATGCACCAGTATACGAGAATCGGGTTGGTTACGAAGTAGATAAACAGCATCGAGCCAACCAGCACGGCGAGAAGCCGTCCATATTCGGTAAATACCTGTAAACCGTTGGTGGATACAGTGTCAAACACAAGTCCGAGAATACCGAACGGGGCAAAGTTGATGATCCAGGTAACAACCTTGGACAGTGCCACCGCAAAATTGTCCATAATTTCTTTCGTGCGTTCGCTGGCGCCGCGCATCGCCACGCCGAAGAGAACCGCCCACGCCAGGATACCGATGTAGTTTGCCTCTGCGATGGAGGTGATCGGGTTCTTTACGACATTTAATAAAAGTGTCTGCAGGACTTCTGCGATTCCCTGCGGGGCAGAGGTTTCTTCTGCAGCCTGTGCAAGTGTCAGGGTGATCGGGAACAGTTTACTTGCGACGACCGCGATCACAGCGCCGAGCAGTGTGTTGAACAGGTAAAGGCAGACAACGGTGCGGATGATGCCGCCGTGGCTCTGCTTTGCCTGGCAGAGGGAACTGATAACAAGGAAAAATACGAGCAGGGGCGCGATGCCCTTTAATGCGTTGACAAATAGATTTCCAAGGATTGAGATTCCGACTGCCTGCGGAATCACCATTCCCAGAACAGCGCCGAGAATCATGCCGCCCAGAATTCGTTTAGGCAGGCTGATGGCTGTCCAGCGTTCATAGAGTGCTTTCATAAAATACATACTTCCTTTGTGATGATGAAATGGGGTTGACGAGTGTCGGGGAGCTGATTCAAATGTGCAGATGCAATATCTCCCGAATGATTCAACTGTCTGTGCAGCATCCGGCACAAAATCATGTAGATTCTATTATACAGGAGATAGAAAGAAAGGGAAAGAGCTTTTTTATGGCAGAGTGATAGAGAAATAGAGAAAAAATTTTTGCCCGTGTTCCGTGTGGCCAGTGGCAGAACTTGCAGTGACGATAAGCGAAAAGAAAACTTGTATTTCTATCTGCTCTATGTTATACTCATACCCGTTGCAAAGCCCGCAAAAACAAGGTCTTACAGGGCTGCCGCCGATTTCCGGCGTAAAATGAATCGAGTGTTCGTGACCTTCCACTCGTAAAACAAAACTAAAGGAGAATTGAATATGAAAGAAAACAACCTGAAAAACACGTATTTTCTGGCGTATGGCGCGGCGATCGCGGCCATCTACGTAGCGCTGACGATGGCATTCCAGCCGATCAGCTTCGGACCAGTGCAGTTCCGTATTTCGGAAGCACTCTGCATCCTGCCGTTCTTTACCCCGGCAGCGATTCCGGGACTCTTTGTCGGATGCTTTTTATCCAATCTGTTCTGCGGGGCAGCCGGACTGGATATCGTATTCGGAAGCCTGGCAACCCTGATCGGGGCAGTCGGCTCCTATGCGCTCCGCAAGAGTAAGGTTTTAGTATGTGTACCGCCGATCCTGGCCAACACGATCATTGTACCGTGGGTGCTCCGGTTTGCATACGGCTCTGAGGATCTGATTCCGTTCATGATGCTGACCGTCGGGATCGGCGAGGTGCTGGCAATCGGCGTGCTGGGAAGCATTCTTCTGGCGGCGTTAAACCGTTATAAAACCATGCTGTTCGGCAAGTGTCTGGCAACGGGACGCTAAGAAAAAGACATAACTTAAATGATATAAAAGATGCATGTTACAGACGGATCGCAGTGCGATGGCTGGCGTGTATCTTTTATTTTTTTTTGCCTTATATTGACAATTTCATGTAAAAGAAGTTAAATTAAAAGGACGTGAAAACACAATGCCTCGCGGTTCCATATCGTTTTTCTATGGCGTCTGCGAAAACAAAAACCGCCTGCGGCGGGGAAGGAATGCACAAATATGAGTGAGAATGTATATCAGATTGATTTTAATAAACCAGAATCCGTCCATTTCATCGGAATCGGCGGTATCAGCATGAGCGGACTGGCAGAGATTTTGATGGACGAGGGATTCACTGTGTCCGGCTCGGACGCACACCGTTCGGAGCTGACCGATAACCTGGAGGCGCGCGGCGCGAAGGTATATATCGGACAGAAAGCGGAGAATATCCAGGATGGCATCGATGTGGTAGTCTACACGGCGGCAATTCACCCGGATAACCCGGAATTTCAGGAAGTAAAACGGCGCGGCATCCCGATGCTGACCCGTGCGGAACTCTTGGGCGAGATGATGCGGAACTATAAAAATGCGATCGCGATTGCCGGAACACACGGCAAAACGACAACCACTTCGATGGTGACGGAAATTTTCTTGCAGGCGAAAAATGACCCGACGATCTCGGTCGGCGGCATCCTTCCGGCGATCGGCGGCAACATCCGCGTCGGCGGACCGGAATTTTTCGTGACGGAGGCGTGTGAGTATACCAACAGCTTCCTATCCTTCTACCCGACGATGGCGGTCATCCTTAATATAGAAGAAGACCATCTCGATTTCTTCAAGGATCTGGCGGATATCCGTCATTCCTTCAAGCTGTTTGCCGAGCGCGTACCGGCTCAGGGCGCGATTGTCATCAACGGCGATATCGAGAACTATCAGGAGATCATAGAAGCGGCAAAAGGCAAGGTTATTACTTTTGGTCACAGCCGCGGCAACGATTACAGTGCCGGTGATATCCAGTATGACGATTACGCGCATCCGTCCTTCGATCTTTATATCGGTGGTGAGAAGAAAGAGCGCCTGACGCTCGGTGTGGCAGGTGAGCACAATGTATACAATGCGCTGGCAGCCATCGCTGTTTCCCTGGAAAATGGCATCTCCATGGACGCCATCCGCGTGGGACTGGCACATTTTACCGGAACCAACCGCCGGTTCGAAAAGAAGGGTGAGGTAAATGGATTTACCATCATCGACGACTATGCGCATCATCCGCATGAGATCGAGGCTACCTTAAAGACGGCGCAGAACTATCCACACAAGACACTCTGGTGCATCTTCCAGCCGCACACTTACACGCGGACGAAGGCATTTCTGCCGCAGTTTGCCGAGGCGCTCTCACTGGCAGATAAAGTCATTCTGGCGGATATCTACGCGGCGCGCGAGACGGACACGCTCGGCATCAGCTCAGAGGATATCGTGAAACTTCTAAAAGAAAAAGGAAAAGAAGCATGGTATCTGCCGACGTTCGATGAAATAGAAAAATTTGTCATGGAACATTGTACACAGGGCGACCTGTTGATAACCATGGGCGCCGGAGACGTTGTAAATGTAGGGGAAAACCTCCTTGCAAAATAGATGCACTCCGAGTGTACATATAGTTATCCACATTATCCACATAGTTTTCAACATATTATGTAAAGGAACTATGTGGATTTTTTGCGCCTAAATGCGGAAATGGGGAAATGCCGAAAATGTTGATAAAATAAGGATTTTGTCGGAGGAAAGGTTATTTTTTGAGGATTTTTGAAGGCTTTTTCCACATTATCCACATTATCCACAATCAAAATAGTGGAAAAATTGGTCCAAAAGTGTCGGCCGCGAACCATAATTAGGAGTATTTCTTTTTAAAAAAAGGTATGTTATGATAGGAACAGACGCAGTGAGCCTGTGATAAATGGATGAAAACTGTCTTGTCCGGAGCAAAATTGTGGAAAAGTCCGGAAACAAAATCAAAACGGTGGAAAAGTAAGAAAACAGGAAGATTTGGATGGAACAGATAGAGAATATTTTAAAATAAAAGTAAAATACAGCAGTTTGAATGCTTCACACAGCCGCAGGCTGCTGATACATAAATGGTAACAGGAAATGTGAGGACACAGAATGGCTAAGAGGGAAGTTAGAAGATGGGAATAGGACTCAAAAACCGGCTGGCGGTGGGCGCGACGCCGGTTCCGGACGTATTTATTGATACATATATGGCGGGAGCCAGTGGAGAATATGTGAAGGTATATCTGTACCTGCTCCGCCACCAGCAGGAGGAAGTCTCGATCGGACAGATCGCGGACGCGCTCAACCACACGGAGGCGGACGTGCAGCGCGCGCTGGCATACTGGCAGAGAGCCGGGGTGCTGGGAACGGAAGTCGGTGAAGAGGCACAGCGATCGTTTCAGGAGACGCCGGGACAGCAAATTTCACCGGTTTTTGCTTCAACGGAATCCCTGGCAGGCGCTGGTTCCTTTGCGCCATCTGCAAAAACTGCCGCGCGGGAAGTCGCAGCCTGCGATATGTCACGCCTGACCTCGGATGAGTCGTTTAAGCAGCTCATCTATATTGCCCAGCAGTATTTAAACAAGCTGCTCACACCGACGGACTGCCAGATTCTTGGAAATCTCTATTCGAATCTGGGATTTTCCGGGGAATTGCTGGAATACCTGATTGAGTACTGCGTGCAGAACCACCACACCAGCCTGCGCTATATGGAAAAGGTGGCGCTCGGCTGGCATAAGCGCGGCATCAAGGATGTGGAACAGGCGAAAGCGAGCGGCAGGGGCTACACGAAGGGTTCATTCGCGGTTATGCGGGCGATGGGGCTTTCGGACCGGAGCCCGGCGGAGGTCGAGAGTGAATTTATCGAAAAATGGTTCTGGGAGTACGGTTTCACGCGCGAGCTGATCGTCGAGGCGTGCAGCCGCACGATCCGGCAGATACATAAACCGTCGTTTGACTATGCAGACAAGATCCTGCGGGATTGGAAAAATGCCGGGGTCAAGAGCTTCCGGGATGTGTCAGAGCTAGATAAAAAACGGAAGGAAGAAGGCGGGGCGAAGCGCCGGCAGGCGTCTGCAGGCAGCAGCCGTTCTTCCAACCGGTTCCACAATCTGGAGGAACACGGATATGATTACGACGAGATGGTATGGAGCATGATAAACGGAGCGCAGAAGACAGGAGGGGACGATGGCACTCAGTAATTCGCAGTATGAATCGATCATGCGTGTCTATAACCGGACACAGCTTCAGAAGAAACATGAGCTGGACGCGCGGGTTGACGAGGTCTATGAGAAAATACCGGCGGTCCGGGAGATGAACGATGCGATCGCCGCTGCAGCGGTCAAGAGCGCGAAAGAGCTTCTGGCGGGCGATGCGGACGCGGTGAAACGTCTGCGAGAGACAATCGCAGACCTGAAAGAGCAGCGCCAGGTGCTGATGAGCGCCTACGGCTATCCGGCGGACTATCTGGAGATGCAGTATAATTGTCCGGACTGTAAGGATACCGGATACAAAGACGGCAAAAAATGCCACTGTTTCCGTCAGCGGGAGATCGATCTGTTATACGCCCAGTCGAATATCCGGGAAGTGCTGGAGCGGGAGAATTTTTCCCATTTTTCCTATGATTATTTTGATGATACGAAGATCGATCCGCGAAGCGGCAAGACTGCCCGCGCGTATATGGAGCAGGTGACAGCGTTCTGCCGCCGCTATGTGGACGGATTTAAAGAAGAAAAGGGAAATATCTTATTTACCGGAAAAACGGGGCTTGGAAAGACGTTTTTAAGCAACTGCATCGCGAAAGAGCTGATTGAGCGCTGTTTCAGCGTCGTGTATCTCCCGGCGGTGGAGATGTATGAGATATTTTCAAGGGATCGCTTCGCAAACGATGCGACCGATGAGGACCGCGACCGATCCCAGTATTTATTAGAGTGCGATCTGCTGATCATCGACGATCTGGGGACGGAACTGGTGAATACGTTTACGACTTCCCAGCTCTTTTATGTGGTCAACGAGCGCTTAAACCGGAAGAAAGGCACGATCATTTCCACCAATCTGCCGGCTAATGAGATGCGCGACGAGTTCACCGACCGCGTCATGTCCCGGATCATGAGCCAGTATCAGATCATTCCGCTCTACGGCGAGGATATCCGAATCCGAAAAAAGCTGGAAAACCGGTAATGGGTTGACTTATAAGGGACATAATGATATAAAAGAGACGTTAGAATGCGCTAACATATGCAAAAAGTGTATTAACAGAGAGTAAACAGGCTGGAGGAAAATGGAAAATGCTGTACGAAGAGAAAATCATTGAGACGATACCGGTAGGTCCGCTGGGACTGATCCCATTAAAGGGATGTGAGGAGCTGGTAGGCAAGGTAGACAAATATCTGGTGGACTGGAGAAATGAGCGCGAGAGCGAGCACAAGACGTCGATCGCATTTTCAGGTTATCAGAGAGATTCCTACATCATCGGGGCAAACACACCGAGATTTGGTTCCGGCGAGGCAAAGGGCGAGATCAAGGCGTCGGTGCGCGGCGATGATCTGTATCTGATCGTGGATGTCTGCAACTACAGCCAGACATATTCTCTGTGCGGCATGGTAAACCATATGTCCCCGGATGATCATTATCAGGATCTGAAACGTGTCATTGCGGCAGCAGGCGGAAAGGCACGTCGTATCAACGTAATCATGCCGTTCCTGTATGAGAGCCGCCAGCATAAGCGCTCCGGCCGTGAGTCCTTAGACTGCGCGCTGGCACTGGAAGAGCTGGTAGATATGGGCGTTGAGAATATCATTACCTTTGATGCACACGATCCGCGTGTCCAGAACGCGATTCCGCTCAAGGGTTTTGAGACCGTTCAGCCGATTTACCAGTTTATCAAATATCTGCTGAAAAATGAGAAAGAGCTGGAGATCGACAGCGATCACATGATGGTCATCAGCCCGGATGAGGGCGGTATGTCCCGCGCTGTCTTCTTCTCCAACGTGCTGGGACTCGACATGGGTATGTTCTACAAACGCCGCGATTACACCAGGATCGTCAACGGACGCAACCCGATCGTTGCTCATGAGTTCTTGGGATCCAGCGTAGAGGGCAAGGACGTCCTGATCATCGATGATATGATCTCCTCTGGCGAGAGCATGTTAGATGTAGCGAAGGAATTAAAGAGCCGCAAGGCGAGAAAGGTATTCGTATGCGCGACCTTCGGTCTGTTTACCAACGGACTGCAGAAGTTTGACGAGTACTATGAGAACGGTCTGATCGACCGCGTCCTGACCACCAACCTGGTATACCAGACACCGGAGCTTCTCTCCAGACCGTACTATATCAGCGTCGATATGAGCAAATACATCGCGCTCATCATCGATAACCTGAACCACGATGCCTCCTTAAGCGAGCTGTTAAATCCGACTGGACGTATCAATAAGCTGCTGGCGAAGTATCGGGCGGGAATACGGGACTAAAAATAGACCTTTAAAATAGAAACAAAAAGAACGTCATTTCCGGACCAATACATGTCAGAAAATGGCGTTCTTTTTAATGTCATAGGAAACAGGCAATGTCACGGTTATGTATGAAAGGAGTCCTACAACCGCACCTCATGCACCGCAGCTCCTTCTTCCTTCAGCACCCGCATCTCCCTCTCATGACAAGTAAATACAAGAATCTGCCCGGAATAGGCGGTTGGCAGCCATTTGAGGACGGTTCTCAGGCGCTCGTCGTCGTAGAGGACGAAGCTGTCGTCAAAGATGAGCGGCAGCCGGTCTGCATCGCCCTGGATAAAGTGGGCGGCGGCGAGGCGCAGCGCCAGATAGATCTGGTCGGCGGTGCCGCTGCTGACCTGTTCAAGCGGGATCAGCTTCCGGCGGGTGTTTAAAAACGCATTCAGGTTCTCATCGATGCTGATGCTGGAATAAATTCCGCCGGTAATTCCAGCGATCAGGTCGGACGCAGTCTTATTTAAGTACAGGCCGAAAGAATCCCGGATGGTCGTGGAAAGCTCTTTTAAGGTATCAAGCGCCAGATCCACGGAGGCGATCTCCTGATGGATGCGCTCATTTTCATTTAAAATGTGTTTGAGCGCCGCTGCCCGGTCTTTGCAGGCGGATAGGTGCTCCAGCTTTTTCTCTAACTCCCACTGGACGCGCTGTTGTTCCTCGATGACAAGGCTGCAGTCATTCTGCTTTGCCATCAGTGCCGAGATCTGTTCGGAACGTTTTACCAGTGAATCCTCCGAGTTTGTAACGGCGTGGCAGAGCGTGATGAAGCGGTCCAGCCGCTGGGACAAAAGCTTCATGGATTCATCCGAAATCTCGGATTCGCCCAGGTGGCGGCGCAAAATCTCCGATAAAACAGAGGCACTTTTCTCCGCCTCCTGCCTGCGGCGGCTCCGGTGCCGTGTGACGCAGATTCCCAGCATGAGAAGCACAAGAGCGGCGCCTCCAAAGATGAGGGCGGTGGGACCAGCTCCCAGCCACGGGGACGGAAGCGGGAAGAACGCCAGATATCCGCAGTATGCCGCGCAGATGGCGCAGATCGCCGCTGTGACAAAGAAAAACACCTGGAAAAACCGGGATCCCTTGCTGGAGGAAGACACCTGTGCATGCTGATAGTCCTGGTAGAGTGTTTCAGCCTGACTGCGGTACGCCTCGATGGACGCCTCGTCCGTAAAGGAAAACTCATCCAGTACCTGACGGCTCTTCTGCAGCCGATCGGATAACTCTTCCTTTTCTATTTTCTGATGTTCCAGTTCATTTCGGACCGAGTCACGCAGTTTTGAGTATTCCTGTAACTGATTCTCATATTTTGGCGAAGAAAGCTCGCGTTCCAGCGCGCGGATCTCGCTAAGAAGGGAGGTATAGTTGACCGAAGCCTCCGGGCTTAACTGGGATTCAAATTGTTTGCGCTGATTTTTCAGATAGGCGGTCGCCTTAGTGATATTGAGCGCCATATTGCCAGAGGTATTCATGTTAGCAATATAGTTTTTCAGTTCTGAAACCATGCCTTCATCGGTCGCACTTTTTAACTGGCTGATGCTGATGGTGTTGTTGTACATGGTTTCACTCATGCCGCCCAAAATTTCCTGCAAAACGGCGCGGCCGTCCGGTTCCTCGCGTCCGGTCGTCTCGTTGATGACGGTAAATTCCTTCTTATTTTTCTGGAACGAGCGCTCGATCCGGTAAATGGTGCCGTCGTCGGATTCAAGCCGGAGCTGCCCCTCGTAGGTGCCGCTGTTTTCCCACGGCTCATATTTGCTGTAGATGTCGTTTCTGGCGGCGCGCCCCCTCTGACGCTCGATGCCGAAGAGCATGCCGCGGATAAAGGTGTGGATCGTGGATTTGCCGGCTTCATTTTTACCGTAAATGACGTTTAACCCGTCCTCAAAGGAGACGGCTGTGTCATGAAATTTTCCAAACCCACTGATATAAAGATCAAGAAAACGCATGGAAGCTAACTCCTTTCATCGGTGGTGAGAAGCAGGGCGTGGATGCCGTAAAACAGCGCCTTTTTCTCCACCGGACTCATGTCTGGTTTTTTCAGTGCCTGGATGTAAAAGCCGATCATATCGCTTGGATGCTCGGCAAACAGGGAGGAAAAATCGTATTGCGGTTCCGTCTCATCGATGATATCCGCGATGCGGAAACGCAGCTTTAAGGCGTCCAGATCGAAGGAAATATCGGGATCGCGCATGCCCTGCACCTTGAAGCGGAAAATATTGTCATTGCCGCGCTGTTCGATCTCATGGGCGATTTTTAAGTAAAGCTCCGTGTTGGTCGTATCCGGCGTGACGCGGACGATGAGCGGGATGTAGCGGAGCTTCGCCATCGGAATAAAGTCCAGTGTCGTTATCTGACAGCTTTCCGGGTCGATCTCGCCGTAAAGGATGCCGTGCCTGCCGGTCTCGGTCTTATCAAGCGGCTCCGGGGAACCGCAGTATGCCATCTTTTTGTCCAGTAGGATCTCTGGCCTGTGGATGTGCCCCAGTGCGATATACGAAAATCCGGAGGAAGCCAGCGCCGCTCGGTCGATCGGGACGTGGTTCGCGTCGCCGCCGTGCCCCAGCAGAATGTGGATTTTTCCATCCTCCGGCGCTTCAAGAGCATCGAGGCGCGGCTCCGGTATCTCCGCAGTATAGTAAGAAAAGCCGGTCACCTCGGTGTTGATATCCTCAAAATAGACGGATGAGACATCCTCACTTTCCAGAAACGTCACGTTGGAAGCCCAGGAAAAGCTTAAAACGGCGGAATTTTTGCGGATCCGGTCGTGATTGCCCGCGATGATGACAACCTGTGTCTGCGGGATCGTGGAAAACAGGTAATTGACCTCTTTCAGGTCGCGCAGCAGCGGCTGGCGGTGGAACAGATCCCCCGCGATGAACAGGCAGTCCACGCGCAGTTCCTTTGCCTTGGCGATGATGGCGGTAAACGTATCGCGGATATCGCGGCTGCGCTCCCGGCTCCACGGCTTGTCGCTGTCCGGGGACATGCCCCAGTGGATATCGCCGGTATGGATAAATTTCACATTCTCTCCCCCTTTCAGGAGTCTGTCGCTCCGTATGTACATATTGAAATAATAATAGAAAAGGGACTGCTGCAAATAGCAGAAAGCAGATTCCAGTATTTGCGACAGCCCCATAGTTGCTTATTGTTTACAGTTCACAGTTGTTTACGGTTCTCGGGAACGGGATGACATCACGGATGTTGGAAACGCCGGTTAAGTACATCACGCAGCGCTCGAATCCAAGACCAAATCCGGAGTGTCTTGCGGAACCGTATTTACGCAGATCCAGATAGAAACCGTAGTCCTCCTTTTTGAGTCCAAGCTCGTCCATACGCGCCTCTAACTTCTCTAAGTTGTCCTCTCTCTGGCTGCCGCCGATGATCTCGCCGATGCCCGGTACGAGACAGTCCATCGCTGCAACGGTCTTGCCGTCCTCGTTCATCTTCATGTAGAATGCCTTGATCTCCTTCGGATAATCGGTAACGAAGACCGGTTTCTGGAAGATCTTCTCGGTTAAGTAGCGCTCATGCTCGGTCTGTAAGTCACAGCCCCAGAATACCTTGTAGTCGAATTCGTCGTTGTGCTCTTCGAGGATGCGGACAGCCTCGGTGTAGGTTACATGACCGAACTCGGAATTTAATACGTGGTTTAAGCGGTCAAGGAGTCCCTTGTCGATGAACTGGTTGAAGAAATTCATCTCTTCCGGTGCGTGCTCTAAGACGTAGCGGATGACATATTTTAACATATCCTCGGCAACTTCCATGTTGTCGTTCAGATCCGCAAATGCCATCTCCGGCTCGATCATCCAGAACTCAGCTGCATGACGGGTCGTGTTGGAGTTCTCTGCGCGGAAGGTCGGTCCGAAGGTGTAGATATTGCGGAATGCCATCGCGTAGGTCTCGCCGTTTAACTGACCGCTGACAGTTAAGTTAGTTGGTTTTCCGAAGAAATCCTGAGAGTAGTCAACCGTGCCGTCGTCCTTTTTCGGAACATTGTTCAGATCCATCGTGGTAACCTGGAACATCTCACCGGCGCCCTCGCAGTCACTTGCGGTAATCAGTGGAGTGTGGACATACACGAAATCGCGCTCCTGGAAATACTGATGGATCGCATAAGCTGCCAGGGAACGTACACGGAACACAGCCTGGAAGGTGTTAGTTCTCGGACGCAGGTGGGAGATGGTACGCAGATACTCAAGGCTGTGGCGTTTCTTCTGAAGCGGATAATCCGAAGCGGACGGTCCCTCAACGGCTACCTCGGTCGCCTGAATCTCGAACGGCTGCTTTGCCTCCGGGGTTGCAACCAGGGTACCTTTTACGATAATGGATGCGCCTACGTTTAACTTGGAGATCTCCGCAAAGTTCGGCATTGTATCATGGTAAACAACCTGAAGCGTCTCAAAGTAGCTGCCATCGCTCACAACGATGAAGCCAAAGTTCTTGGAACCGCGCACGCTTCGTACCCAGCCGCCGATCTGAACTTCTTTGTCCAGATACGTCTCTCTGGAACGGTAAATTTCTCTTACAGTGGTTAAATTCATCTCAGTAAACTCCTTATTTTGCAAAATAAACTTTCTCATGCGGACTGCCCTGCAGTGTGCAGACCGTGTTTAACTTTCATTATACTGTATTTTTCTTGTAGATTCAAGGGACGGAGGGAAAATCTGGGGGGGATAGAAGGAAAAAATTATCAGTCTTTTTCACTGGACAGCAAAATGACGGGAACTTAATACTGCATCTGCATATCCAAGCGAAGCGCGGGGTTATCCATGGGAAAATCAAAGGTAGATTCCACATCCCGGAATTACGAAAATATTATGTAAAAGGAACGAAAAATGTCGGAAAATGTACAAAATTGGGACAAATTCTATTAAAAATTTGTTCACTATTTTCGTGAAGTATGTTATAATAAAAACAGGTTTAAAATACACATTATATGTGAGCATCGAGGGGTGATATCGTGATTAAAAAGGAAATGATAGCTATGCTGTTGGCAGGCGGACAGGGCAGTCGTCTGGGTGTCTTAACTCAAAAAGTAGCAAAACCTGCGGTTTCTTTCGGAGGAAAGTATCGAATCATCGATTTTCCGTTAAGTAACTGTATCAATTCGGGAGTGGACACGGTAGGCGTTCTGACCCAGTATCAGCCGCTGCGGCTGAATGCACATATTGGAATCGGTATTCCGTGGGATCTGGACCGCAACGTAGGTGGTGTGACGGTACTTCCGCCGTATGAGCGGAGCAAAGGAAGCGATTGGTACACCGGTACGGCGAATGCGATCTACCAGAACCTGGAATACATGGAAACGTACAATCCAGAGTATGTGCTGATTTTGTCCGGCGACCACATCTACAAGATGGACTACGAGGTAATGCTGGAATACCACAAAGCAAACAATGCGGATGTGACGATCGCGGCGATGCAGGTTCCGATGGAGGAGGCAAGCCGTTTCGGTATCGTTATAACCGATGACAACAACCGCATTACGGAATTTGAGGAGAAACCGGCGAATCCGCGCAGCAATTTAGCTTCCATGGGTATTTACATATTCAGCTGGAAGGTGCTCAAGGAAGCGCTCATCAAGCTCTCGGACGAGCCTGGATGTGACTTTGGAAAGCACATTATCCCGTATTGCCATGCAGCTGGAAAACGTATCTTCGCATACGAGTACAACGGCTACTGGAAAGATGTTGGAACCCTTGGCTCCTACTGGGAGGCAAACATGGAACTGATCGACATCATTCCGGAGTTCAACCTGTATGAAGAATACTGGAAGATTTACACGAAGAGCGATATTATTCCCCCACAGTTTATATCGGAGCAGTCCAAGATAGAGCGCAGTATCATCGGCGAGGGCACCGAGGTATACGGCGAAGTCATTAACTCGGTTATCGGAGCAGGTGTTACGATCGGAGAAGGTGCGGTGATCCGTGATTCGATCATCATGAAGGGTGCGACGATCGGCGCTGGCACGGTTGTGGATAAGGCGATCGTGGCGGAGGACGTTACCATCGGTGAGAATGCCGAGGTCGGCGTCGGAGAATATGCCGAGAGCAAGTACGACAAGAAGGTATATCAGTTCGATCTGGTAACGATCGGAGAGCGCTCCGTGATACCGGATGGAGTGAAGATAGGACGGAACACAGCGATTTCCGGCGTGACGACGGCAGAAGATTATCACGGCGGCGAGCTGGAGAGCGGCGATTATATCATAAAGGCAGGTGGAATACAATGAGAGCGATCGGGATTGTTTTAGCTGGCGGCAACAGCAAGAGAATGAGAGAATTATCCAATAAGAGAGCCATCGCAGCGATGCCTATCGCAGGCAGCTACCGCAGTGTCGATTTTGCTCTGAGCAATATGAGCAATTCCCACATCCAGAGTGTGGCGGTACTGACGCAGTACAACTCCCGTTCCCTGAATGAGCACTTGAGTTCTTCCAAGTGGTGGGATTTCGGACGTAAGCAGGGCGGCATGTATGTATTCACACCGACGATCACGGCAGAGAGCAGCGACTGGTACCGCGGTACCGCAGATGCGCTGTATCAGAACCTCGATTTCTTAAAGAAAAGCCATGAGCCGTATGTGGTCATTGCAGGCGGCGACTGTGTCTATAAATTGGATTACGGCAAGGTACTGGAGTATCATATTGAAAAGAAAGCAGATATTACCGTAGTATGCAAGGAGATGCCTCCGGAGGAGGACGTTACCCGCTTCGGTCTGGTGAAGTTAAACGATGACGGACGTATCACAGATTTTGAGGAAAAACCGATGCTGGCGACCTCCAGCATGATCTCCTGCGGTATCTATGTAATCCGCCGCCGTCAGCTCATCGAACTTCTGGAGCGCTGTGCAGCAGAGGATCGGTATGATTTTGTTACCGATATTTTAGTCAGATATAAGAACCTCAAACGCATTTACGCATATAAGCTAGGAACTTACTGGAGCAACATCGCTTCGGTTGATTCGTACTACAAGACGAACATGGATTTCCTAAAACCGGATGTACGCCACTATTTCTTCAAGGAATACCCGGAGATCTACTCCAAGGTAGATGATCTTCCGCCGGCAAAATACAATCCGGGTGCAAATGTCAAGAACAGCCTGGTATCCAGCGGCTGTATCTTAAATGGTACGGTGGAGAACTCGGTTCTGTTTAAGAAGGTATATGTAGGCAATAACTGTATCATCCGGAATTCTGTTATTTTAAATGATGTTTACATCGGGGACAATACAGTGATTGAGAATTGTATTGTAGAGAGCCGTGATACGATCCGCGCCAACACGACGCACATCGGTACGCCGGAAGATGTAAAGATTGTCATTGAGAAGAACGAGCGGTTTACATTATAGGGTACATCAAAGAACAGACGGAAGGGGTAAATGGGTATGCAGATTACAGACGTAAGAGTGCGGCGGATAGAGAAGGAAGGTAAGATGAAAGCCATCGTATCCATCACACTTGACAATGAATTTGTGGTTCATGATATCAAGGTTATTGAGGGAGAGAAAGGACTTTTTATTGCTATGCCGAGCCGTAAGGCTGCGGATGGAGAATACCGGGATATTGCCCACCCGATTAATTCGGAAACCAGAGACATGATTCAGAATGTCATTCTTGCCAAATACGAGGCGACAGCTCTGGAACTGGCAGAGCTGGAGAAAACAGAGTAAAAAGCAGGAAAAGAAAGTAAAAAGAGAGAAAATATGAAAAAATGTCCCCGGACGCTGGACAAAGTGCCCGGGGACATTTATTATGTAGGTATAGTGTGCTCAAAAACGGGCGGAATTTGCCCGAATGTGTACAGATAATCCATAAGGGGGTAATTATGAGCGGTACGATTTTTTCTTTAATACCGCCTATCGTAGCCATTGCGCTTGCATTGATTACGAAAGAGGTGTACCTGTCTCTGTTGATAGGTATTATGTCGGGCGCGTTTTTATTTACGGGTCCAAATCCGCTTCATGCGGTGGAAACAATGATCGCGATCATGGGCGAGAAGATCGGGGGCAATGTCAACATTCTGCTTTTCCTGGCATTTCTCGGCATCGTGGTAGCACTGATCACAAAGTCTGGTGCGTCGAAGGCTTATGGTGAGTGGGCGTCCCACGCGATCCGCACGAAGAAGGGCGCGCTGTTTGCAACCATGTTTCTCGGAATGCTGATTTTCGTGGATGACTATTTTAACTGCCTGACCGTCGGCACGGTTATGCGTCCGGTGACGGACAAGCACAAGATCACACGTGCGAAGTTAGCCTACATCATCGATGCGACGGCGGCGCCGATCTGTATCATCGCGCCGATCTCAAGCTGGGCGGCAGCGGTCGGTTCTTCGCTTCCGGAGGACAGCGGGGTGGACGGCTTCAGTCTGTTCCTTCACACGATTCCGTTTAATCTGTATGCGCTTCTCACGATCTGCTTCATGCTCTTTTTGGTAGCAGGCGATTTTGATTTCGCGGCGATGAAACGCTATGAAGAACAGGTGAAAAAGACCGGAAAAGAGACGACGGTCGAGGCGGAGGCGATGGAGATCTCCGGCAACGGAAAGGTTATCGATCTGATTCTTCCGATCCTGGTTCTGATTGCGTTCTGCGTCAGCGGTATGCTGTATACAGGCGGCATCCTGGACGGCGTTGGTCTGGTCGAGGCGTTCGCTAACTGTGATTCGGCACTGAGCCTGGTGCTTGGTTCCTTCTTCACACTGGTGTTTATCTTTGTATTTTACATGATCCGCCGTGTCATCCGGTTCAATGAGTTCTGTGAATCCTTCACGATCGGCGTCAAGGCGATGATCCCGGCGATCATGATTCTGTGCCTTGCCTGGACTCTGTCTGGTATCTGCAGTGCGGATTATTTAAATATCGGCGGCTATGTCAAAGAGGTAGTGGGCGGCAATGCGCTGGTCGGCTCCCTGATGCCGGCCCTGATGTTCGTCATCGCGGCGGGGCTGGCGTTCTCGACCGGTACGTCCTGGGGTACCTTCGGTATTCTGCTTCCGATTGCATTTGCGGTGGTTGGCGCTGAAAATATGAACGGCCTTACGATCGTGACGGCTTCGATTCTGGCAGGTGCGGTCTGCGGCGACCATGTTTCCCCGATCTCGGATACGACCATCCTTGCGTCGGCTGGCGCCCAGTGCCACCACATCAACCACGTATCGACCCAGATCCCGTATGTGCTGTGCGTAGCGGCGTGCTGTTTCCTCGGTTATCTGGCAGCCGGAATTACCGCCAATGGCTGGGTGGGAACCGGCGTGGGATTCGTAGCGCTGATTGTGGTTCTGGTTATTCTGGATCGAAAGAATAAAGGGACAAAAGAGGCGTAAAAGCATCGGCAGTAAACGAAAATTGGTTCGTTTACTGCCGATTTTTGCGTTTATGCTATATCTATACAACCGCCGGCTCCAGGAGGAGCTTGCCGGTTTTGTAGCGTTCTTTGCTGAATAACTTGATATCCATGCTGTCCTCCTGCCCGGCGAGATGGTTTGCCATGAGGATGGCAATGCGGGGGGAGACCATGAAACCGTGTCCGGAGAACCCACAGACGCTGTAAAATCCTTTTGCCTCAGCCGCTTCGTCGATGACAGGGTTGCAGTCCGGGCTTAAATCGTACTGTCCAGCCCACTGGCGGACCACTTTCAGTTTCCGCAGAATCGGAAGTGCCTCACACATGACAGCACAGTTCTTTTCCAGAAACTGCCAGGAAGAATTGAAATTGTAGCTGGGGGCTTCGTGGGGGCCGATGCCCATGACGAAGCTTCCATGCGGTGTCTGCTGGACATAATAGGAACGGTGGAAGGACATAACCATGCAGTCGATGAGAGGTGCAACCGGCTCGGTTACCAGCGCCTGATGGCGCTCCGAAGTAACAGGAATGTCCTCACCAACCATTTTAGCCAGCTCTGGCGCATGGACGTTGGCACAGTTGATGACGGTTCTGGCTTCAAAGGTTCCGTTTGTTGTCTCAACAGCGTGGATGCGTCCGGCTTTCGTTTGAAGCCCGGTGACCTCGGTGTAGGTCAGAAATTCAACACCCATCCGTTTGGCACCCTGTGCGTAGGCCTGTGTACACTGGAACGGATCTGCGTGACCATCCTTTTGGCAGAAGGTAGCGCCAAACATACCGTCGGTATTCAGGTATGGAACAATCTCTTTTGCTTCTTTTAAATCGACGGCACGGGAATCAATGCCGAGTTTATGCTGGACTTTGAGGTTTTCCTGAAATTGTGCCCATTCTTTTTCTGTATAAGCAACCAGAAGATAGCCGCCCTGATGGAGACCGCAGCTGCGCGTATAGCCGGTATATTCTTCCAGATGTTCAAAGATATGGGTACTTTCCAGGGCGATCCGCGCGTTCAGCTCGGATCCCCACTGCTGGCGGATACCGGCGCCGCAGCGGCCCGTTGCACCGGAGGTCAGAAAACGTTTCTCAATCAGGAGGATGTCCGTGATTCCACGCTTGGCGAGTTCAAATGCGGTGGCACATCCAATAATGCCTCCGCCGATAATGATGACATCGTAGGCTTTTTTCATTCGCAGCCACCTCCTTTTGTAGCAGATGGATCGTAGGATCCGTAAGAACCTTCATCTCCGTCCCGGACGGTTTCTTCCCAGGCGTCTGCCAGAGCGCCCATGCTGATAGGTTTGACAGGAGGGCGGAAGGTTGGCATCAGGACCTCTTCCAGAGGAAGTTTATAATAGGAAGAGAGTTCCTGTGCGATCAACATCCGGCAGGTACGTCCCTGACAGGGACCCATTCCAGCGCGGGTTACACGTTTGATTTCGTCGATGGTGCGGTAACCATCCTGAATACATTTTAAAATGTCCTCGCGGGTTAAATCTTCACATCGGCAGAGGATTGTGTTTTTATCATCCATTTTGATACCCCCCTACTTTGATTGCCCGAACGTCCATGGCAAGTTCCTTCGGAACCGCCAGACAGACAATGTTGGTTTTGTTTTTAGCGCCGCCCTGGATGAGCTGTACGACCGGGAACCAGCCGAGTGCTTCGCCGGAGCGGTTCAGACCGCAGGCAAGCTCTCCTTTTTTAGGAAGCGGCAGAAATTCAAACGGAAGCTTTACGAGGGCTTCGGTCGGGCTATATGTTTTATCAACGATGAAAATGGCAAGACCCGGGCACTTCAGCATACAGGCACCGCAGCCATTGCACACATCAAAATCAATTTTGGGTGTCTCGTTGATATCCGGCTCGATGTGGATTGCTTTTTTTACACAGGCCTTTGTACAGGGATTGCAGGGGATTTTCTGAAAACACTCTGCGATGGCAACGGCGCCCTTTAAAAAACGTGTTTCATCCGGCGTAACTGCTTCAATGGCTTCTTTATCCGGGATTCCTGTCTGAATTAACATACGGATGCGCCTCCTTTCCTGCATATGTCATGCTCCAGGCGAAGTTTACGGGCTTTTTCCAGACCGCTTAAAATTCTGGCACCGGCAGGACCGGAGCGCAGTTCAGAAAGCTCCGCCCGGGCAGCTTCCTTTTCGGCTGCCGCCCGGACAGGCTCATAGCCGAGGCTTTCGGCAGCGGCACATCCGGCGAGACGGCCTTCCACCATAGCTGAAGAGGCTTCTTCGATTCCGGAAACATCGCCGGCTGCATAGACGCCCGGAACCGAGGTTTCCAGGTTTTCGTCGGTCAGCGGGATATGCCCGGATAATTCGCGGATAAATGCCATATCACAGCCAGCCTGCCAGCAAAGCTCGGTCAGCGGAGCCAGTCCGACTGCCAGACAGAGCGTATCGCAGGGAATCGTCTCTTCCGTGCCGGGGACAGGCTGGAACTGGGAGTCAACCTGTACGATGACAACACCCTCAAGGGCATCGGTTCCATACGCTTTTTCGATCGTATAACCAGTCCGGATAGGAACACCGGCGCGGCGGATTTTCGAGGCATGGACCAGATAACCGCCGATTTTTGGGGCGGCTTCGATAATGCCGGCAACCTCAACCCCTGCCTGCATCAGCTGATAGGAGACAATCAGACCGATATTGCCTGCACCGACCATTAAAACACGTTCAGCCGGTTTGACGCCGGCGACATTCATGAGGGTCTGCACGGCACCGGCACCGTAGATACCGGGAAGATCATTGCCGGGAAATTCCAGAAACTTTTCAGAAGCGCCGGTGGCGAGAATGATTTTGGATGGGCGGATTTTCATGTGTTTTCCGTGATAAAAAACAGTAACGATGCCGTCCTCATAGATTCCCAGCACGGTTGCTTCTGTCAAAATTTCAATATTTGGATGGTGTTTTGCTTTTTCTATCAGCAGGTTTCCGATGTGGATGCCGCGTTCTCCGGCATATTGTTTTTCGGAACCAAAAAATTTGTGCGTCTGTTTGACTAACTGACCGCCGGGGAGGTAATCGCGCTCACATAAGAGGACGCTGGCTCCCAGCTCGGCGGCGGCACAGGCAGCAGAGAGACCCGCCGGTCCGCCTCCGATGACGAGAATTTCGGTCTGTTTGATCATAGGACAACCCCCTTTCCGTGCTGTTCTTCCACTTTCATGCCGGCCTTTACGCGGGTCACGCAGACGCGGACATTTGGCTCACCGTCTACAGTCATGAAACAAGAGGAACAGTTGCCGATGGCACAAAAAAGACCTCTTGGACGGTGCAGATGGGGACTGTGTCCCAGTGTGCGGATGCCAGCCGCATGCAGGGCGGCGGCGATGGTTTCGTGGGTAAAGCCGGTGATGGGCTGACCGTTATAGTAAAAAACGACCTCTTCTCCCCGGTCAAAATCCAGGACAGGATGTTCTTCCAGTCGCATACAGATCTCCTCCTTTTATAAAATGCGTGCAGCAGCCTGGTTCGGGTACTGCCGCACGCGGGTATGTATAAACTTTTCATACTTCTATTGCATATCTTAACTTAATTAATTCCCTCTGTAAATTTATCAGGTGCTACCTTTGCCTTCACCTTCATTATTACATAATAGGTAATACCGGTTATAATCAGAGATTGTGCCGGCGGAATTCCAATTACTACAATATAGGTTGTAATGTAGCCAACTGCAATTCCCACAATCATTGCAATTGTAGCCATAAAATTCCATCCCTGCTTATCTTCCCACACTCCCTTTCTGAGGAAGAAATCAACAAACATAACCCCTGCAATGGCCGGATAAAGAAGAGCAGCCAGGCTAAGCAGTTTCTGTAAATTTTCCAGAATACCCGTAAAACAAAGAAGAAGTGATAAAAATGTACCTGTGGCCGTTACAATCGCTCTTCCTTTATTTGTTTTTATATTCAGCATATTGGAGAAAGAAAGTCCCATTGTATAGTTATTTACAAGCTGACTGGTCCAGGCAGCAAGCCAAAGAACAATAAATCCCCAGATAGGAAATCCTAAGTTTTCCATAACTGCAACAATATCTGCAGTTCCATTTCCTGCTCCCATGATGGCACCAATAAAAAGAAGCGGAATACCAATTGCAACAATTCCAATCGGTATTAAAATATTATCCTTCCAACACGGTTTTGCATATCTTGTATAATCAGCAGAAATAACAAACTGCGATACATTCATGCCAAGTATCATCGTCACACCGGCAGCAAATGAAATCTCACCGCTTCCTTTGTAACTAATAATGTTCGACCATCCAATGTTCTTTAATGCCAGGTAAATACCAACAATGCACAGAAGAATTCCACCAGGAACCGCAAAATAATCCGTCCATTTCATAGATGAATATCCAATAACAGAAGGAATTGCGAACACTATTCCTGCGACAATGGTGGTAATCATCCAGGCAGTTCGATTAACTGTATAGTCAATTCCCAAAACTGCACAAAACGCATTGCCTGTTACCGATGTCTGAACGGCCCACCAGCCCATACTGATAACACCGATAACTAGTGCGATAATAAATTTTGCCTGTTTGTCGCCAAATCCTTGTTTTGCAATTACGGAAGAGGAAAGACCTGTTTTGGCCCCCATATATCCACTGATAGCATTTCCTACCCATGTTAAGCATATGAAAGTGAACAGTACAACCGGTATGATTCCTTTTAAGCCAAATGCACCTATTAATGTAGAACCTATCATCAACAAGGTGACACTGAATTCAAGGCCTCCGAAAATAAATGCCGGTGCTGTCCAATGCTGCCGTTGATTTAGCGGTACCGGGGTCATCGGATCATCTATAATCACCGTTTTTTCTTTTTCTAATTCTTTTCCCATACAATCTCCTTCCTATATTTTGTTATAAACTTCTTCACGTCTCATTAATCTCCACGGGATGGTTTCTTTCGCTTTCTCCAAACATTCCTTTTTGAGCACAACACGTGTGTAGGATTCTTCTGATGTGCATAATCTAGCAAGCGTTGTTCCATCCGGATTCGAAACAGTTGTATTACCACAATACTCCACGTCCCCGGATGCCCTGTTTAATCCAACCGTATAAACCTGGTTTTCTGCTGCTCTTATACTGCTGCATCCGGAAAACAGGTAATCCCAACCCGGATTCCACGCGCTCGGATACATAATCACATCTGCGTTCTTTTTTAATGCTAAAGATTTTGCCAATTCTGAGAATCCAAAATCCGCACAAATTAACAATCCAATTGTCCAGCCTTTAAACGAAACCGTAACCAGCTCTTCTCCTTTCGCAAAAAAATCATTTTCCTTATCCCATAAATGAATTTTTTTGTACTCTCCCAAAAGTGTTCCTGTTTCATCCCAAATACAGGCAACATCATAATGCTGGTTTCCCTCTTTTTTATTAATTCCAGCCATGATTGCTATCTTATATTTACTGGCAAGCTCTGAGAAAAAAAGTGCTTCCCTATCTGAAATTATGGCCTTTTCAAAATTGTATCCGCTGATACAAAGTTCCGGAAAGCAAAGAAGATCTATGTCGTCAGAAGAATGTTTTCTAACAAGTTCTTCTATATGAGCACAGTTTTTTTCGATATTTCCTTCCTGGATAGATAATTGAATAATTCCTAGCTTTAACATATGCCCTCCTTTTTAAACTTACTTTTTTTCAATTTAATCCAAATATTCGATTCTTTTCTCCTTTCATTTTCATACTTACTCACAAAATTACATTTCTTTTCTTGATTTTATCACGCAAATCAGACAAAATAAAATCATATTATTTTATAAAGTAATAAATCTGCATTATACAGACCATAGTCTGAATTCCAGTCTATCGTCATTTAGATATAAAAATATAGTAAAAGCCCCGGAATCACAAAACTCCGGGGCTTTTACTATATTTTGATACCGGATTGCTATGTGCTTCGCACTTTCGCAATCCTAAAACTATTCAAACATTGCGCTCTCAGCGCCTTCAATCTGAAGAGTGGTCTGATAGAATTTGGTCAGAGCACTGATTGCATACTCCACATCCTTCACACCTGCCGTTTCGTAACAGGAATGCATCGCAAGCTGCGGCAGACCGATATCGACGGCATGGACGCTGACCTGCGTGTTGGAAAGGTTTCCAAGGGTGGAACCGCCTAAAATATCACTGCGGTTTGCAAACACCTGAACCGGAACACCTGCCTCATTGCAGACATTCGTAAATACCGCACGGCTGAATGCGTCCGTGGTGTATTTCTGGTTCGCGCTCTCCTTGATGACGATACCTTTGTTCATCCAGGAGCAGTTGACTGCATCCGTCTTCTCCCCGTGGTTCGGGTGAACGGCGTGTGCGTTGTCGCAGCTTACGAGGAAAGAACCGGCAACTGCCTGATAGTAGTCCTCCGGTGTCTTGCCAAGTGCGCCGTTGATGCGGTGCAGGACATCCTGTAAGAAGGTGGACATCGCCCCCTGCTTCGTATTGGAACCAACCTCCTCATTGTCGAAGCAGCAGTATACGCTGACATCGCGCTCATTCTTCGCCGCCAGGAATGCTTTCAGGGAAACGTAAGCGCACTGTAAGTCGTCCAGTTTCGGGCTGGAAACGAACTCGTCCGCATACCCCCAGATCGTACCCGGCTGGCGGTTTACAAGGAAGAGATCCTTCCCTAAAATGTCCTCCGCTGCCACACCAAGCTCTTTCGCAATCATCGCGTCAAACGCGCCTTTTTTCAGCTCACCGGCAGAGAACAGCGGGCATAAATCAACCTGACGGTTGTATTTGTATCCATCGTTCACCTCACGGTTGAAATGAATCGCTACGTTCGGAATGATGAGCAGGTCTTTATCGATGTACAGAAGTCTCGCGCTCACGCCCTGACCGTCTTTTACCAGTACACGGCCTGCAACGGTCAGAGGGCGGTCAAACCAGGTGTTGTCGATCATGCCGCCGTATGCTTCCACATCGAGGCGCAGATACTCGCCCGGACCATTTAACTCCGGCACACTCTTGATCTTGTAAGTCGGTGAATCACTGTGGGAGGCACACATCTGGAAGTGATAATCAGTCAGCTTCTCTCCTACGCGAAACGCAATGATACTGGAATGGTTGCGGATTGTATAGTAATCTCCGCCCTGTTTCACGTCCCAACGAGCCGACTCCGGCAGGTATGTAAAACCTGCCTCGTCCAGCATACCCTTGATTGTCTCGATGGAATGAAACATACTTGGGCTGTTCTCAATAAAAGTCAGTAATTCGTTTGCAGCATTCATTATGCAGACTTCCCTTCTCTCTTCTTAATCGCCGGTAAGATAAGTCCCAGTGTTACCAGAACAATCGGCGTAATGACATTCAGCACAGTTGTATACATATCGCCCTGCTTGTACATACCTAAGATACAGCAGGCTGCTGTTACGAAGAAGCACCATGCACCGAAGCCAAGAGCGACTCCGTTATTCTTTACAAAGCGGTACTCACGTTCAAACTTGTTCGTGTGTTTACGAAGCATGAAGTAAGCGAAGAATACCCACAGATAGCGCATCGGCATAGTAACCGAGTTTAACTGGGTCAGCTGACGCAGTACAGTATCTGCGTTCGGAACCAGGACCTGAGCCAGGATAATGGAACCGGACAGGATAACAACCATCCAGATACCATTGATGTAAGCGCCGAATTTGTTCTTCTTTAACAGCTTGGTCGGGATGAACTGACGCGCATCCTCGTTGTCAAGCAGCATACGCAGCGGTGCGTCGATGCTGACTACCAGCGTCGAGAACTGTCCGATCGCGTTGCAGGCTGCGTAGATAATCATGAGCAGATTGCCGACACCGTAGTACTCACCCAGTTTCTGGAATGCCCAGTAAGAACCGTTTGCGTTGTAGGAGTCAAAATTCTCCTCAATCAGTACCGGATCAAACATCATGCCCATTGCGATGGTACCGAAGATCGCGCAGACAATAACCATGATTGCTGCAAAGATCATGCTCTTCGGAAATCCCTTTGCTGGATCCTCTACCTTGTTTACATACGGGGAGATCTTCTCACAGCCGCCTACCGCAAATACAAGAATGGACAGGCTGCTGAAGTACTTCCAATCAAAATGCGGGATCAGATTCTTCATGCTGAAATCAACAGACAGGTAACCGCCGTTCGGGTTGATTGCCGGTGCAGCGAACATCAGCAGAATGTACAGGATACTCATAACGAACATACTGGTTCCTGCTAAGGTTGCCATCTTTTTCAGCGGATTTAAACCGCGGCTTGCTACCCAGCAGAAGAACAGCAGAACGGCAAAAGTAACGAGCTGTACTGCCTTTGTGTTAAAAGATGCATACTTCTCCGCATTCTGGAACACCATCCAGCTGAGCGCTTTCAGACCGCCAGAACCTTTGGATGCGATGTAGGTGACATGACACGCCCAGTAGGTCCAGCCTGCGTAGTATGCAGCCTTCGCACCGGTTGTCTCATGAATCCAGGAACTGACACCACCGCCCGAATTCTTAAATGCGGAACCAAGCTCTCCGACCATCAGTGCGTACGGTACAAAGTACAGTGCAAACATCAGAATCCAGGAGAAGATAACCTGTGTTCCATTGAAGTATATGAAACCATTTAAAACGTTTCCAAATGCCCAGAGGGTGGAGAAACACATAAAGGAAAGCATATACCACTTGATTTTGTTTTGTGACTTGTTCATATCTTATTTTCTCTCCTTATTGCCAGTATCTTTTTTATTTTCTCATATGCCGCGTTAATTGTCAAAAGTATTTTTTATTACCCCAGTATTTTCCAGTCGGATTTGGTAGTATTCTGTTGTTTACGCATATTTTTTGTTAAAGTCTCACAATATATACCTATTTCCTTCGCAAAAAAAGCGGCGTTCCGTTCCGAATCGCCGCTTTTTTTCCTCTTTTTGTACGTGTCACAAAAACATACGGTCTGTGAACTGCCGTATCGTCCGTGACAGAAATACACTTTTTGTCTAAAAATCCATTTTTTACCGGGCAAATGCCGATCCATGAGGATTTTATGCCCCTTATTTTATAAGCATTTTATTATATCATTTTCGATATATACACCTCTTCCAGCGCCACATTAACCCCCGCGCAGAGGAAGTGCCAGAGACTTAACTTCTGTCCCTACTTCATGTAACCTTTCAGCGCCCACTCATACGTCTCGATCGCCTGCTGCAGGTTCATGTTAGCTGTCTCTTTGTCGATCTGTTTCTCCAGGAAGGAAACTTCCTCGCTCTTGTACTCCAGCCGGGTCGCCATGCCAAGCTCCAGCTTCTTCTGCATCGCATTCATCGTCTGCGTCTCTGCTGCCAGGGACGCATCGGCAAGCTGCAGGGCTGTCTGCTTCTGCAGGATGTCGTTGTAGAGTGTCTGCATACCGGAGCGGATCGTCTGCTCCTGGTTCTTGATGGTGCGGTCCATGTTTTTCTTATCGGCTGAACCTTCTGCCATATTGGCATAGCCGCGCTTGTTGGACTGTAAGGACAGATTCTGTTCGAGCGCCGTCTGGGTGTCCGCTGCCAGGTTCATCGCCACGATCTGGGTGAGATCCGCCTGCGGCAGATCCTGGATATCCGGTTCCGCGTCATAGGACCATCCGGCCTGGACGCAGAGCTGCTGATGCTGGGCCTGGAGGCTTGCTTTGGTCTGGGTCAGTGTAGACTGGAGTGACTGTAAATTCTTCTGTGCATTCAACACATCAATCTGCGTTGCCTGACCGAGCTGCTGGCGCTTCTGGGTCAGCTGCATGGAAAGTTCCTGCAATTCCACTGATTTCTCCATCAACGGAATTGTCTTTTTGACCTGATTATAAGCAGCAAATGCCGACTGTACCTGCGCGACAACCGCATCCTGACTGTTGATATAGTCCAGACGGTCCATCTCGCTGTCGCGGTAAGAAGCATCGGCAGACTGCTGGGTTTTTAACGCATTCTGCTCCATCATGACGGACGCGGACATCAGGCTTGCGTAAGCGCTCGCCATACCCGGCACCGCCAGAAAATCCTCAATCTGATCCGCCTGATCCCGCAAATTATCCGCGCTGTCGTACAGATCATTCGCCTGATTGTACTGCTTATCCTGCACTTCCTTCGCATTCTTCGTGTCGCGTCCTGCCTGATAGGTCGTCTGGTTGTTTAGATACGTCGGGTTGTACTCCTGTACCAGATACGGCAGTTCGCTGTATTCCATCACATTGTCCTGAAGCTTCGCCCATGTATCCGCATCGTAGGCGAACTGCGGGCTGGCAGCCAGCGCCGCAAATGGTCCCTGCAATGCCAGAACTGCTGCCGCCGCTGCGGTCAGAAGCGCCGTTTTCCTTCTTCTATGTTTCATTTCCGGTTCCTACTTCCTTTCTGTTACCACCATGTTATCCTACGGCACTTTCTGTTCCAAAAGTGCTTACCCGTGAATAGTAACCTATTCACACCTTAAGTAAACTGCCATTCCTGACGGATTAATTCGTCACAATCAGGCCTTTGACTGCCCACTCATAATTTTCCACCGCTTTGGTATATTCCAACTCGGCGGTCTTATACGATGCCACGCTGCTGAGCCAGGAGCACTCAAGCCCTAAATAATTGGCTCTCGAGAGCATTCCCAGTGCGTTCTGGCGCTTTGCCGCCTCGTAGCTCTGCGCTGCCGCCTGATATCCAGCCGTCGCACTGTCATACGCCTGTTTCTTTGATACCACCGCCGCATAGAGGTTCTGAACCGTGATCGTCACCGAATCCTCGGTATAGGCGACGTTTCGCTTCTTGACTGTGCGGTTGGAAGACCCTTCCGCTTTCGCTGCACGCACAGACATCAAATCATAATTTGCGCTGACTGCCGCCTGTGTATCGGCTGCCAGATCCATCGCCGCAAGGCGGGTGGCATCCGGAACCGGCACATCCGCAAATGTCACCGGCGCATCCGCGTCAAATCCAAGCAGCATCAAAATATTCTGCTTGAGCTGCAGTGCCCCATTCTCTGCCTGCTGGGCGCTGGAATTGGCCTGCTGCAGCGCTTTCTGCGCCGTCAGGACCTCCTGCGCGGAAGCACGGCCGAGCGCCTGCATCTTCTGTGCGGCATCCGCATTTACCTGGCACATTTCCACATTCTTTTTCGCTGTTTCCACCTGCGGGAGCAGTTCCTCATACTGGATGAGCAAGTTCTGCACCGCCTTGACTAACTTATTCTTTGTCTGACGCAGGGTCCGGGCATAGGTGCCGGAAAGCTCCTTGTTCGTGAGCTTTGCCCCCTGTTTGCGCAGCTCTCTCGCTGCCGCCTTGTAGCCCTCAAACAGCTCTCTCGTCTCCGCATCCATATCGTCGGACTTCAGGTCCATCGCATCTTCCATGAGGGCGCTCGCCTCTGCCGCCAGGGCAGTTCCCGCCGACTGGCTGGTCGTCTGGCTGTAGAGCTGGGAACGCAGGTTTAAGTACGTGCTGTTGTACCCCTCGATTCGCCATGCGATCTCGCCATATTCCAGCGTCCCATCCTCTAGCTGTTCTTTGGTGTACGGGGAAGTTTCCTCCTCCACCTCGGTATTGCCGCCCGTCAGCACCGGACCGGTCGCATCGTCGCCGATCAGCGCATCTGAGCCGATCCCCGGCGTTTTAGCCGCATATGCCGGCATCGTCATAGCCGTGCTGACTAACGCCGCCTGTAAAAGAATGGCAAACAGTTTTTTCCTGTTTTTCTTCATCTTACTCATCTTCATTTCCTTTCGGCGCTCTGCGCGCCCGCTCCCGATTCCATCCCGGCGCCCCGTTTCAGGATGCCGAGTGTCAGGGCAAACCGTTCCCGGATACGGTTTTCCGGAACTCCGTCGTGAAAGCTCTTGATCTCCATCGCGATCGACATCATCGCCATGCGGAAAAAACTCATATATTCCTCCCAGCCCATCTTCCGCAAGGATTTTCCCACGCACGACTCATAGGCGACGCGTTCCAGCTTCCGTCCACGCACGGCGCGTGGACTGTCCGGATCGGAGCTGAATATATCAAAGGTCAGCGCCTCACGGCTGCTGCACTCCATGATGTTGCGGATGAAATCGGCGCGTCTCTCATCGCGGCACAGGGCAAGCGAACCGTTTAAAAACTGCCCTAACATCTTCCAGATGTCCCCCTGCGCCTCTTCAAGGCAGCGCACGCCGCACTCATAAAATTCATTGATAAAACTCTCACACAGATATCCTAAAACATCCCATTTACTGTCAAAATACGTATAAAAACTGCCCCGGGAGATCCCGGCATCTTCTATCATACGGTTAAGCGATGCTTTTTCTATCGTTGTCCGCGTATATTCAGCCATACACGCGTCCCGGATTTTCTTCTGTTTTTCCTCCGGCAGCCGCTTAAATCGTTCCGACGGCATCTTCTTCTCCCCCTCTTTCTATCAGTACAGGCAGCTTCCCCGCCCCGGGTCCGCCGCCTGACAGATTCACTGCTTAACCTGCTTTTCCTTAGTCGCAGTCCAGCTTATCATACTCATCTTCTTTGCCTTTTCCCATGTTATAAACCACTCGGTAGAAGGACGGAAGCAGTACCAGCGTCAGGATCGTCGCCGCAACCAGACCGCCGACGTTTACAAGCGCTAAGCCCTGCATCATCTTGCCCGCCTTACCAAATGCCAGACAGTTCGGGATCATCGCAATGATGGTCGTCAGTGTCGTCATGCAGATTGGGCGTACACGGATCGCACCTGCCTCTACCAGCGCCTCGTCTAACGGCATCTCCACCCGCAGCTGGTTGACCGTATCCACGTACAAAATACCGTTGTTTACAACCGTACCGACCAGCATCAGGAAACCAAGCATGGAGGTCATACTGATCGGGCAGTCCGCCAGGAACAGGAAGCCAAAGGAACCGATCAAACTGAACGGTATCGTTGCCATAACCATCAGGGAGAACTTCGGAGACTCAAACTGAATCGCCATGACAATGAAAATCAGAAAGATCGCTGTGACAAGCGCCATTCCCAGCGCGGAAAGCTCCTCGCCCATCGACTCATCCAGGCTGTTGGTCGCCATCTCAACGCCGTACGGGAACTCCCAGTTCTGCACGAAGCTCTTGACATCTTTTTCAGCCGTCTTCTTATAATCTGCCTGTGCCTGCATCGTGATCGATACCTGGTACTGTTTCTCTTTTCGTGAAATCTCCTGTGGGCTGTCCTGGTAGTAAATCTCTGCCAGATCCTCCAGCGGAAGCGTATTGCCCGCCGCTGTCGTGATCATCATGCCCTGCAGTTTCGCGATGGAATCGTAACGATCCGGCGCAAATTCTACTTTCACATCCTGATCCTCGCCGTTGACGGAGATCGTCGCCGCTTTCACACCGCTTAAATTGCTGTATACAACCGAGCCGATGCTTGCCGGGGTCAGTCCCTCTGCCTCCGCCTTGACCGGATCCACTTTTACCTTGATAACCGGCGCCGCATTCTCAACCGAAGAATGTACCTGCATAACATCCTCGCGCTTGCGAAGCTCCGTTACCAGATCATCCGCTGACTTCTTTAATGTGTCATAATCGGTACTCTGCAGATCCACCTCAATCGAATCACCGCTGCTCATGTTGCTGCTCATACTGCTGCTGCCCTGTTCCAGCGTAATAGTCGCATTAACGTAGTTCTGTGTCGCATATCTCCACTTCTCGATAACCTCGTCCGTGGAAAGCTTTCTCTTATCTTTTAAGTAGGCATTCAGTGTCACATCACTTCCGGAAGTCATGCTGACGCCACTGTTTCCATATGTCATCAGGTAATGATCCACATCCTCGTCTGCCTCTACCATATTTTCCAAATCAAGCACAGTGTCACGGATCGCCGATACCGAATAACCCGGTTTCGTCTTGATCGTCATCGTGACAATACCTTCATCGATCGAGGACATCAGCTCCAGGTTCAGTCTGGACGCCATGAGGAGGGCCAGTACAACCAGCACCGCCGTCGTTCCAACTACCAGCGCATAGCGCTTAATGACCTGCGGCATATGCTTGCGGTACCAGGCCTGGATGCCTTTGATGATGCGTCCTGCCGGCGCATGATCCTTCTCCACCGGATGCCAGAACATATAGCAGAGCGGCACGATGATGACTGCCGAGAATAAGGAAGCCGTCATACAGAAGATGATCGTGTAGCCGAGCTGTGTAAAGAGCTGTCCAGACATACCGTTTAACATCAGAAGCGGAATAAATACAACACAAGTTGTCAGCGTACCGCCGGTGATCGAGCCGATCATCGTGCGCGTACCTTCCAGCGCCGCGTCATAAAAATCCAGTTTTTCCTTCGCCCGGAAACATCCGTCGAGGACGTTGATCGAGTTATCAACCATCATACCAACGCCGAGAACGAGCGACGTCAGGGAAATAATGTTCATTGAGAATCCCATCGCCGCCATACAAATGATCGCCAACACAACGGAAATCGGAATGGACGTACCTACGATGACCGATGCACGCAGATCGCCATAGAATAAGAACAGAATGATCATGGACAGGATGATCGCCAGGAGCAGCGTTTGGATTACGCTGCTTAAAGACCGTTTCAGCGTGTCACTGGCATCATCTACCACGGTGATTTTAAGACCCGGATACTGCTGTTCAATTTCCTGCACCTTCTTGGTTACCTGGTTGGAAACCTCGATCGCGGTGGAACTCTGCTGTTTCTTGATTCCCAGGGAGATAACATCTTCGCCATTATAGCGTCCGATCGAGTTTGCATCCTCCAGCGCCTCATAGACATTCGCGATATCAGAAAGATGGATCGTCTCACCGTTTGCCAACGGAAGCACGACATTTTTCAGACTTTCCGTGCTCTTAAATTCGTTGCCGACACTGACGTCGAGATCCTGTTTTCCAACCCGGACATCGCCCGCCGGGATCGTGAAATCGGCGGCACCGACTAACTGTGCGACCGTATTCATATTCAGGTGGTACTGTGCCAGTTTTTCCGGAATCAGTTCCACGCGGGTGTAGCTCTCCTGACCGCCGGCAATCGAAACCTCGCCGACCGAGCTTAATTTCTCAAACTCAGGAACAATTTTGTCATCTACATATGTATAAAGGTTCTGATCAACGTCGCCGCTGACTGCCAGCGTAACCGTCGCCATCGAGTTGATATCCAGCTCCATGATATTCGGGTCATTGGCATCGTCCGGCAGATCGCCCTGAATGCCGTCTATCGCCTTTTTCAGGTTAATGTATGCGGTATCCATGTTGGTGCCGTACTCATACTGGACAATGACGATCGATACATTTTCACGGGAAATGGACTGTACCTTATCTACCGAGTCCAATGATGTGATCGCATCTTCTTCTTTCTTGGTAACCAGATCGGTTACGTCCTCCGGGCTGGCTCCCGGATACACCGTAGCGATGATTAACATCGGCATCTCCATCTCTGGCGTCAGTTCCAGCTTCATGCCCATGACGGACTGAAGACCGAAGTACGCGATGGTAATCAGACAGAGAATGATGGTAACCGGACGCCGCAGTGCGAGTTTTGTCAGTCGAATCATTCTTTGTCACCTGCCTCTGTCGTCTCCGCTGCTGTCTCATTGTTTCCGTCTGTCTGCGCGCCGTCGCTATCCTGTGCCAACAGGACTTCTCCCTGATCTACCAGCTCGTTGCTCCAGCTTACGATGACCTGGCTGTCGCTCGTCAGACCCGATTTTACTTCCATATTTTCATCGTCATAGATACCTGCTTCGATCTCGGTTTTCTCCGCTTTTCCGTCCTCATATAGGTATACAAACGGGGCACCGTTGTCGTAGCTGACTGCATCGACCGGAACGGTCAGCACCTGGCTGACACGGTCCATGATAACCGTCATTTTTACGCGGGAACCATTCGTAAGACCTGCTGCATCCGGCACCATCGCACGCGCGTCATAAAGACCGCTGCTCTCGTTGACCATAGATCCGATCTCGGTCACAGTACCGGTGTAATCCACACCATTTTTCTCCAGCGTCACGCTGTCACCCAGCTCCATCGTCTGGTGGATCTTCTCGGTAATGCCAAATTTAACCTGTAACTGGCTGGCACCGGAGATCGTGCAGATCTCGCCTGCCGGAGATACATGATCATGCGGTTCGACGCTCCGGGACTCGATCACACCGTCGATCGGCGCTGTCACGGTTGTGTATTTCACCTGCAGATCGTACTGATTCTTCGCAGATTCATAGGAAATCTTCGCGCTCTGTGCGTTGTTTTGTGCCTGCTCCATCGCCTCCTGGGAGACAAAACCATCGGCAAAGAGCGCCTGGGTACGGCTTAAATTGCTGTCTGCATTCTTTAAGGCAACGGAAGCCGCATCCACCTGCAGCTTTAACGCTGTCAACGCGTCGGAATCGATCTTGCACAGCGCCTGCCCTGCCTGGACCGTATCGCCCGCCTGGAAGTAAACCTCCAGCACCTCGCCGCTCATCTTCGGCATGACGCTCGCGCGGGACTGCGGCTCTACCAGTCCGGTCAGATCCGTGTACAGGCTGATGTCCTGACGAACCGGATTTTCTACCTTTACGGTTGGACGGGACTCATATTCCACCGCCGTATTCTTATGGCCGCATCGGGACAAAACGACAGCACCAACTACTACAATCGCAGCCAGCGCCAGAATCTTTCCTCTTTTTTTCATAATTTCCTCCATCTATGCTTGTTCTTGGTATAAATTTTTCTCAGTCTATATTTTACTCATCTCGTATACACTTTGCCACTCCCAAGTTTGGACAGGTGTGTACACAAATTTGTCAAAATGTATCCATCTATGTTCATCTTTTTTTCATGGCACCCGAATTTTCCTGCCACTGACCGTTTTTTGGGGTACATGACAGCAAAAACGCAGGAAAAACCAACCAAATACCGCTGATTCCTCCTGCGTTTCCTTGTTCCATTTTCTAATTGACAATCATTCGTAACTGTTCAGTACCTTCACAGTCACGCGCAAAAATCCATTAAAAATTGCCTACGGCAATGGGATTTTTGCCTGCTGGCCCATGTTTTCGTACGGTCAGCGCAGTAAATGCGCAGACCTACTGAACAGTTACAATCATTCTCAAAACTGCCGGAAACCTGCTTTCCTAACGGACCTGCATAGGGTCGCACCCGGTGCATTTGCGGATCACGCTCATGAACGTGGCGACACGCTCCTTCACATCCGCCTCATCCTTAAACGGCGCGTCAAACGCAACTCCCATGACTGAGAAAATGATGATCTGCACCGCCATCGCCGCCTCCGGCATCGTCAGCTTCTTGAACATACCAATCCGCTCCAGATGGTTATAAAAATACTGGTACACCTTTTCTCCCATCTGACGGCGCAGCGCCATGAACTGTGCTGACTCAGACAATGCCCGGATATGCTTCTGATTTTCCATGATATACATATAAAGCTGTGCCAGCGCCTTCTCCGGATCCGGCTGGCTCATCGTCTCTTCCATGACGCGCTTCATCTCGCGTTCCATCCGGTATTCCATCAAATCATATATATCTTTAAAGTAATAATAAAATGTTTTTCTTGTGATCCGGCTCCGCTCGACCAGCGCCGTAACCGTGATCTTCTCGACCGGTCTCTCCGCCTCCAGCTCGATATAAGCCTCTACAATCCGTTCCTTCGTATTTCCCTGCTGCATACTCTTTTCCTCCGGCAAACCGTTGTTGTTTAAGTATAGTTTATAATTCAAAAAACTGCAAGTATTGCCTGAAATTTCCATGTTCCTGCGATGAATCCGCGTTACGGTTCACGGATAGGCACTTTTGGAACCGAAAGTGCCGTAAGAAAACGTGCTTACTTGTCAACAGCAGCCGATACGGCCGGTCCGCTTTCGTGTTTCACACGCCCTTCCACCTGCGGCAGTTTCTGCGAGTATACAACCACACGGTCGCCTTCCAGTATCTGCGTACCGCCGTCTGGAATGATGATCTGGCTGCCCCGCTTTATCATCACAATGATCGTATTTTTATAGAAACGCGCCTCCGCGATCTTCTTACCACACCAGCGGTGATCTGGTGTCATCAGAATCTCTTTTAAAAGGATTCCCTGGCTGTCCGTAAAGCCCTCTGCACCCAAGACGACGGTATCCCCTTCCTGAATTACAGTCTGCCCTTTGGGCACAATCGTCTGCGCGCCGCGCCGGATCACTGTGATTAACATACCCGGAAGCATCTCGATCTCACAGATTTTACGGTTTTTCCACGGATGATTGTCCCCGATCGGAAGCTGCACGAACTGAATCTGCATATCGCCCGTATAGTCCGAGAACGTCCGCATGACATCGGTCGAGTTGTCGATCATGTCACATTTTTCTGCCACCTTCGGAAGCAGCGAACCCTGAAAAATGATGGAAAATAAAACAACGCAGAACACAATGTGGAATATATCATATTTCATATATCCCTCACTCAGCGTCGCCATGATCGCAAATACGATTGACGCCGCACCGCGCAGACCCGCCCAGGAAATAACCAGATACTGCCCGATCGGCGGTTTCGACGGCGCGAGCAGCAAGCCAACCGCCGCCGGACGCGCCACAAATGTTAAAAACAATGCGATTGCGATCGCCGGAAGCACGATCGACGGCATCTGCAAGGGAAACGCCAGAAGTCCCAGTAGGAAAAACAGAAGCATCTGCATCATGCCAGTAAACGCATCAAAGAAGCCAACCAGCGCTTTCTGGTTCTTCAGCTCCTGATTTCCGAGGACAATACCGGTCAAATACACACTTAAGTAGCCATTTCCGCCAATCTGGGATGCAAGCGCGTAGGAAATGATTGCCGCCGCAAAGACAAAGATCGTGTCAAATCCATCGCCATAAAAGGCATACCGCTTTAAAAGCCATGTCACCAACCACGCGACCGTCGCGCCGGTCAAAAGCCCAAATGCGAGCTGGCGGATCAAAAGCAGAACCGCCGAACCGCCGCTCACACTCCCCGTCATCGCAGACAGCAGAATCACCGTCATCATGTACGCAAACGGGTCGTTGCTTCCGCTCTCTAACTCCAGCATGGATGCCGTGCCGTATTTGAGGTTCAGCTTGCGCGAACGCAGGATCGAGAACACGGATGCCGCATCGGTCGATCCAAGAACTGCGCCGAGAAGCATTCCTTCCATCAGTGCCATCTTAAGCACCAGATGACAGAACAGTCCGGTCAAAAGCGCCGTCAGCACCACGCCCGCCGAGGATAACAAAATTGACCGCCCCGCGACCGGCTTCGCCTCACTCCAGCGCGTGCCGAACCCGCCGTAAAACATGATAAAAATCAGTGCCACCGAGCAGACCTGTTCCGCCAGTGCAAAATTGCCGAATGGAATCTTAAAAATACCGTCCGATCCAAACAGCATTCCCAGCATAATAAAAATAAACAAAGTCGGCACCCCCAGCCGCCCCGAAAGACGGCTTCCCGCGATGCAGACAAGAATAATAATCGCTACGACCAGAAGCGCAAATGAAGTTGAAATATGTATCATTCCTTTCTATGTTTAGTAGGTATCATAAATGTGGTGTTTTTATAATGATACAATATCTCTATGCCTCTTTCGTGTTAAGATTCCATTAAAAAGAAGAAATCTTACAGCGACAGATCTCCCTTCGCCCGCGCCCTCCGGTCGCGGATCGACTGGATCACCGGCACCAGGAACATTGCGACGATACCGCCCGCAAATCCATTGTTATAGAGGTTCATGCCCCCATACACGATCCCGACATTGAGCGCCACCGACGCGTGCAGAAAACCGGCTAACACGCCGCATAAAATTCCAAACTCTCCGGCGATCGGTGCCAGTGTCGTGGAAAAGAGCAGCGCCAGAAGTGCCGACGGATTCGTGATATCCCACGCCCGGACGGTACTCGCAATGCAGACGCCCGCCATGATCGGAAAAATATTCCGCAAATGTTTTCCAGTCGCACTGAATCCAACGATGGTAAAGATTCCGCCGATCGTCGGTCCATTTAGGTTTCCGCCGACTGCCAGCACAAAGAAGGTCGCAAACAGACCATTGAGTCCCATGTTGAGAAGCGTCACCGCACCGCCCAATTCCAGCAGGTAATCGGTACCGCCGATTCCCGTTGTCCCAAGGAGTTTTTCATACCCTAAAAGCGTATCTTTTCCGCGCCACAGCACTGCCACCACCGACATGCCTGCAAACAGGACAAATAGCAGCCCTAAAAGCATCGCATCATTGCCGGAGGACCAGATAAGACGCGCCTCCGTCTCAATTCCAAAGGACTTAAACGTGGAGACCAGGACCGTCGCAATGATGCCAGAGGCAAATCCCACATTATAAAGGGAATATCCCTTATGGGCATAGTGGGAATGCGTCGCGAGCGGTGGAAGCACGAATCCGATACAGATTCCCACCAGAATCGTCACACAGAAGCGCTGCCAGATCGGCAGCTCCACCACGTGCATCAGCTGTGTGATGATCGGAGACAGGCTCGTTCCGTAGATGCCGACATAAATATAGTTGGATAAGTGCATTTTATGATATTTTGCATAGAGAAATACACCCAGAAAAATCGCCCAGATATTCATCAGATTTTTTCCGAACAAAGAGAATCCAAACATCAGACAGCAGGACGTAATCGTATGCCCGTCCATCTCCATCCCAAGACTATAGACAAAGTAGATGCTGATAAGCGCCATCATCCCGGCATTGACAAACGCGGCTCCCATGCCGCCGACCGCAATATAATCGGTGATCAGGAAATCCGGCTCCCATATGATTTCATAGATACCAGTCACAATGGAATCAAACGGCTGTATAATCAGCCCCACTGAAATGAAATAGATCGGAATCAGTGCCAGAAGAAAGAATTTCATCTCTCTGGACAGAGATTTCACTGTAGTCATATACGCACACCTTTCAAAAAAGGGATGCAAAAAAGATTCCGCATCTTTGCACCCCCGACTGTTAACATTCTATAAAAATGGTTACTATTCTATTGTATTGGATTTTCAACTGTTTTGCAACTGATTTTTTCTCACTGTAACCCGTTATAAAACCCGTCCGGCAGAACCGGCTGCCCCCATTCTCATGTGAAATTGTTACTCTTCCTCCGGCGCACTTCCCAGCACATAACCGCGCTCTTCCAATATTTCGCGCAGCTCATCAACCACCGCCCCCAGCTCTTTACCTTCCTCGTCGATCGTGATGTCCGCGTATTTCTCAAAATACGAGATCCTCTCATGGTAGAGATCCAGAAGTGTCATGCCGTCTTTCAGCGCCACGCCGCGGTCCTTGACATCGCCGACGCGTTTTACCAGCTCGTCATAGGTAATTTTCAGATAGACAACCAGTCCGATGGATTTTAAATGTTCCATCGCTTCCTTTCCGTAGATCACGCTGCCACCCGGTGCGATGACCGCCTGCTCGGCTTCCACCCCCGCGTTGACGCGGTTCTCCACATCGAGAAATCCGTCCAGTCCCTGTTCTTCGATGATCTCGCGCAGACGCTTACCTTCCTGTTCCTGAATCAGCAGATCCACATCTATAAAGGAATAGCCCAGTCTCTTTGCTAAAAGCACTCCGACCGTGCTCTTTCCTGCGGACGGCATACCAATCAGGGTTACATTATTTTTCATCTTTGGCACCTCTTCTTTTTCTTTACACTCCATCCAAATGTTCCAAGAAGCTCTGAAAGCCCATAATAGCCGCCATGCGAATACACAATCGGTTCCGCCTTTGCAAGCTCCAGGCTGCCGCGCTCGTTGAGCCACTGCTCGTCCACGCTGACACCCGTTACCTCTGCCAGAAACATATGATGTGACCCCAGTTCCTTGACTTCGGTCACCCGGCACTCGATCGCGACCGGGCTTTCGGCGATCACCGGCGCTTTCACCGTCTGCGCCGGAACCGGTGTGAGCCCTGTCTCCTTCCATTTATCCACATTCCTGCCGGAGCGGACGCCGCAGTAATCGGTCGCATACGCCATCGACTCCGTCGCCAGGTTGATGACAAACTCACCGCTCTCCCGCAGCATATGGTAAGAATAGCGCTCCGGGCGCACCGAAATGTACGCCATCGGCGGGTTCGTACAGATCGTGCCCGTCCAGGCAATCGTGATGATGTTGCTGTTTCCTTCGCAGTCCGCCACTGTGACCAGCACCGCCGGAACCGGATAAATCATATTGCCCGGCTTCCACTGGGCGCGCGGTCCCGGAGTGTTCCGGGTCTCCACCCGTTTTTTCAACTGTCCTTCCGGGTTCTGCCTTGCTCCTCCCCGGCGACGCTCTTCTGGCTTTCCAGCCGCTCTCTTCTGTGCCATCCCTATATCCTCTTAATCGTTGTCCGGGAGAAGTTTGATCCGGACCATGATCTGTTTCACCATGCTTCCTTCCGGCAGGCTCATATCATCGATATGCGTCTGTGCCGGCAGATCGCCCTCTTCCTCCAGCTCCAGACTGATCCAGTTGTACGCTGCCTCCCGCGCATTTTCCACCGCATCTTCCAGATCCGGACCTTCCGCCTCGCAGCACTCCAAATCCGGGAAATATGCATCATACCCTTTTCCATCTTTCTTAGGCGTAAAAACCGCCGGATATACAAATGTCATGGTATCCTTCCTTTCCGTCCGACCTTTCTGCCCTGCACGAACTATCACTGGATTTTCCGTATGAAACTCCCGTCCGCGCACCGTCACCTGATTTACTGCTCCAGTGTCACTGTCAGTGCCGGAATCAGCTGTTTCTTTCTGGAAACAACACCCGGCAGTGTTGCCGTCTGCTTCAGCTCTTCATTTGCATCACCTACGTGGAACGCATCTGCCACAACCTGTGCCGCCCCCTGTCCAACACAGAGAAGTTCGGTCGTCTCCGTCAGGATATTCGTCAGCATGAAGAAGATCATATCCAGACCTTCGTCCTCACGCGCCTTCTCCATAAACGGCAGCATACGGTTCTTCAGCTTTCCAAGCTCCTCTGCATTCAGGGAGTTGATCTGACCGACGCCGAAGTTTGTCTTTCCAGCTGAGAATTTCTTGAAATCCAGATACAGAATCTCTGCATCGCTCTTGCCCTTTAACTCGCTGCCTGCCTCAAACATCTGGTTTGCGAACTCATCCAGCTTGATGCCTGCCATCTCAGCCAGAGAAACCGCTGCCGCCCGATCCATCGGTGTGCAGGTCGGAGAACGGAACAGAAGCGTATCGGAGATGATCGCACTGCAGAGCAGACCTGCGATGGTCTTGTCGATCTCCAGCCCCTGTTCGCGGTACATCTGGAAGATGATCGTTGCCGTACAGCCGAGCGGCTGGTTACGGAAGAAGACCGGTCCGACTGTCTCCACAGTACCCAGACGATGGTGGTCAATCAGTTCCAGAATATTGGCATTCTCGATGCCGTCTACCGCCTGGCCGCGCTCATTGTGATCGACCAGAATCACGTTCTTGCCGCGCGCACCCAGTAAGTTACGGCGGGAAATCAGGCCTTTGTATTTGCCTTCTTTATCGAGTACCGGGAAATGACGGAAACGCTTGCTTGCCATCACATCCTTAATATCATCGATGAAATCATCTGTATCGAAGGTGATCAGCTTCTCAGTCTTCATGAAATAGCTGATCGGCATACTCTGGTTAATGAGACGGGCTGCCGTGTAGGTATCATACGGAGTTGTGATGACGGTACAGCCGCGCTCCTGTGCCAGTTTTTTGATCGTCATGGAAACGCCAGCGCCCTCACACACGATGATACAGCTTGCACCCATCTCGATCGCGCACAGCTGCGACTCATAGCGGTTGCCGAGGATAACCAGGTCGTTCTCTTCAATATAATATTCCATCATATCCGGATTAGCTGCCGCAATCAGGACTTTTCCTTTATCAAAGTACTCTTTCTCATCGCCAACAAAAATCGCGCCCTCCAGGGTCTCGATGATATTTGCATACTGGGTGCATGCCTTGGAAAGAATGCTGCTGTCGTATACATTCATATAAGAACGGGTGATATCGCCGACTGTGATCAGACCTTCCAGTATATTCTTATCGGTAACAGCCGGAAGTGTTACCAGACCGTCCTCCTGCATCAGGTTCCATGCTTTTCTCAGGGAAATATTCTTGGAAACACCTGGCGTCTCGCGGATCTCAATATCCTTGACCTGCGTTTTGACGGATTTAATCAGTTTCGGCACATCTACCTTAAAGTAATCCAGTACGAAGGTTGTCTCCGGGTTCAGTTCTCCGGCACGGCACGGTACATATTCGCCGCCCGTCTGAAGTGTTTTGAAATTCGCATAGCCGATTGCAGAACAAATCGAATCCGTATCCGGGTTTTTATGTCCAATTACAATCGTTTTCTTTGCTTTTTCTGCTGCCATTTTTTCCTCCTGATTCGCACCGTGCGCTGCAAATTCTGCCATTTTTCTTTCTATCCTCTGTTTTGATAGAGAAACCTCTGATTCATGAAACTTTTTTGTACAAAATCGCCAATTTTCATAATCTGTTTACACGGTGTTCATATTTTATTCATATCTTATTTTTATACTAAAAGCATAAAAGATTTTACTTTTCAAATTTGTTTTATAGTGATTTTGCACATAGATTTTTCATAATTGCCCCGGATGCTTGACCGCTCCGGGGTCTCCTCTTGTCTACAGCATTTTTCGGCATATCTGAACGTTTTTCTATCCCTATTTCCTTCAAACGTCCAGACCATTTACCCTGCACTCTGTCACTCAAAACAAGGCGCCTAATCTAAGATCAGTCTTGCCGCCCCATAGATACCTGCATCATTTCCCAATGTTGCCAGGCGAACCTCGCCCTTATTCTCAGAGATCGGGGTCAATTCGCGGTAATAGCGGTCAATCCAATCCGTTAAAAAAGTCCCCGCCTTGGATACGCCTCCTCCGATGACGAAAATCTCCGGATCCACGGTCATCGAAATGGTCGCCAGCGCCCATCCGAGATAATAGCACACGGTGTCCATAACCTCCAGCGCCAGTGCATCCCCGGCTTTTGCCGCATCCAGCACATTTTTTGCGGTGATCGCATCACCGTAGGCACGCATCACCGATGCATCCGGTTTTGCCGCCATCTTCCGTCTCGCCTCCCTGGCGATACCGGTCGCGGACGCTACCTGTTCCAGACAGCCGTGTCCGCCGCAGTTGCAGGTTTCTTTCTCGCCCTCGCGGATATGGATATGACCGATCTCGCCGCCCAGTCCGTGGCGTCCTGCAACGATCTTCTGATCGTGTACCACGCCGCCGCCGACACCGGTTCCCAGCGTCACCATCACGATATCATGGCAGCCCTTGCCGCCGCCCTGCCACATCTCGCCGAGCGCCGCCACATTAGCATCATTACCGGAGCGGACCGGCATTCCATCTAATAACTCACTCAAAATCTTCTGCGGGTTCAGATCGCGCCATCCTAAGTTGACGCAGACCTCCACATAGCCGTCCGGCTGCACCGGTCCCGGAAATCCCATGCCTGCGCCGATCACGGCATCCATCGGAATTCCCCGCTCGTTCAATTTCTTCCTGATCGAAGCGGCTACATCCGGAAGAATGTACGCCCCATTCTCTTCCTTGCGGCTCGGAACCTCCCACTTATAAACAAGCGTTCCGTCCGTCTCAAAAATACCAATCTTAACCGTCGTTCCGCCGACGTCTATCCCAATACATTTTTTTTCCATGTCTGGATCCCTTCCCTTACGGCTGCACTGGCAGCCTTTCTTCTATGCCCTCATCTTTTTTCTGCGCTGGCTCTTATTATACGCAATGCATCCCCGTTTTGCAAGGTTTGGAAAGCAAAATACACCTGCCTGCCGGAGAAAGGCGCATTTCTGCTTAAGCGGTACCGCATTCTTTTCTGCCGACAGACAGGTGCCTGTCTTTTATCTTATTTTTTTACCAAAATCAACATTATTTCAGGCTCTTAGCCACCTCTACCACATGCTCAACGGTAAAGCCGAACTTCTTGAACAGAAGCCCCGCCGGTGCGCTGGCGCCGAAACTTTCCATCGCGATGATCTTGCCGTCTAAGCCGGTGTACTTGTCCCAGCCGAAGCTTCCAAGCGCCTCTACTGCTACACGGCGGCGTACTTCTCTCGGAAGTACGGACTCCTTGTACTCCTCGCTCTGCTCCTCGAACAGATCCATACACGGCATGGAGACAACGCGGACTTTCTGACCTTCTGCTGCCAGAGTCTCTTTTGCATGAACCGCCAGAGCTACCTCGGAACCGCTGGCAATCAGAATTAACTCCGGTGTGCCCTCGCAGTCGTCGATGATGTAGCCGCCCTTTAATGCCTCACGGCTGCTGCCTGCCATCGGCTCCAGATTCTGTCTGGTCAGCACCAGTGCGGTCGGTGTGTGCTCGGAAGTAACAGCACTGTACCAAGCTGCCTCTGTCTCGGTCGCATCGCACGGGCGGAATACATGGAAGTTCGGCATCGCACGCAGCGCTGCCATCTGCTCGATCGGCTCATGGGTCGGTCCATCCTCGCCAACGCCGATGCTGTCATGCGTAAATACATAGGTCAGCGGCACGCCCATCAGTGCAGACAGTCTTGCCATCGGTTTGCAGTAATCACTGAATACAAAGAAGGTCGATACATACGCACGCAGACCGCCGTGCAGCATGATGCCATTTCCGATCGCTGCCATCGCAAGTTCGCGGACACCGAAGTGCAGGTTACGTCCAGCTCTGTCCTCCTTGGAGAAGTCGCCCGCATCCTTCATGTTGGTCTTGTTGGACGGTGCTAGGTCAGCAGAACCGCCAAACAGGTTCGGCAGAACATCCTTGATGTAGTTGATCAAGCGTCCGGAGATCGCACGGCTTGCTTCCGGTTTCTCCTGTTTTGCCCAGAATCCGGCGTCATCTTTCAGCGCCTCGCCCGCCTTTGCATTGTGATACTGGTTCCAGAGCGCTTCCATCTCCGGATATTCCTCGCAGTAAGCGGCAAACATCACGTTCCATGCAGCTTCTACCTCTGCCTTCTGCTCTGCGATCTCGGAGTAGTTTTTGTATACCTCTTCCGGTACGAAGAACGGCTCTTCGCTCGGCCAGTTTAAGTTCTTTCTGAGTGCTTCCACATTCTCCACGCCCAGCGGCTCGCCGTGTGCGCTCGCCTTGCCCTGTTTTGCCGGGCAGCCGAAGCCGATCTGCGTCTTGATGGTGATAAAGGACGGATGCTCGGTATCTGCCTTTGCAGCCTCGATCGCCTTGCCGATCGCGTCGATATCATTGCCATCTTCTACAGTGATCGTCTGGAAACCAAATGCCTGCATACGCTCCTGTACATTCTCACGGAATGCGATGTCGGTGCTTCCCTCGATGGAGATGCGGTTGGAATCATAGAGAACAATCAGCTTGGAAAGTCCCAGGGTACCTGCCAGAGAGAATGCCTCAGAGGAAATGCCTTCCATCATACATCCGTCGCCGCCCAATACATAGGTGTAATGGTCAACTACCGGATAATTTTCTTTGTTGAATACGCTTTCCAGATGTGCCTCAGCCATCGCCATACCGACTGCCATACCCATACCTGCGCCCAGCGGACCGGTCGTCGCCTCAACGCCAACGGTATGACCATATTCCGGATGTCCCGGAGTCTTGGAATCTAACTGGCGGAAGTTCATCAGATCTTCTTTGGAAAGATTTCCGTAGCCAAACAGGTGCAGCAGAGAGTACAGCAGCATGGAACCATGACCGCCGGATAAGATGAAACGGTCTCTGTTCTCCCACTTCGGGTTAGCTGGGTTATGGTTCATATGATGTGCCCACAGTTCATAAGCCGCTGCTGCACATCCCAGCGGAAGTCCCGGATGACCGGAATTTGCCTTCTGGATTGCGTCTGCGGATAAAATCCGGATCGCGTTTACGGATAATGTGTCAATCTGATTCATAAGTAACCTCCTGCTATGTATCTTAATTTTAAAAACTAAACGTGTGTTATTTGAGGCGGATCTCGCGCATCCGGTCGCCGCCGCTGATAATCAGCGAATTGAACGCACGACCGCGTGTTACCTGCGCCACAGAGAAATCAAACTCCCCGGCAAACCGCTCCTTGCCGGACAGACTATAGACCCGACAGGAATTTTCGTTATTTAGGATGACGAAATCGCCCTGTATATTTATGTTACGCCACGAATACGAGAACTCTGCCGTACCCATAGCGGTTCCATCGGATTTAAACATGCTCAAACGGCTCTCACTTCCGCCCTCGGTGTTGTCAGAGATGACCGCCACATAGTCCTTCGACCATGCCACGCCGCGGACTTCCCCGTCGATCTCCGCCTGGCGCACCAGCGCCGGGCTTGTTACATTTTCCAAAGAGAAAAATGCCACCTGATCATCCGCAAATGCACACGCGTGATCCTCGTCGAGAAACCGGACGCGCGGACAGACGCTGTCTCCCAGCTCATCAAAACCTCCGACCAGACGGTCTGGATAATTCTTTCCATATTCAGAGAAATTGTAAAATACAATCCGGTTTTTGAGTGCCCCGTCCTGCAGATACAGGTCGGAAAGCATGACCTGCGTACCATCCGGCGATAAGGAAACGTCCATCAGGTAACCATTTCCCGACATAACCGTCTTGATCGCCCAGTCAAGCTCGCTGCCGTCTTTCTTGAAAAAGGTCACATACGAAGCATTGCTGTCCTCCACCAGCGCCGCCACGATGCCGTATGCCGATACGCTGACGCGCAGGATCGGCAGAAGCGTCGTCGCCTGTCCCTGGCTTCCGGTCTTATCCACAATATAAATATCATTGCCCTGCTGGTCCCCGATCACGGCATAATCGCCGTTGACATAGCAGATCGGCGATTTCAGCTCATAACTCATCGACCAGACCGCCTTGCCGGACTTGTCCAGATAGGAAGCTCCGTCCTTCGTGTATTTCAGTACATTTTCCCCAAACGGGACAAATTCCGTCGTGCTGCTCTCACTCGCCGCAATCTCTTTTTCCCACGCCACCGTATAGTCCGTGTAGGCATGGTTATCTTTATAATACATAAAACCAGCCGCCAAAAGCGCCGCGATTAACACCGCCGTCAGCACCCTGCGGAGACGTTTCCGTCTGGAATGGCGCTCGGCTTTCTCCGCCACCTCTTCCTCATTTTCTCCGTGGCTTATGCCCCGGCGGGGAAACATGTCCTGCGTGGCGGTGTCGATCACACGCCCTCTCAGCTGCTTTTTCTTCTGTTCCCGTTCAATCGGGTTCATCTCACTCATTTTTTTATCTCCTGTAGCTGGACTGCCATCTTGATTATACACTATTTTAGATGGTTTGGCATTATCTTTTTGCTATTCTCCGGACACATCCGGCAGCACCAGCGTCTGCCCTGCTATAATGCGGTTTTCATCGGTCAGATGGTTGACCGCAAGGATATCGTCCAGATGACGGATATTGCCATAAAGCTTAAAACAGATCCCATAGAGCGTCTCCCCGTCCCCGACCGTGTACGTGCCGCCGGGCTTCAAGTTTGTGACCGGATAGTCCTGTCCCGCCGTCGAATTGCCGCCCGGATTCGGCAGGTCGCGCTGTGCCTCCGGCTCCGGCAAAATGTACGGGGCTTTCGTCTCCGCCATTTTTCCGTCCTCTTCGCTCTGCCCGCCGGAAGCCTGTCCATTCTGTCTGCCTGCTATGGCAGTGCCCTCTGTATCTCCATCCGCCGCGCTCTCAAGTGTCCATTTATGCGCCTGTCCTCCGTTTTCCGCTGTTGTTCCGTCTGCATCCACATCGCCGCTCTCAAGCGGCGTCACACTGCCGCGGAGCTGTTCCACCGTGACCGCCTCTTTCCCGTCCGCAGTGCCCCGCACACCAGCCGGGAGGACGGATACCAGCACACTCTCCATCTCGCGCATTTTCTGGTAATTGCCGAAAAGCACCACGCCGCCGGCAAGCACCGCGACCGAAAGCACGCCGCACAGCGTCCCCAGCGCCCGGATCGTCCCGTAACGCGACGCCGCCTCCTGCTGCCGCTCTTCCATCCGGTTACGGAAATCGCGGATCACCCGATCGCCGGTGCCTGTCTCCACCCGGCGGGCGTCCTTACGCAGAATCATATAGTCCTGCATCATCTGGTTTTTCTCGTAGTATATATGATATCCTTTCAAACGGTAAAACCCGTCCTCCGACATCACATAGTATGCCGCCTCACCGTCCACGCCGCTGTTTATGTACATGAGCTGGTTTTTCCCGCCGAAATACTGCTTGTGCAGCCGCCAGTAGGTCAGGGGACTTAACATACACCCCGGCGCGCCGCAGATAAACCACCCCTGCACGGTCTTTTTCGGAAATGTCTCCTCCATCCGCTGGTATGCCTTTTTCCATGCCGCCTCCGAAAAGACAATCTTCTCCCCGGACGGCACAACCTCCTCCATCTCCAGCGCCCCGTCCACAAAGAGGCACGGAACCTCCTGCTGTGGATCCGAATTTCCGAGCAGCAGCCCGACCCGGAGTCCCGGTCCGCCGGATGGATATACCTGCTTCAAATACGTGTTTACATAATCTTCCACATACAACCGGACCACCTCATCCCGCTCGCCGATCTGCCGGATATTTTTCGGCAGTTCTGCGCGGGAACCAGAATATTCTCCCATATGTTCACCCCGCTATGATAGATTCTCCTGAAACCAGGTCTGTACTTGCTTCCATGATTTGATTGCTGCACCGTGCAGCATTTTCAGTGCTGAAAATACCTGCTCAAATACAGTAACATGATTTTCCGTAATTTCAGGAGTATGATGAATTTCTTTCCGCCTATCATAACGCCGATTGCATGCAAAATTTGTCAAACGGAGGCAGCATCCAGGCAAAAATTTTCGACAAGCCCGATCCCCGCGCTGATGCAGTCTGCCAGCTGCATGACGAGTGCCAGGCGGATACTCTGCAGCATCATCGGATCGTAATGGCTGCAGCCCGCCACGATCCCGGTGATAAAGAGATCTCCGACCGCGTGAAGCTCCTTGCAGACGCCAAGCCCCGGCTTTAAAGACCCGCGCCCTAACGTGACATAGCCGACGTGGCTTTCATCGCCAACCGAGGCATCGACCGCCACCACCAGCGCATCCGGGTACCCATTTTTTAAAACCTGCACGTAATGTTCCAGGTTCATCGCGTGCACGGGGCGATCAAGTGTTCCGAATACCAGCGTACCGCGCCGCCGTTCCTGTTTGAGTTTATATCCGATCAACGGTCCCAGACTGTCTCCGGTCGAGCGATCCGTGCCGATGCAGAGGAAAACCAGTTTCTTTTTATGTCTTCGGGTCATTTCTTCCTGAATCAGCCCACTTAACTGCCCTGCCAGCTCTCCCACCGCGTCCCGGCGGGCTGAATTGTAGTAATATATCTCCGGACTGCCACCGAACCGGCTGCGTCCCCGTCTGTTCATCTCCCACACCGTCCTGTTTTCTCCCTGCCTGTTGGACAGGGGTTGTTTTACCTTTATTATAGGCGGGGTGGCAGGAAATTATGCGAAAATTGAAGGATATATACACGGACGAAAAAAGATGTGACAGAAGGCAGCTTTACAGCGCCCGGTGTCACATCTTTTTTCTGGTTGTTCCTATATCTAATTATTTATTTTTATGAAATAATTTCCACAGTTTACTTTCCGCCGCGTTCGCGGTACTCTGCGATGACCTCGCTTAAATTAACGGCTGTGCTGTTATCCAGAATATGTTTCAGCGCGTCCAACTTTTCTGGATTCAGAAATTCCTTGCCTAAGTAGCACTCGTAGGTATCTGTGATAAAGATTCTCTTTTCCTTGATTACCGTCTCAGTATAGTGCAGGCGGCTCTCGACCTCCTGATGGGCTTCTTTGAGTTGTTCGAGCTTTGCACGGCTGTTGCCGGTGATCTCATCGGTCAGGATGGTTTTTGTCACATTTTCGAAGGTGTTTAATGCATCCTTTTTCTTCTTCGCCGTCTCCTCCAGATCCTGCTCCATCTGGGAGATCTCATCGTCGTATTTTTCCAGATCGTAGAGCGCTTCACTGCGATCCCGACGGATCGAGGAGGTGATCACCGCGATCTTGCGGTTGTTCGCCGCGATCAGACTGCGGATCGAACGTCCTTCCTGCAGCGCCGCCAGATGGCGATCCTTCGTCCAGTTTCCAATCAGGATATACAGTCCGCCAAAAACAACCACATCCACACCGTAGATCATCGCCAGGTATAAAGTCTTCTGTTCTGGAAGCAGCTTGTAGATGCTGCACGGGATCAACAGGAAACAGATCGCAAAGGTAATCAACACCGTCAGAAATTCTTTGAATCCCCTCGGGAAATACAGCGCATAGTACAGTGGGCTTTTGCAGACAAATGGAACACGATCCGACTGGAACAGCGTCCGCATCCGCACGGCAAGCTCTCGGTTGTGCGCGTGAAGCTCCTGCGTTTCTTCCTTAATCCGCTCTTTGATGCCCTGGTTTTTCGCCTTTTCGCGGCGTGTCCGCGTGCGTTTCAGCTTATCCTGCAGCTTCCCAAGCTCATCGTCATAGCTTTTTTCAATCTCATCCCGGCGCTTTTTCACGGTCGAATTCACGGCATCCGCCACCGCTTTCCGCTCCGTCTCCAGCACGCGCAGACGCTTTTTCTCTTCCTGAGCAAGCGTCTCCTCCTGTTTTTCAAACTCTGCCAGCTCCACCACTGCCTGTCTGGCGTCTTCCAGAAATGTTTTCACATCCGTTATCGCCTGTGCCATCTCGCCCCTCCCGGTCTTTGTCTTTTTGTAACGGCTGCCTGCCCTTTATTCTTCCAGCACCTGTATCTCCAGATAATCGAAATCGATGCTCTCGATAAAGTTGTCCTGGGTAAAACGCGCCTTATCGTGGCGTTTGAACTCCTCGATCGTCTTATCCAGCCAGACCGGATGCCCCAGATCAAAGGCATAGCAAATCTGGTCGATCGCGTCAAACACCATCGCCGTTCTCGACATTGTATAATCACCGTTGCTGATCACAATATCCCTAAGCATCCGGTTTTCCTTCATCATTTTTCCCCAAAGACGAAACATCCTGCCGTTCCTTTCCCGCTGTCAAATTTCATTTTTACCGTGTCCGGATGTTCTCTCCGGACATCTCTTCTCACAATCTTATGTCCAGTATATCAGCTTTTTTAGGAGTTGACAAGGCGGGGCTTTTTGGCAAAGTCTACTGCCTGTGTGTCATCGTGCAGCACTTTCCATTTTCAAAAGAAACTGCAAATCTTCCTCAATCCCCCGCACATTTCCAGAAACGTCCATCGCATACTCCATGACCCACTCGGCATCCGGCGTCGCCTGCTTTGCCAGTTTTAAGAAACCGTCAAAATCAAGCGTTCCCTCATGAATCCTCTGATGGCTGTCGTGGACACCGTCGTTGTTGTGGAGATGGTACGCCACAATCTGGTCCGCCAGCGCGTTTACGACCCGCTTAAGCGACCAGCCGTTCGCCCAGGCGTGCCCGATGTCAATGAGCACCGCATACTGTTCCCGGCGGCACAGATCGATAAATTCCTGCTCATCGAAGAGACGGTTTCCGCGCTCCAGAACTCCGGCATTCTCCACAACCACCTGGGTTCCCGCCTCCTCACACAGCTGTTTCACGGTGTAATAATTTTCACAGGAAACGCGGACACGGTCTTCCTTCTCGCCCGGTATGATGCGGCAGTTGTTGTGATGATAAACGAGATATTTGCTTGAAAGCTCTTTCGCATACGAAAGCGTCTTTTCGAGCAGCTCCATCGTGCGCGCATACTCTACAGTCCCCTCCGCTGCCGAATGCTCTGCCTGATAATATGGACCATGGAAGCTGACCGGGACTTCCTTTAAGAGCGGCATGGCGTCCCGCAGGTTCTTCTCAAAGCATTCCTCATGAAACATCGGGAACACCTCGACTCCCACCTGTCCTGAAAAGCGTTTGAGGTACGGAAGGATCTGACCGAACTCGCTGCCTTTATACATATTAGTGCTGATAAGAATTTTTTTCATGATTGCATGTCTCCTCTTCAAAATATACGTTCAGAATCTTGTTTTGAAAACACTTTTTTCGCTCTATTATCTCTATTCTTACTGGGCGATCGTCTTTTCCAATTTCGGCACCGCCAGCTTTTCCTGTGCGCGGATCACCATCTCCGGGTAACCGAGCGATTTCTCCGTCCCGCGGTCAAACAGATGCAGCTTTTCCGTCTCCACATGGATGTATACCTTCTCACCCGGCTGCGGAATCTCGCCCTCGCGGATGGCAATCAGCTCGTTCTTGTCTCCCTCGGCCTGAATATAAACACCGTACCGGTTTCCGTAATCCTCCACGTAACGGACCACGCCCTCGATCGACCGCTCCTGCGGGGTGCGGCTCATCATCACGTGTTCCGGGCGGACACCGGCGTACAGCAGTCCCGACGGGCACTGCGCGGCGATCCGCTGCCAGATACCCGGAAGTTCTACCTTCTGTTTCCCGATGACAAGCGCCCCGTTATGATATTCCGCCTCCACGATATTCATGGACGGCGAACCGATAAACTTCGCACAGAACACGCTTGCCGGACGATTGTATACGTGTGACGGGGTATCGAGCATTTCCATCTTGCCCCGGTACATGAGCGCGATCCGATCGCCAACCGTCATCGCCTCGATCTGGTCGTGCGTAACATAGACTAACGTCGGGTGGTACATTTCATGGATTTTTACCAGTTCTTTTCTCGCACGCATCCTAAGCTGTGCATCCAGGTTTGACAGCGGCTCGTCCAGAAGGAAATAGTCGGCGCGCTTTACCACAGCTCTCGCCAATGCCACTCTCTGGCGCTGTCCGCCGGAAAGCTCCTTCGGCTTCCGATCCTCCAGCCCTTCCAGTTCCAGCATTTTGAGGACTTCTTTTAAGCGCGCATCGATCTCGTTCTCATCCATCTTGTGCGCTTTTAAACCATATATGATATTATTCTTGACGCTCATATGCGGAAACAGCGCATAGTTTTGAAACACCATCGAGACACCGCGCTCGCCGCACGGCACATCATTTACCACCTGGTCGCGCATCCACAGGTTTCCGGCGGTCACATTTTCCAGTCCCGCAATCATGCGAAGTGTCGTCGATTTTCCACAGCCGGACGGACCTAATAAAATCAGGCGTTCGCCCTCCTTTACCTCCATGCAGAGGTCCTCCACGACCACATTTTTGCCATACGCTTTTTTAACATTTTCAAATACAATATTTTTCATTGAATTAATCTATCCCTTTCTTATGTCCAGCGCAATCTCCCGTTATCCCTTCAATCCAGACGCCGCAAATGTATTGATGATATAGCGCTGGAAAATGATATACAGTACCAGCGGAATCAGCATCGTGAGCACCGACACCGCCATCGCGATCGTAAATTCCGTACCGCCCTCGGCGCTGATGTACATCTGCAATGCCAGCGACAGCGTATAATTTTCCTTGGATTTTAAGATCAGCACCGGCCACACATATTCATTCCACGAATTGATAAAGAAAATGATGCCGGTGGAAATGATGGACGGACGCACCAGCGGAATCACAATGTCGCGCATGATTTTCATGTGCCGGATATTTTCCATCCGTGCCGCCTCAATGAGTGCCAGCGGGATTCCACGCATTGCCTGGCGCAGCAGGAAAATTCCCAGCACATCCGCCAGCTGCGGCAGTGCGACGCCCCAGATGCGATCGCGCAGACCGATCTTAGAGATCAGAAGATAATTTGGAATCATCGTGACCGTAAACGGGATGAACAGCGTGCTTAACATAATAAAATACAAAAATCCTTTTCCCTTAAACCGGAAATAGACGAACGCATACGCCGCCAGAAGTCCCGTGATTGTCTTAAAAATCGTGACCGTCGATGCAATCAGAAACGTATTCAGCGTGATTTTCACAAACGGCAGTTTGTCAAATACATGCCGGTAATTTTCCAGCGTCGGATGCAGCGGAATCACCTGAAAAACTGTGTTGAACGCCTCCTGCATCGTCTTGAAAGAGTTGGAAATTGCAAATACGATCGGCATCAGAAGGAGGAAAACGACCACCACCAGAAACAGATGCCAGCCGATCTGTCTGTCTTTAGTTTTCATAGTAAACCCCCTTTTCTACAAACCGGAATTCCAGCACCAAAAGAATGATAAAGAGTGCCATCGTCATGACCGATACCGCCGAGGAAGTTCCTGTTTTATAGAGTGTAAACGCCTCATGGTACGACATATAAATCAGGTTCGAGCTGGCATAGTTCGGTCCTCCCTGTGTGATGACCTTGATCGGCGTGAACACATACTGGAGTCCCTGCACGATCGTCGTAATAAACACATAGATTCCAGTTGCAGAACTCATCGGCACGACGATATCCTTAAAAATCTTCCACATCGGCACATTTTCCAGACGCGCCGCCTCGATGACCTCCATTGAGACACCGGAGACTCCCGCCAGAATGTTGATGAAATTGTAGCCAAACGTCTTCCAGGTCGTGATAATGCAGAGTACCGCGATGACCCAGCCCTCCGTTTTCGACCAAAACGGCAGTTTCAGCCCAAACCAGCCTGCCACAATCGCGACCGGACCCGAAATCGGATTCAGAATCCATGTATACAGAATCGAGCCGACGACCAGCGAAATCACACTCGGCAGGAAAAAGACCGCCTTGTAAAAACTCTGTCCCTTTTTGATGACGCACGAAAGAATGAATGATAAAATGTACGGCATCACAAAGTTAAACACCAGAAGAATCACGATGTACCAGAATGTATTGCCAAAGATTTTCCATGTATTCGGATCCTTCAAAACGGAAATATAATTCCCCAGTCCCACAAACTTCTTGACCGGCTTTACCATGTTCCATTCAAAAAAACTCAAATACAGCGTGTAAAAAAGCGGATAAAACATAAATACCGCAAACATGACGAGCGACGGCAGCAAAAAAACATATCCAAGCGCTGCCTGTTTTTTGTCCTCCCGATTCAAACTATTTCCTCCATTCTAATGTACGCTCGGAATCTTTCGGCGCCTGCCCAGCCACAACAGCAGGTGTTGGAAAGACTCTGAGCCTGCATTTTATGAAGGGGCTGCCGCCAAACAGCTCTTTCGCGCTCCGGCCGCTTCCTGCGTCTTATCTGCACACAGTCCATTCTGCCAAAACACGTTCTGCTATTCCGCAACAACCCCATTCTCATTTCTGTCCTAAATTTTGTAATGATTTTCCTGCCACCCGAAAGCTGTTCCAAGCGTCAGGCTGCCTGTCCCTACTGTGCATCCAGCAGCTGGTTGATCGCATCCTGTGTGCTCGTCATACCATCTTTCGCAGATACCTGACCGCCCAGAATCTGGTCTCTCATATCCAGAAGAAGCTGCTCTGCCTCAAGGCCTGCATCGCCCGGGAATGCGGTCCATGATACAACGCCGTCCATCTGCTCAATCGCTGCATTCATCATTGTGTTCTCAGCCAGAAAATCTTTCAATCCATTTTCTGCCTCTGCCACATCTTTTCTCGGCGGTACATAACCGGTTCCCTCGGTCCATGCTGCCATTGATTCTACGCTGTAAAGATACTTCTCAAACTCCCATGCCGCCTGAATCTGCTCGTCGCTCTGCGCGGTGATGGCTAAGAAACAGCCTCCTGCCGGAACCTTGCGCTCCTTGTCGTTCCACAGCGGGGATTTCACGGTTGCTACGTCAAACTGTGCCCCCTTCTGTACGGAAGAGCGTCTCGCAATGGTGGTGTAAAGCATCGCACAGTTTCCGTCGATAAAGCTCTGGCAGCCCTCTTCCCATGAAACATGAAGGGCAGAACCATCTTTTACCATATCCTGCATCATCTGCATTGCCGCAATGCCGTCCTCGGTTGCAAAGCTTGCTTTTTTCTTGCCGGATGCATCCGCAGTCAACATATCCGCTCCCGCGCTCTCAACCAATGCCTGCTGCGCCCAGAAATCTGCCGGTTCCTGCATATAGAAACCATATTTTCCTGTCTTCTCTTTGACTGTCTCGGCAAATTCCTGTACTTCCTGCCAGGTCTCCGGTCCATCTTCGGAAAGGCCCGCTTCTTTTAAGAGATCTTTATTAATGTAGAGAACCGGGCTGCTTAAGGAGTACGGGACTCCGACCTGCTCGCCGTTGCTGTTGACCGCCAGGTCTAAGACATTTGGAAGGAAATTATCGGTTAAGAAATTTGCATCCTCGCTGTCGAATTTATCAATCGCATCCTGCGGCGCCACATAGTCAAAGTTATTGGAGAAATAATCCAGAAATGCCCAGCCAATCTGAACAAGCGCCGGTGTATTTCCGGTCGCCGCTTCCGCCTGCAGGTTCTGCATCAGACCTTTGTACATATCCGGGTTGTATTTCGCTACTACCTCGATGTGGTCATTTTCCTCATTAAATTTCTTTACCAGATCGTCTACGACCAGACCTCCCTGGGTTTCTGCGTTACAGTGCCAGTATTCAATCACCGTTTTATCGCCGGATGCCGTCTTCTCTGCCCCGCTCTCTCCGGACGCGCTCTGTGTGTCGCTGCTTCCTGTCGCCGAGCTGGATGCCTGGCTGCATCCTGCCATCAATGTCATCGTGCCTGCCATCGCAAGCGCCATCAGACGTCTCATACTTACCTTCATTCGTTCTCCTCCTGCTGCGGTGTCCCATCTCCCAGTCTGTCTTACCTTGGAACCAGCCATCTATTTCAAAATCGTGATCGGGAGTCCTTTGCCGCGCTTCTCTTCTGTCAAATCACTTGTGCTGTGTCCAGATTCTATCTTAAAGATGGTTTGTAAAATGCAGGAGGTGATTTATGTAAAAATTATCTATAATTTTTGAAAATTGTTTTTTCGAGGTTCTGCGGCATAAAAGAATGTGCCTTTTTGTGTAATGGGGAATTCCAAGGAATTTCCTATTACACACAAAAAAACGCCTCTATCAGTTTTTGCTGATAAAAGCGTTTTTTATTCTATGTTCCGTTTTCTATTTTTAGATCCGGGCTGCAGTTTCCTTCATGGAACATGCCAGAGTGAACGCCGCAGAACGCATATTCTTTTACAGACCCGCCCCTTACAGTCTCTTAAGCAGCGCCTCTCTCGCTTCCTCATAGCCCGGTTTGCCAAGCAATGCAAACATATTTTTCTTATAGCTCTCTACGCCCGGCTGGTTGAACGGATTGACGCCCAGAAGGTATCCACTGACGCCGCAGGCAAATTCGAAGAAATAGAAGAGCTGTCCTAAGCTGTACGCATCCATCGCCGGGATCGTCACTTTCAGGTTCGGCACACTGCCGTCGGTATGTGCCAGAATCGTGCCGTTCATCGCACTCTTGTTGACGAAATCCACGCTCTTGCCAGCCAGATAGTTCATACCGTCCGTGTCAACATCTTCTTTCTTCAAAATGATCTCCGCCGGAGATTCAGCCACTTCCAGAACTGTCTCAAACATGATTCTCGCGCCGTCCTGGATGAACTGACCCATCGAATGAAGATCGGTCGTTAAATCAACCGCTGCCGGGAAAATACCTTTCTGATCCTTGCCCTCGCTCTCGCCGTAGAGCTGTTTCCACCACTCCGATACATAGTGCAGGCTCGGCTCATAGTTTGCCACAATCTCGACCTGTTTGCCCTTCCGGAGCAGAATGTTGCGGACCGCCGCATATAACAGAGCAGAATTCTTCTCAAACGGAGTCTCCAGTGCATTCTTTCTCGCGTCTGCCGCGCCCTGCATCAACGCATCTATATCCGCGCCGCTGACCGCGATCGGAAGCAGACCGACTGCCGTCAGTACGGAGAAACGACCGCCAACATCATCCGGAACCACGAAGGACTCGTAGCCCTCTTCATTTGCCAGATTCTTGAGTGCGCCCCGCGCCCGGTCTGTTGTCGCGTAGATTCGCTTGTTTGCCTCTTCTTTACCATATTTCTCAATCAGCATCTCCTTAAATACACGGAATGCGATCGCCGGCTCCGTTGTCGTACCGGACTTGGAAATAATATTGATAGAGAAATCTTTTCCATCGACCAAATCCATCAGATCATGGATGTATTTGCTGCTGATGCTGTTTCCAACGAAGTAAATCTCCGGTGTTTTTCTTTTTTCTTTCGGAAGATTATTGTAAAAACTATGGGACAGGAACTCGATCGCCGCTCTTGCGCCCAGATACGAACCGCCGATACCGATTACCAGCAGGACATCGGAATCCTTCTGAATCTTCTCCGCCGCTTTTTTGATGCGTCCGAACTCTTCCTTATCATAGTCCACCGGAAGGTCGATCCATCCAAGGAAATCATTGCCCGCACCGGTCTTTTCTACCAGCGTCTCTCTTGCCGCCTGCACGCCCGCCTTGATACCGGCGATCTCTTCCTCATGAATAAATGCAGCTGCTTTTGAATAATCAAAGATCACATCTTTTCCCATATGTTTCCTCTCCTTTGCATTTCAGCCGTCCGCAGGCGGCGTGATTACTTTGTCAAAAACTTAACTTATCTTTATTATAGCAATCTGGACACCCGTATGCAACCAGTTTTCAGTTGGAATCATCATTTACAACCCCGATAAATACTCCCTCATAATATCCCCCAGAACCTGCGCCTCCTCGCGGCTCAAACCTTTCATCCAGTCCCCCGCATTTGCCTCGCCATTTCGTGTTTTTCGCGTATCCCGGCTTGCTGCAATCTGGTCGAGGCTCTGCTTCAAATACTCCATTTCCTTGTCGCCGGGACGCTCCTTCGCTTCCTGCCTGGGACCCGTATTGTTTTCCGTTTCATTTCCTGATACCATCCGGCGATCCGTAAGATGTCCATCTGTCTCATGCTTGTCCCGTTCCTCCGATTCGCGCGGTGCAGTGCGAACTGCCCGCATCAGATTCTGTGCCCGTGCATCCCGCTCACGGAACGGATTCACTCTCATCGCTGTCCGCGATTTTCCTTTTTCAAACTCCGTTTCTCCCAGATCCCGGTTATCCGTTTCAGCACCATCCCGACCGCTCACGCCGCGATCTGCCCGCAGAGTACTCTGCAGCCATTTCGGCATTTCCCGCACATTCGAGTCCACGCCAGCAATTCCGCCGGATACTCCAGAAGCTCCGGACATTTCCTGTCCGCGCGTCTCCTTCTCACGTGCCGCCCGAAGGAACACCGAATTATCCACATACTCCAAAAGCGCCGTTTCCAGCCGCTGCTGTTTCTGGTCAATCTGGAAACAGCTCTCGATAAATGCCAGAAACAGACCGCTCATGACAGCTGCCGACGCATACAGCACAATATAGCTCGCATCCAGCTCATACCAGTATGCCAGAAATGCCTCCGCTGCTCCGGTCAGAAGCCCTAAAAGCACCATTTCCATTGACACGCCGTTCCACGCATCCAGCGAAATATGTAAAAATGAAAATCCGTCAATCTGCTTGTCCAGATATGCCTGCGTGTTCACGATGTTCTGTCCCAGGCGGCAGGTATTTTCCAACCGCTGCTTCAGATTTTGAAGATTCTTGTTCCGGGTCATCGCCATGTTGTCAGTTTCTTTTAATAATCTTTTGTAGAGGCTCCGTGTAATCAACTTGCTGACAAATCCGATCATTCCGATTGCCGCAAGAACGGACAGCGCTTTTCCAGTTTGTAAAAATTCCAGCATAAAAAAGCTCCCCTTTCTCTACTTCCGGATCACTTCCGGGTGGCTTGCCACAGGTCAGGTTTAGGCGCTTCGCAGTTTGTCTCTTGCAATTTGCTTTTTACAATCTGCTTTTCACGCCCTGTCAAATCCCGCCTGCATCGTGGCTTTATTATAGCCGCCGAAAGAGTCTTTGTGAAGATGAGAAAGGGGAAAATCGTTCGTCAATTTCTGCCTTAATTCGATTTTTAATGGGTGTTTAACAACACTTTGCAAGAATTCTCTCATCCTCTCTAGGTGGTGAGATGAATTGCCTTTTGGGAAAATCATGCAATATCTGGCATATTAAAACTGCACATATCTGTGCACATAAATGAAAATAAACACGTGAGAACAAACGTTCTAAAAGGCATGGACAAACGAGTGTTCCTGTGTTATAATATAATCAGCCGAAAGCAAAAGAAAAGGCTTGAAAATATCGGGAGTTGAACTTGATACAGAAAGAAAAATCTCCTGATTTCCCCCCAAAAACGCAGATTTTGTTCGGGACTGCGTAGATACGAAACTGTTCCGCTCATAATAACAGAACCGTGGGACACACGGGGATAGCTCGCCTATGCTTTGCCCAATAGGGCAATCGAACGAGAAGCCCCCCACTTCCAGCGTTAGCTAAGTGGAGGGAGTATGTCACGCAAGCAATATCATTCATAATTCACACATTAGATAAACAGGATTTAATTTTTATTAATTCTACTCATCCAAAACCAAGAAAAATTACTGTAACTGCTGTTTTCCTACAAAACTTTTCTTTTCAAATTTTCGTGCTTATGAATTTAATTATGCCTCATAACGAGATGCCATCTCTAATAAGAGGTTTACCGAATGCTTGATCGCCTGCGCTTCAAATGCCGCATAGTCCATACCCGCACTGTCATCTGCCTTATCCGAAATGGCACGGATGATCAGGAACGGGATTCCGTTTAAATATGCCGCCTGTGCAATCGCTGCGCCTTCCATCTCGGTACAGCTTGCGCTAAACTGCCCGATCAGCCACTCCTTTTTTGCCTTATCCGAGATAAACTGATCTCCGCTTACCACGCGTCCCGGAAATGCCTGAATCTCCGGATTTACCTTCTGGTTGCACTCAATCGCCAGCTCGCGCAGCTTCTCATCCGCCTCAAATGCAAAGGTATCTACACGCGGAATCTGTCCGATCCGATATCCGAATCCGCTCGCATCCATATCATGCTGCACCGCATCCGTCGATACAACGATATCGCCAATGTTGATCTCCGCGCGCAGGGAACCGGCGATACCTGTGTTCACAATCGCACTGATATGGAACCGATCCGCCAGAATCTGACTGCACATACCTGCATTTACCTTGCCGATACCAGAGCGAACCACAACCGCGTCCTTTCCACCCAGTTTGCCCTGATAAAAATCCATACCAGCTACACTTGTCACGGTGACATCTGTCATTTTCTCCTTGATCTGAGCCACCTCTTCATCCATCGCTCCGATGATTCCTAACATCTGTTTGTCCTCCTGTTTTTCTGTTCTTTATTCTTCTGCCTTTCTTTTATAGATTTATAGAAAAAGAAATTCTTACTATTTGATCTTCTGCGCTTATACCCCTGCATCTCTTTCCTCAAATCCATTGGCTGACTCGGCTCTACAGTCAGTATGTGCCTGCACCATCATTTTTCATTTGAAAATCGTTCATTTACTTTATAATAGCGCAGCCGCATCGTTACCATGTATACCTTGTACAAACAGTAACACCGTATCTTTTCATGAGTATACTGGATTTTTGTTATCTTGACAACACCTTTACTGGCAGACTATAATCATTTTACTGCGGTGGATTCCCGCCACAGCAGATTAAAACACATACCATTTTGAGGAGGTTTTACCATGACATACAAGACAAAGGGAGTCTGTTCCCGTGAGATTAATTTTGAAGTAGAAGATAATAAAGTAAAGAATGTGCAGTTCGTCGGCGGCTGCTCCGGCAACACACAGGGCGTTGCCCGCCTGATCGATGGCATGGATATTGACGAGGCAATCTCCCGCATCGAAGGCATCCAGTGTGGCTTCCGCCCAACTTCCTGCCCGGATCAGCTGGCACAGGCGTTGAAGGAGTATAAGGCGAATGTGAAATAAGTATCTTTTGGTAGATTCTTTCAGACCCGCCGACATAGTGAAAAACCATTTTAAAACCCCCACCTGAAAACATCTGGAATTTTGAATCCAAAAATTCCTGGATGGTTGCAGGTGGGGGTATTTATGTGATCGCTTTTTTCATACTATTTCGTGTTGCAAATATAAATTTAGTAACACTGTCCCCGTTTAGAATTAGTCGCCGTATTCGGTGATTTTGATTCCATCTGTTTTGGTCATGAAAGACTGCCCTTTTCCATTTGATTCAACGTAATGGACACCAACCACTCTATAATAATAACCCGTCTTTTGATTTTTCACAGTAAATTCATTTGTCATTCCTGATAAATCTTCTGTTGGAAAATCTTCTTTTTTGGCATCATATATATATCTTGAAACCTCCACCCATTTACTGTCCTCTTTTCGTTGTAATACCGCAATATTTTTTATCTTATCACATTCTACATGCGCTAATGTTTCGATAATAATTCCAATATCGCCTTTTCCCAAATTACTTATCTGAACCGTTGCTGTATCAATGATACTTCCTCTCTGTTCTATACCTTTTGCAATTCCTTCTGCGGATCCATCTTCCAAGAAATATGAATCACTATAATCAGCTATTTCGATCGAAACCCCATTAACATTCGTCAATTCCGCTGCATTAGCCTGCATTGGTATTGCTGCCATCATAACTGCCGCACAAATAAATGAAACTAATTTTTTTCTCATAAACCCTCCGTACTACTTCTCTAAATACATATTTTCTACTATTTTCTTAAACTCTTTTTGAGGCATAATTCCTGAAATTTGATAGTATGTAGCCCCCTTTATCACTATGGAGCTATATTCCATTTCTCCACTATCTATTTTAGCCTGTTGAATATTAATATCTTCATTCAAAAGGTCATTATGCACTTTCATTGCTTTTTTTCGATCAGAAATAATATTGGTTGAATTTCCGCCATCTCGAAACTGTTGAATTATCTTTACCCTATATTTATCATATTCAAAATACATTACAACTCGGGTACTTGCTATATCTGTTTTAATATAATGCATTTTTTCAGGTATATATGCAAATCTAATCGCTTGGATTTTGGTTTTTTTCGCAATTTCTGTGTATGCTTTTTCTAATTCATCTTCTGTTTGAATCATATCCACATTATTCAATACAATATCACTCCGCACACCTCCCTCTTCTCTAACCACATACCGATACTCCCTCTTCGCCCCAGCCGAAATCCCCATCGCCACAACCATCACTGCGATAGCGGCGGCAGCTACAGAGACTTTCACAATCGTTTTCAACCGGCGTGGTTTGCGAACTTCTTCGTGCAGTTTGACAATGTTCTCGCTGGATGATTCTTTTTCACTTTCCGGGCTTGTTCCCACCTCCGCTTCTAACTTTGCCATCAACCTCTCAAAGCCATCTTCTGATTCTGGAGGTATGTCGCTGTCTTTTACTTCCGTCTGTGCAAGAATAAAATCCTTCAACAGCTGATCTTCGCTGACTCCAAACGCTTCCTGCAGCAGGCGCTCTGCATCTTCTCCAGCTTTTTTTCCGCGCCGGCTTCTGCTCACTTTTTATCCCTCCTATCTGTCCTCCCTCTAACTTTTAGGTTGACTTTTCTTTTTTTCCGTTTACTATACTAAATGTAACCCTTTGCGGGTATGATAAAGCATAAAAACAGTTGTTTTCAGGTTATGGTTGTCCCCTCACACCGTAACCAGCGGCTGATGTGTGGAGGAAACTACTATGAAAAAAATCATTCTGACCGGCGGTGGTACTGCGGGTCATGTTACACCGAATCTCGCCCTGCTTCCGGCACTGCGCGAGGAAGACTTTGAGATTCACTATATTGGTTCTTATAACGGCATTGAGCGCCGCCTGATCGAGGCAGCCAACATCCCTTACGATGGAATCTCATCTGGAAAACTGCGCCGTTATTTTGACCTTAAGAATTTTTCAGATCCGCTTCGCGTTCTGAAAGGATACTTTGAGGCTCGCAAGCTTATGAAAAAATACAAACCGGATATCGTCTTTTCTAAAGGCGGTTTTGTCGCTGTTCCGGTCGTTCTGGCTGCCAAGCATTATAAAGTGCCTATCATCATCCATGAATCCGATATGACCCCAGGACTGGCAAATAAAATCTGTATTCCAGCCGCTTCCAAGGTATGCTGCAACTTTCCGGAAACACTTAAATATCTTCCGGAAGATAAGGCGGTTCTGACCGGTTCCCCGATCCGTGAAGAGCTTCTGCACGGAGATCGTCTGGCGGGACTCCAGTACGCCCATCTTTCTGCCGATCGCCCAGTAATCCTGATCATCGGCGGAAGTCTCGGATCCGTCACGGTCAATCAGGCTGTCCGCGGCATTCTTCCGCAGCTTCTGAAAACCTATCAGGTAATACATATCTGCGGAAAAGGCAATCTGGATGAGTCTCTCATCGGCACCGAAGGATATGTTCAGTATGAGTATGTGGATAAACCACTCCGCCATCTCTTTGCAGCGGCAGATCTGATCATCTCCCGCGCAGGCGCAAATTCCATCTGCGAAATTCTGGCACTCCGCAAACCAAACATTTTGATCCCTCTGTCGGCTGCTGCCAGCCGCGGCGACCAGATCTTAAATGCCAACTCCTTTGCAAAACAGGGATTCAGCACCGTTCTGGAAGAAGAAGTTTTAACCGCAGATACTCTCAGCCAGGCAATCGAAGAGACCTATAAAAATCGCCAGCAGTTCATTAATAAAATGTCTGAAAGCCACTTAAACAATGCTGTCAAAACCATCACGGGGCTGATTCATGATTGCACACGCAGTTAGTAGCATTGCTACGTTTGTATAGTACAAGACTAAAACACTGAATATGTAAGCTTATCATCACATCGGACAGATTCGAAACGGCTCTGCTTCGATGTGATTTTTAAATATCAAACAGCTTTGCCCTCAACACGCGCTTCTGCAGTTCTGCTTTTGCCCTGTAAAGACGTGTACAGCATACCGTTGATTTGATTTTCAAAACCGCACAGGCTTCTTCCGCCGTCAATCCCTCCAGAACACGGAGAATCAAAACATCCCGCCAGTCCTTCTTCATAGATTTGACAATCTTCCATACGTTCCAATAGATATCCCTATCGATAACCTCCTGATCCAGAAGCTGAATTCCTATCTCCCCTTCCAAAAGAAGGTTCATAATCTCTTCTTCCGCATCCGGATCTTCCAGATGCAGCATCTCGCGGCGCCGCATCTGCCTCCGATTATCGATCCACTTGCTCCGTAAAATGCGGATCAGTAAAACCAACTTTACTTTATGATCCAGATCTAACGAATAGCGCTTGTAATATTCAATGAAAGCTTCATGCACCATATCCTCAATGTCATCGTACCCTACTCCAATTCTATACGCATATTTCTTCAGTGGTACCAGGTACTCTCTGTAAAGCGCTTCAAAAAGCGCCATTTTTTCATTCTCATGGTGCATATCCAAACTCCTATCGCGTCAGTTCTTCGCGGATGGAGCTACTAATTTCTGCCAGCTCTTCCGGCGTTGCTTTTCCTGGCGCCCATGTCACCATATCCGGTCCATTTTCATATCTCGGAATAATGTGTACATGGAAATGAAAAACTGTCTGTCCTGCGGATATGCCATTGTTCTGAACCACATTGAACCCCGTGCAGCCCAGTGCTTTCTTCATCGCCGCACCAATCTTTCCAGCTAATGGAAGAGCTTTTGCCGCAATCGCCGGATCCAGCTCACATAAATCTTTGAAATGCTGCTTCGGCAGAATCAGCGCATGTCCCTTCGATGCCGGTCCTAAATCCAGAATCACACGAAAATCTTCATCTTCATAAACCGTTGAGGATGGAATCTCTCCGCCAGCGATCTTACAAAAAATACATTCTTTGTCTGTCATGTCGGTTTCTCCTTCTCTCTATGCTTCTCCATTCACTGGAAAAGCGGTATTTTCTTTTGTCACTTGGCTTGAAACTTCCATGTCAAGTGCCTTTATTATAGCATATCCCCAGGGCTTGTTCTATGTAAATTTGCAGAAACGCGAAATTGATGTACTTGCAAAATAATTCACATCAATTTCGTGTTTTTGGTTATTATTTCATATTTTCAGATAATTTATCGGTGTTCCCAAAATTTATATCCGACATCCGCCAAATAAATGGAATCCCCATTCCCCAAACTGACTGTTTCATTTGCCTGAAGCGGATAGCCATTGACCGATGTTCCATTGGTTGAATTGAGATCTGTCAGAATGTATACGCCCTCCTTCTGATCGATCCGCGCATGAAGACGGCTGACGGTCGGACGGTCAATACATGCGTCCGACAGCCCCGGATGTTTTCCAAGTGTAAATGGAATATAGGAAATCTGAATCACTGTTCCTCCGGCTTCCACCGGCTCTAAGCGCACCGTTCCTTCCCCATTCTTTGAGGCAGACAGAAGCGTAGTTCCCGCTTCTCTCGCCCGCTCTATCTGTGCTTCTTCTTCTCTTCGAAGTTCCTGCCGATAAGCTTCTTCACTCTCCGGATAGACCTGCCAGCGGTTTTCAGGCGTTGTCTGCTGCCAGTCTTGATATGATAGAGTCCCTTCTATCCCAGACCGTTCTTTCTTTTTCTGGATCACTTTTCTCTCACCATTCCGCACACGACTGCTTTTTCCACCTCGTCCAGCTTCATCCGCCTGATCCACTTCCGTGCTTTCCTCTCTATCCTCTCCCTGACCTCGATTTTTCTTCCTGCCACCATATACCTGCCATTTTCTGCGGGCTGCCAACATCTCCCTCAAAAACACGATTCCCCCGATGCCGCCGCTGATTGCATACAGCCATACATCCATTTCTCCCGTCACGTACCAATACACAATGCCAGCTGCCACCGCGCTTCCAAGTACCTTTATCCACCTGTTCTGCCATTGTCCCTTTTGTTTTCCACCTGCCCTTTCAGACTTTTCCCCCACTTCATCTGAGTTCTCTACCGACTCCAGGTTCTTTTTCATCGTTTTCTCCTGATACAACGCTTCCTGCCTATATTTCCAATCCTTCCTGGCTGGCGTTTGAGTGTCAGAAGCCATTTTCCCAGATCCAGATTCCAACGTATCCCTCCGATTTTGCTCCGCTTCAAGCCACTCCTGCCGATCCGCCCACACTCCCGCCGTCTCAGGATCCCTCTCATCCTCGTTTCGTTTTTCTGCCGAAAAGATCCGATCTTCCCCCGAAAGCTGGCGCAGCAGATCTGCCGTTCCGTAATTCTCCCGCAGACTAATCTGGTACAGATTATAAGCTAATACAACAGCCTCCCGATCCTGATGATCCGCACGTTCCAGAAGATACCCCAGCAGTTTTGAGAGCGCCTGCGGCGCCTCTTCCCGATGCCCCGGAACCAGACATAATTCCACAGTAAAATGATCGGGTTCCAGATACAGATATTCCGGATCCAGCAAAAGCTGTTCCTCTTTTAACAGGTACTCTTCCACCCGCTTCAGAACCGCCAGCACACCGAGCAGAATCGACCGGAGTTCTTGTCCCGACAAGGTCCGTTTTTCCAACACCCGTCTAAGCGGCTGTCTCGACGTTATCTCATAATAATATTCTCTCGCCTCCTCCGTCTGGCGGACCCGGAACTTCAAAAGCCCTTCGATGGCATTCGCCGACAGCATCTGTACCGCATAGCCCGTTTCTGCCTCCGGCGCTTCGATTATCATATAATTATGATTCATTTCCCGGCTATACCGAATCTCCATCCCGTATCCTCCATCACTCTGCATTTTCCAACACTGTCAGCAAACGGATCGCCCGCTCCGGCTCCTGTCCGCGCAGGGATATCTCCGTCTCTGTACTGCTCTTTACCCTTCCGTCCAAGTCTCCCCCATCTTCCCGGATCGTCAAAACTGCATCCCCGCACCGGAAGAATCCACGCAGGCGCTGTCCAGCTCTGCTGCTTATCTCCCCCACAGTCATTCCATCTCCCCGCAACGTTTTTTCCTCCCGATACAGGCACCGTTCCATCGCCTCCTGCAGGACAAAACGCCCCGTAATCCTGCCATGCACCTCAAACACCCCATTTAACAGTGCCGCGATAAAAAAGAATGCAACCGCCATCACAAACGAGACTTCCACCGTATAACTGGCAGAAACCTCCCGCTTCATCCAAGAGATGCTATCAGCATCCAAATCCACACCGGAAGCACACACGGTAGAAATGGCAGCTTCTTTTTCCGCATTTTCTCCCATAGACCATTCCCCTTTCCGCCAAGCAGTGCCGTAAGCATCCAGACACCTCCTGCCAGACTGCTCACAAATACAGCTCCCATCAAAAGTTCAAGCGTCCGCCATCCCCCCAGATAGCACCCAGTGATCAGAAAAAAGCAGCCATCCCCCAGTCCGACCGCACCTTTCGTCTGCCGCTCCATCCAGAACAAAAAAATCCCCGGCAGCATTCCCAAAAGCCATACCGTTATCTGCAACACACTTTTTTTCCAATCCCATCCATCTTTTATAATCGACAGCACACACCGTATCATCGTAAGTGCCATTCCTGCCGTTCCAAATCCATATAGCCAGCTTACGCGTATCCGTTTTCTATGAAGATCCTGACAGGAAAAGACCATCAGAAAAAGGGAAAAAACAACCGCACAGAGAAAACATACTACACTTTCCAAATCCATCCGCGTAAATCCCATGAAACTTATCCCTGCACTGTTTTCCATCACTCCGCCCTCTCACCCCTCCTTGATTCTTTCCGCCATCCGCACCTATCCACTTCCACAGTATGAACACACACCCATATATTCCACCTCTGATCGCCGCACCTTCTGCACATAATATGCCAATGACGAACAGTCCTGCTTTCCATGGTAAACCTCACCGGACGGAAGAATATACACCAGACCTCCCGCCGACACCGTCTTTCCACAGTATCTGCAAGCCTTATAACGGCATCCCCCGCTGTTTCTAAGCACCCCCGAAATTACATCTGCATACGCAGCCGCGGTGATCTGATTCGATATATAATGGCACGAAGGCGAGAGATGGTAGCGCGTACTGTCCCGCCCCACATAGACCCATTTTCCCTCCGGTTCTGAACCGTTTTTCTCTGAGAAACACCCGCCTTCCGCTCCAATCCATCCCCGCTTCCGGCTCCGGGAAGTAAGCGTCACATGGTCAAGCGCAAATACCGAGAACGGCAGCCGCACCTGATAGGAGGCGCGCAGGTCAATCCATTCTCCATCTTTCGATACGCGGCTGGCGCCACACTGGATATTGGACACTTTGTTCCCGCCCGCTGTCTGAATCTTCTCCTTTAAATATCCCTGCAGGATAAGCCCGGACGGAAGTTCTGACCAGCCCCCCGTTCCCTTTTCTCCTGCCTCTGCCGCCTTTCCCGCCTCCAGTTCTGCCGGATGCACCGTATGGGACGTCCGATACACCTGCCATCCCAGTTCCCGCCCCGTCACTTCCAGCACCGTCTGCACCTTTCTCTGAGTATCCAGTATTTCCATCGGAACTGACAGGAGAATCACCGTAAACATAAACAATGTCAGACTAAGCGCCGCCTCAATCGTCAGGCTCGCACACAGGGAAGCAGAGGACAATGCCCTTTTCCAGGGTCGTTTTGTTACTTGGGCTCTATGCCGCCGAAGGACGGGTATCCCGACCGCACAGATACTTTCATTTATTCGTTTTGTTAGGTTAGTTGTCATCATCTTTTTTACTGGCTTTCTTTATGTACTTGGAGAGGCACATTCACTTGCATCATCTCCTGAAAAAGGACACTGTCCTCCACTCCCCTGTAATTGTGTTTAATATTCCTTCTGGGACGTTCTACGAAGCGGTATCAACGTTCCCTGTGCCGCATAGGACACACTTACCCCATACTGGCACTGATCCATCCGAAATCCCGGCTCTTTTTCTGAAATGCGGTTCTGAATCATATCCATCATCCGGTAACAGAAACGGCTCTTTCCCTGTATCAGGAAAAAGAGTTTCAGCCAGTCCTGGTAGTCCAGCCCTCTGTCGTCTGTCCCGTTTTTCAATGAAGGATCCGTCCCCGTTTCCAGAAAGACGGACGCGCCCTTTTCCGTCAGAGCAGAAAGCGAAATCTGCCACTCCCCCGGCTGTTTGAAAAAAGGAATTTTTCCGCCCGCCAGCAGAACCTTCACATCTGCCACCGACTCTGCAAACGCCCAGACTGTCATGATAAAGAAGGATGCCGCCGCCGTGAGCGGTGTGATTCCCGCCAGCCCCGTGATTGCTAGCGCCAATGCTTCCGCCTCCGACCGTTTTTCAGAATCCGCATATAAAGCTGCCAGATTCACCGCCTCGCGCACAGCCAGAAGTTCATTGACGGTGCGTTTTAAATTTTCCCGCTCCGACGCATTTCCCTGTAAGAGATATTCCTGCTCATAATGGACACTTCCCGTCTTTTCCTGCCCGAACCGGGTAAAAAAATGCGCCGCATACGCATCTAAAAGAGCCCGTTCAAGCCCCGCCGTCCAGACATTCCCAGCTGTCCCCCGCTTTCCGCTCTCTCCGCCTGCATACAATGCCGACGGAAATGCCGCGGTCGAAATCCAGTTTTCTGAAATCACAGTTCCCGCCGGCACACAAAGACTCAGCAGATCCGTCCCCGACAGGCGGCTGACTGCTTCCAGCACATTCATTTTTTTCTTGTCTCGGACTGCCGGAACCCGGAAACGTCCATCCTTCTGAAAACCCGCTGTGATCGTCAGAACCGGCGCCCACAGCGCTTCCTCGTCCAGCTCATCGTCCTCATCGTCAGGCTCCCAATCATCGATATAATCCTGTATCTCCTTTCCTTTCCGGACTGCTTCTGCAACCACCTCTTCATTTCCGTGAGCCGTCTCTTCTGTCTTTTTTACCTCCTGGCGGCGCGCTCCATCCGCATCCAAATACGAACGATACCCCCGCATCTCCTCCTGTACCATGCCCCAGGAGCCTTCTTCCAGATCCGGCTGGGCTTCCTGCGCCCCCTGCTCCGATCCCTGCAATTCTTTCGCAAGCCGGTCCGCCTGTTTTTCATACGCCGCAACCAGCCCCGGAATCTGCTTTAATTCTTTCTCTAAGCTTTCCGCCGATTGAAAGAACGAGCTTCCATCCGCCTGGCGGACCGCTGCCTCCATCTCCTCCAGATGTTTCTCCTGTTTTTGCAGGCAGGCTCCGATCGCCTCGATCGCCTCTTCCAGACGCAGCACTTTTCTGCCATTTTCCTGATATCCTTCCGCAATTCCATGAACCGCCCTTGCTTCCGTCATCCGTTTTTCCATCTCAGGCAGTTCAGACTCCTCACTTTCCAGCGTCCAGACACCCACTTTCATATAATCGGTAACTTCCTTCGCAAAGAAATCCCCATTATGCCCGGTGATCGCATCCATCGCTTCGATCTGTACCTTGCCGCCGCTGACCGGATAAAAGGGCGCTGCCGCCAGATATGTTTCCATCTGCGGCTCCATCTCCGCCGCCAGGCGCTCTTTATCCGCACATTCCAGCACAAAAATCCGGTATTTATCCCAAATCTCCCGGTGATAACAGCTCATCAGCGAATCCAGTGAGGAATTGAGCGCCATCTGCATATACCAGCCGCTTCCGGCTGCCCGGGCGGACTCAAACAGCCCGCCCATCAGCGCACAGATACAGGTCAGAATCAAACTCAGGAAAACTGTGATTTCCCCGCAAACTTCCTTTTCTGTTTCAATGTGCCGTTCTGCCCGGATCAATATACCTCCTTCGACTTGCTGTTGATCTGTTTAAAGATATTTGTAAGAAGCGTATTAATCTGCTTTTTAAAGACAATGACCAGACCGATCAGCACCACCAGAATCAGCACTAACTCAATGACCCCCACACCATCCTCGTCCATCAGAAACGATTTTACTTCTCTTACCAGATACGCTTTATCCATATACTTTTTCTCCTTTCTCCCCATTTTTCAGATCCCAAACGCCAGAAACGCCGGGACTGAAACCATCACCATAATAATCATCAACATCAAAAACAATGGAAGCATCAGCTTTGTGGATGCCTCTTCCCCCCGGCGTCTTGCCAGTGCTTTCTCTTCTTCAAACGCCGACTCCATCTCTGTCTCCAGCGCCTTTCGAAGTCCTTCTGCCCCATTTCTGACATTCTGCTCCAAAAGCCCGGAAAGCTTCCGGTACGGTCTCAGGCGGCAGCCCGCACCAAATTCCGCATATGCCTGTAGTTCCGGGACACCGCGCTGCATCCGGTGATATGCCGCTGCCATTTCCCGGTATGCCGCCCGCTCCGTCTGTGTTCCCGCCCGGCATGCCGCCTCGTATTCTAGCACAATCCGCTCCCATGCCCGGCGGACCGGAAGCCCCGCCCCGGAAAATACAGTCAGCTTTGACACAATCTCCGGATAATCTTCCATCAGCTCCCGCTTTTTCTTCTTTTTCGCCTCACTCTCCTTCTGTTTTTCATAAAGAGGAAGCAGAATTGCCGCCGCAATCCCCAGCACCGGAAACAGCAGATATTCCCTGTCTCCGCGCACCCGGTAAGATAAATTCTTCCCCTCATACATCTTTGGCAGAACCAGCTGCCCTTCCGTTCTCTGCGCCTCATCCATCTGCTTTAACAGCCGCTTAAAACCTGCCTCTTTTTCCTGCTGCTTCGTCCGAAGCGGCGGATATAGCGTGACCGGAAACCGGTACTCCCGGCTGAATACCCCCGCCTGCAGGGATGCGGTCAGTTCTGTCTGAATCCCCTTCTCCGGGCATTCTTCATTTAAAACTGTCCCATCCGTCTGAATCCATTCCGCATCCTCCGGTGTCCAGCGGACCCGGATGCCCTCTTCTTCCAGCCAGCCGACTAGATGTAGATCTTCCCTTACCTCCTGCAAGGACAGATTGTTTCCCCGAATTAAATCCGCCAGTTTACCTCCCGCCTCCAGCAATGCTTTTTTTGCATCCTCTTCCGCATATTCCCGCTCTCCGAGCGAAATCTCCACCGGAATCTCCTTCTCACACAGTCCGCGCACCCACACTTCCTGCTGCCGTTCTCCTTCTCCGTATGCATAGCGGTTCAGCCGGCTCCCATCTTCCAGCGCCCCATCCCGTTTTTCCACCAGATATCCCGCAACTGCCAGAATTATCCCCAAAAGAATGCATAAAACCTGCTTTTTCCCCATTTTTCCCATGCTGTTTCACACCTCAATCTGAAGAATTTTCCCCGATACCCTCCATGCCAGCAGATAGACCACCAGACACCCTGTCATCACCACCCGCCCCACCGCTGTCTCATACATCTGTGAGAAAAAGCCCGGCGATGACAAATCCACGTAGAGCACGATCAGGTACGGCATCAGGTTCATAATTCTCTGTTCAAACTGCTTTTCTGCCGTCATCGTGAGAATTTCCTCCCGCACCTGAATGCGATCCGAAATCACGTGAACGACATGGTGAACCACGCTTGCCAGCTCGCCCCGGCTCCGTTTGGATACAGTAAAAATAACAGAGAAATTTTCCACCTCATCCAGACCACTCCTCTTCGCAAAGGAAGAAAGCAGCGCCTCCACGGTCCGGTTCATTTTAAGCTGGCTTGCCAGATATGAAAACTCACGGGTAATCATCCCTTCTTTTCCGTATTGTTCTTCCAGATCGCGCACGCTCGCAATAAACGCATTTTCCACCGAATAGCCTGCAGCCAGCGCCGAAGCCACGATCTGAATCGCTTCCTTAAACTGGAGCCGAAGCTCCTCTTTTCTCCGGCGGCAGAGCTCCCGCCTCTTAAAAAACGGCCGCAGCATCCCCGCCGGAAGCATCAGAACGAACGCCAGAAATGAACGGTAGAATACATATGCCGTCACGGCGCACACCGCTGTTCCCTCCAGAAGGTAACGTATCCACTCCTGCCCCGTCAGGTGGTAAACCCGGTAATCAGAAAGCACTTCCTCCCGCGAATCTGCGCCACCCTTCAAATCTGCCAACCTGGACAAGTGCTCCTTCCACCTGTCCGGAAGCAGTCTCCCCGCTTTCCTGAAACTGATAGATGGGAGAAAGGCGGATTTCCCCATTTTCATAGCCTATCACCTCCGTGATCTCCAGCACCTTCCGGCTCCGGTCCCGCATCCGCCCGACATGGACCATCAGATCGAGCGCTGAACCGATCTGACTCCGGACCGCCGCAAGCGGCAGTTCTGCCGCCATCAGAACCATCGTTTCCAGTCTTTTTTTTGGAACCGGAAATTGTTTTTCACCAGAAATCGTCGTTTTTTCGTTATTTTCCTTATTTTCCAAGACTTATACCTCCTTTTTGGGACAAAATAATATTTTGATAATAAGGTTATATTATATATGTCAGAAAATATAAATTTCTATGCTTTTGCATACAGCTATTCATCTCAAATAATTGAAAAGAGACAGCAAAAGACCCCATCTCTAAAGAGATGAGGTCGCATGACTATTTCTTTTTACATTTGATACAACCGGAACTACAGACCTCCACACAAATACTACGTCTATACTTATATCCACACTTGTGACATTTCCAATATACTTTCTTGTTAGATGCATAGCTGTATTCATCAGGGCCTTTTTTATTTTTTTCATAATCCCAATTTAAACAAACCTCAGCAAAACATGTTTCCAAATCTGTTTTTCCTGGAATTGGACGATTTCCGGCACAATACGGGCATCCCTTTCCCCTAACTCTATTTGCAATTGTCGCAGAGTATGGATGCCTTTCCTTTTTACAAATCCAATTTATTTTCTTTCCAGATGAAGCGGTTACTTTATCCGGACTTATTTCATTATTTGCGTAATCCCACTCATCTAAGAGTTCTGGATATACTGTGGCAAAATCTGTTTTTCCTGGAATTGGACGATTTCCGGCACAATACGGACATCCTTTTCCGGAATGTCTATTATTTACAGTTGCCTCATATCGATGCTTTTCTTTTTTACATACCCAAGCAAATTTTTTATTTGAAGCATAGGACACTTCATATGGAGTGACTCCGTTAGTTTTATAGTCCCATTCTTCTATAAACTCTGGATGAACCGTTGCTAAATCTGTTTTTCCCTTAATTGGTAATTTGCCAGCGCAGTATGGACATCCATGCCCGTTACTTCTTTTACATATGGGAGCTACATAACGATGTTTTTCTTTCTTGCATATCCATACGGCTTTTTTGCCGGAATGTGCCGTCACTTCATCTGGTCTAAAGTTATTCGAATCATAATCCCATTCTTCCACAACTTCTGGATATAATGTTGCCAAATCCGTTTTCCCTTTTATTGGTAATTTACCTGCACAATATGGACATCCACATCCCTCTGTTCTGCTGGAAATATTCGCCAAATAACCATGCCCTTCTTCGCAAATCCACCACACTTTTTTGCTTGAATGAGCAGTTACATATTCTGGACGTAAAGGATAGTTTTTCTCATAATCCCATTCTTCCGCAACTTTTGGATAGATTGTTGCCAAATCTGTCTTTCCTTTGATTGGTAATTTACCTACACAATATGGACATTTAGACTTACTTCTTGTTCTATTGTATACTCGTGTTTGAAAACTATGTCCTTCTGAACATTCCCACCACGCATTTAGAGACGATTTATCCGCTATTTCATCTGGTCCAAACCCATTTTTCTCATAATCCCATTCTTCCACAAGTTCTGGATGCACCGTTGCAAGATCATTCACTCCTTTAATTAACTTTGCCATTGTATCCCCATCCTTTCCAACTACAACGTGTAACATTTTTTTCTAATTCATAACATTTCTTACGAATTTCTTCGTACTCAGGACCACCAAATGCATCTTTAACCTTTTTATTTCGAGTAGTTATCGGCACAAACACATGCTTTTCTTTTACGCCTTTATCTGGCCATCTAAGAACTCTCTGTTCCGTATTTCCATTTTTATCAATAACTGACGAATTTTTTAAATTATTCATTTCCTTCACAGCAAGGACACCCCTTTCTTCTTGTTCTTTTTGACACTGGCATCTTATAGCTATGTCCATTCAGGCACTTCCACCATACAGGCATTTGGGAATTATATTCAATCTCATCTGGTCTGAATCCGTTCTTCTCAGTATCAAACTCTTTTTCAAGTTCTGGGAATTTCACGCTGAGCCCTGAGCGTCCTATCCACAACCCACAATCATAGGGACATCTAGCACCCAGCATAAAATTTCGAATTCTCACTGTAAAATCATGTCCTGATGGACACTTCAACCATACAACTCTATTAGAGTTTAATTTTACCTCCTCTGGAAGAAGCGGTGCATTTCTCTCGTAATTCCAATATTTTTTTAGTTCGGCTTTCACTTCAGTCATACGCTTTTCTTCATTAATCATTTCAAATTCTCCATTCATATAATTTTCTCCTTTTAAACTTCATCTGATTCAAGATATGCATACCAGGCTTCTGTACGATATTCATTTGGAACTCCATTAAAATTAAGGTACGCCAAGCGTTCTTTTCTCATGCACACAGCCATTTCCGATATTCCTAATTCATAATTTCCACACACATCCAAATGAGCTGGTGCGCAATTCACCATGACTGATACTTTTTCTTTTTCCGCAGCCGCATTCAATATTTCTATTACCTCTGGGAGTTTATTATTATGAATGATTATCCCATGCACTATAAAATCTGACACATCTACATATTCCCCTTCTTCATCAAGAACCAAACACTCCAACCACGTGTATGCATTCTCTGCACTGCATGGTCTGAACCATAAAATATTGTCTTCCACATTAAAATCTTCTCTTCTCATAATTTTTAATCTCCCTTCTAACTAAACCTTCTAATTCTAATGGCACTGCCATGAATGTTACTGTTGAAAAGTCTATATTACTTTCAAGTGCGTCTGATAAACAGATATCTAACTCATCCGGCAACCAACGTATCTTTCCACCTTCTGTAGCCTGCTTTTTGCAGATTTCCTGAATATAATCTGCAGAATCTGCACCAACACGAATACGCTTTGTACCCTCTGCAAAAGGTGTAGGTCTTCCTGCTGAACGCCTCTTTGGTTCAGAAGCGTCTTTCTTCACGGGTAATCGTGTCATCACCACATCTTCTTTCAATTCTTCAGTCTCGTCTTCAATATTCACGGTATCTACTTCAGTAGTTTCACCATTTATCTGTCTGTAAAAATCTATAACAGATTGGTCTACAATAACTGCTGAAGGTTTTATCTTTTGCATCAGATGGACCCCTGCAGGTGTTCTAACTCGGGATATTGCAACGTATAGTTGCGCTGCTTCCCAACAATCTGTATCGATGTTAACAGCGTCAAAAGTAGCCCCTTGTGATTTATGGATACTAATCGCATAAGCTAATTTCATTGGAAGCTGTGTATATGATCCACATTCCTCCTGCTCAAGCTTACCCGTATCATCAACGAACGCCTTTGTCACTTTCCATGTATATGGCTCAATCTTAATGTCATATTTGGCACCGTCTAACCTTACATTTACATAAGGTGTGGTTCCATTACTGCCAAATCCCGTAACTATGCCGCAACTGCCATTCTGGTATCTGCCCACTGGATCATTGACTACCAACATCACCCTGGCTCCTGGATAAAGGGATAACTTCTTAGGCACCACCATATCAGAATCTTTGACATCACTTTCGACTTCCATCAAATATTCTTTTGGTGGACAGTCATATTTTTTGCCAAGTTCCATGATTTTCTCAGAATTGATTGAATCTGCTTTTAGGTTTGTTCCAACCAGATATGGCAAATTTGGATCTTCGCCTGCCAGAGAATTAAAATACTCTATGCATTCTTTATTCCCAACCCTCAGCTGATTAAGAGCTTCAACAAACTCTGGATCTTTTTGTCTGACCGTTTCCTTCAGTTCAACTGCTGTGAGCCTAAGTTCTTTCCACTCCTTTGCCTGAAAAGCATATCCTCGTCCTACTGGAGCGTCATAATAACGCTCCATCAGTTCTCTGGATTCCTGCTTGATCACCGGAGGAAGCTGAAAAAAATCACCAACCATTATCACCTGGATGTGCTTTCCAGTACGTTTTTCAGATGAGCGGATGCACTTTACGATCAACTCAAAAAGATCTCTACGAGCCATGCTGATCTCATCAATAAAAACAACATCAGCGCCATCCAGAAGAGGACATTTTTTAGCACGGATCTCAAGACCTCTCCTCACGGCTAGAATCACTTCACCTTTTTTAAGGCCCAATCCTCTATGTATTGTTGTTCCCCCAATATGTACTGCGGCGATTCCCGTCGAAGCCATAACAAGTACAGATTTATCCTGACTGAGAAATCTTTTAATCAAAACATTTGTAAGAAAGCTTTTTCCAGTTCCTGGTCCACCGGTAATAAAAAGAGATTCCCCCTGTAAAGCCCGATGAAATACATTTTTTTGGCTTTCCGTAAAAGATCCCAGAGCTTCTTTTACTTCTATCAGCATGGATTCCTTTTTCTTGTCTAACATATAATCCTCCTACTCCTGCCTATTCTGTGCGCAGTGAGGACAACCGCGTCCTAAAGCGCGATTTGCAATCTTTGCTGACCACTCGTAATTACATTTGTTACATTTCCACCAGACGCGTTTACCTGAAAATTCAGTGAACTGTTCAGGTGTCAATTTGGTATTTCGTTCATAATTCCATTCGACTAATAAATCAGGTCTTGTTGTTGTAAGATCTGTTTTTCCAACGACTACTACCTTACCTGAACAACAAGGGCAGCCCTTGTTGTCTACAATCCGCGACTGAATCTTCGCCCGCCATGTATATCCGCAGGTTTGACAGGTCCACCAGCCATATCGATTAGACGCAGGAAGAAATGAACTCAATTTTTTTCCTTCATTCAGATCAACATTCCAGTCTGACGCTACCTCTGGATTGTAGCTTTCCGCGTCATTCACTCCTAGAACTACAACTTTATGATGACAAACCGGGCATCCGCAGCCTTTTTTTCGATCTTTCCTCGTTCTTGTACTCGGCGACGCTTGCCATTCATATCCACACATTGCACACTTCCACCAATACTTTTTTTTACTACCGGCAGCTACGTTCAAAATATTCACGTGCTTATTTCTCTCGAAATTCCATTCTTTTGCAATTTCTGGAAATCGTGTAGAAAAGTCCGTCTCATTTGGAACCACAAAACGCTTGCTGCAATATGGACAGCCATACCCATATACTCTCGTCTTGACTAATGCCTTCCAGTGATGTCCTTTTTCACATTTCCAGGTCACCTCTTCGTGGGAGCCAGGTGTTACATCCTCAGGAGTTAAACCATGTTCAGACTGAATCCACTGATCAGCAAGCGCAGGATACTGACAAGCAAGATCATTAACCCCCTTTAATACTTTCCTCCCAGCGCAATATGGACAGCCCGACCCATTCGTGCGGTTCTTCACTTTACTCTGCCAGCTGCCCTTGCAGGTCCGGCATTTCCACCATGCTTCATATTTAGAAGAACGTTTCAACGTGGTTGGATCCACCTCATTCTTCATATAATCCCACTCTTTCAGCAGGTTATTACTCATCATCATCTTCCTCATCGTCATCAAAAAGAGACTCATTGAAATCAGTCCAGGAAATAACCTTTCCGTTGACTGTTTTTGAATCCTCTATTCCTCCTTTCGTCTGAACATTTCCTCTGTTCCTGTATTTCTTCAGTGCAGCTTTGATAGAAAGGGCTTCTCCGTGCTGAGTTTCAAGGGCTTCCACGAAAGGAATCCTCTTAATCCCTTCAGCAGTGATACCATATCTTTCCATCTCCGCTTTTGCTTCCACTTCATTCAAACGCTTCATGATATAAGTAAGCTGTTTACTACGTTTCTCAAGCTCTCGCTTCAGCAATACATCAAGATTTTCAACACGTTTTTCAAGGTCTTTTACATATTGTTCTTCTATACGCATCTCATATGACTTTGCATCTGCCTTCGCAATGTCCTTATAAAGTTTTTTGCACATTTGCTGCATCTCTATGATCGCTTCCCGTTGTTTGGAAATTGGCATAGACAAGAGTTTCTCCGGTGCCGAATTTAACAGATTTGGAATCTTCACATCTGCTGCATATGTACGGACAGCATTAATCTTGTCGAATTGGAACTTGCACTCACGATATGTTGATTCGGATTCGCCTTTTTTATTTTTTCTCTTTACAGGTCTATAGAAGTGGTAGTCCCTGATACCAACAAGAGATTCAAGACGCGGATCCGTTTTTCTGGTATCTTCCCTATTGATCCATGTGGCAATATCTTTCCAGACAAGCTTGCCATCAGGATGGATCCTTGCATATTCCAGTACCGCATATGTCATGTCATCATCATGGAATGCCATAAAATTCCTCCTTTTCTTTCCACTTAGTGAACTCTCGTTCCGCTTTCATCATACATGCCTCTTCGTAAGCTTCATGGGCTTTCTGAAGACGAACCAGTTCTCTGTCCAAGGTACTGCACACTTTATTACCTACATACGCTCGGAAGGATTCGATTGTATCATCAAGTTCCTGTTCTTTTTCTTTGATAAACTCCTCAATTTCTTCTTCTGTTGGAGTGTAATGTGCACAACCAACACAACTTTTACTATTGAGACATTTGACCGGACAGTCATCGATATACTCTTTATCAAAGTATCTCTTAGGGTTTGAGCACCCTGGTTGCATAATGCTTTCTTCTTTATCTAACATCTTTCTTAACCCGTCAATATCAGATTTCTTACTGTCAAAAAGTGTTTTGATGCGAAGAACTGCAGAGGCAGCGAGAAGTTCCTTGATATTACTGATGTAAAAAGCAGTTGTTTCCAGATTTTCATGATTAGCAAGCTCCATACATACGTCTAACGATGCGCCGGAATAATACAAATTTATCAGTGCTATAGGTCTCATGTCGCCAGCTGTGAAAGGTTCTATCTTTTCAAGTCCGCATGCCGTCATCGCCCAGCGTATTGTTTTGTCATCACTGAGATAATCTTTCACATAGTCTGCTATTGCCACATTCAACGACTGTGTACAAAATCTTTCTCGGATTGCATCGCGCATTACCATCGGGTCGAAATCAAACAGGTACTTTCTCTTGTGTTTCTTTGTTACTTCGATATACCACTCAATCATCTGAAGTTCTTCTGCCGTCGGCAAGTGATATGAAAAAGTCGGATAATCCTTGTCGGCGTCGTATGTCACTTCCCTTAATCCTGCTTTCAAATTAGTCCTCTTTACGGTGAGTATATATCCATCATCCACCTTTTGCAGGCAATCATACGGAATGAGCGTCCATTCAGTGGCTCGGAGTGGTATTTTCATTCCGAGATTAGAAAGAAGATATACAGGAAAATACGCGATACGTTCTTTTAATGATCCATTTCGCATAAGTTTCTGTGTGTTTTCCGCAATAAACAAATAGTTTGCCATAGGCTTCAAAACTCTTGTATTTCTTGTTTTATTGACCTTTTTAAATACGATCCTGTCAGTAATCGACTTGCAAGCAGTGGATGGAAGTCCCAGAAAATGGATGAAATCTTTAATAGCATTCTTAGCCATTCCATCCATCTTTAATTCTTCTTTCCCAACCATCTCAAGCATTTGAATCACGAAGCGTATGCGATTCGTAATATTTTTATAAACAAATTCACCCATGCACCAGACAGCATAGTAGCGTAATGCTTCTTCTATCTCATCGGCAGGTATCTTGAAATATTTATATCCGTGTTTCCTGTAGGCATCATGGTCAAGTTCAAAGTATGCTGTATATGGATTTACTCCGTCTCTCAACTTCCATTTGCGCTCGTTCCACTGGCTCTTTATCTTGTCTTCTTTGCAAAGTTCATCAAAATATCGACGGCATCTGGTTCTGGTTATGATATCAGAGTATTGACCATCCATAAGGACGATTGTGTCATCATCCATAATCTTCTTTGCTGTGTTTAACATATTTTTCCTCCTTCCTATCCCGTTTCTAATAGATGTTGCGTATATCTTTTTATCTCAATCATCTCCTGCTTTGACAGGACACCTTTTAAACACTTCATTGCCTGTTTAAACTTGGGCTTTAATCTCTGTTCCAGCACAGCCTTTGCTTTTGTGTCTCCTGCATCAGCAAGCAACTGTTTCTCTTTAATGATCTTGACCAATGTCGGAAGAATATCCTTGGTCAGGATATTGCATTTACAGTCAGCCGTCACACAGCTTCCTCTCACATCATGTGGGCAGGCATATCCTCTTGCCCTGTATGTGCAGAAACCACCATCATCCAAAGAAGCTCCAAAACCCTGACCTATAGCGAGCATTGTCTTAAACACTGTTACCGCCTGCTCATTGCTGCCATCTCTAAACGTTTCTTCAAAATCTTGTAGCTGCAATCGTTTGGACAGGGCTGCCTCCATTTCCAATGCTGACATTCCAGAGAGTTCAAGTATCTCTGTCTGTTCCTCTCGATTTAGCTTTCCGAACGAATCTGGATACAATGACATCATTGCCAGATAAGGGATTGCACCAAAGACTTTACGTTTCATCATGGTCCAGAGCACTACCGCAGCATCCTCACCAGTGAGGTTATGGTCACCGATGTAATGGATCATCGACCCAAGAGAGATATGCCCTCGTGAATGACCTGCAATTGTAACAGCAGTAAGTCCATCCATACCCAAAGAGCGTGCTGTCATCTCTTCCATCTGTGAAACGGTATGGTTCATTCTGTCTCTGGAAAAATTATCCCTTCCAAGCCATTTCCCCATTCTTTCACCGTAAAACTCTTTCATTTTTAGTCTCCCGCTGTAGAATACGAACCACTTAGAACTGATGAGCTTATCAGCACCGCACATATAATGTACCTCTGCAATCAACAGTAATCTTCCATAATGGATCTTAAGATCATCAATCGCCCGAAGAATTACCTCGCCGGCATTTGTTTTGTTCGTCGGAAGCTTCATGAAGAGTGTTTTCATAATGAACCATTCTCCTACCTCCAAAAAAGTCTCATCAGATATCTCATTATTAATAAGCATTTCAGCGAGTCTGTCTGGATCTCTGGGAAGTTCTGGACATGCATACGGATCTTTTCTGAGGTCATAAAACTGTACGATTTTCTCTATATCAGTACCTCTAAGATCTGCCGTAGTATGAATGGTGTGATAAGTCCACATACCCACATAGCGAATATCCTTAAGGGCTTTTTCAATCATATGGTTTTCTTTAATCTGTTCCTCATTGAATACGCAAATACTGAATTCATGATATTCTTCAACCGTATATGCTTGTACAGGTTCCGACTCCTGCTTGACTGGTAATAAATGACCATACTCAACATCTCGTTCCTGTCGGAGCCAGTTTGCAAAATCTCTCAGTATCCTTTTGCAGACCTTCGTTGTCGTCAACTGGAGCAGCGTCATGATATCCTCGTTTTTCATGTTTATCAGTTCATCAGGGAGTTCAGCCAGAAGCCAAGCTGTCTCAACAACGGCCGGCTGCCCAACCTTTATATCCATCTTTTCCAGATAGTCAGCAAACCATGAGAGCGTCTCTTTCCCATCAAACAGGTTAATAACAAGCTTGAACTTTTCCTCCTCCGACAGACCAAAAGTCAGAAAAAATTTCTCCATCTGTTCGTCCAAAAAAGGGATATCCTTTCTGTAGATGTAATATGGGTTCTTTCCTGTTTTCTCAAAAATGATATCCCCCGCATCGATTTTTTCTATGCCGAAGCAATCATGATCTTCCAGATAAAAATATGCCTTTTCGCGGTTATCAACGGTCCTCACACGATTCTCCCACCCATCATGAAGCGTAAGATATTCATTGATGCCAATCAGCTCATTCATCTGTTCCTGCTTTTTCTTATCGACGATGTTGCTTTTACTCTCCCGGCACGGTCTTTTGCTTTTTCTTGGTATTATAAATTCCAAACCTTCTTCGACCGTTTCTACATACATGTCAATCATCTTATCAACACGCTTGATGTTATCTTTATGTACGTAATGAGTATTTGGTCTTATCGCAAAAGTCGTATCCGAAAAGGCAAGAACTTTCATCCCTTCTGCGACAAGATATCTTCTTATATCTGATACAGCTCTTGCCGGAACAATATTCTGGTCTGCTATCTTCTCTGCAATATATTCATTGATACAAATATATTCCTTTGCATCTAGCAAAATCTGGTCCGCATCAGTATCTGCTATCATGCCATCTGTTACGCAGATACCTATCTTTTCGTACCTGCGTAGCATTTTCTTTTTATTGTTCTGAGGAATATTTAATGCCTCAAGTATCTTATCTAATTGTTTCATATTTATTTCTCCAACCGGCGCTCTTTATTACCGCTCTCGATCACTTGGAAAAGATCTACCTGAAATTGGAAAATCACCTTATCAAAATTCATCAAAATTTCATGGTTCTGATGGAAGTAAGCCTTACAAGCATTCTCATCTTTATCTCCTCTCCACATAGCGATTTCGTTATCGTCAAGTTTTTCATGGCATTTTAAATACATGGAAAACCAATGACGAAATGCATGATTGCCGATATAACTCTTTTCATACTCATCAATAAGGGCTTTATGGATTCCATATTGTCCAGTCGCAAGGCAGTATTCTTTTAAATCGGGAACAAAATGTTTCAGAAAAATCTCCCTCATATCCTTTGAATAACTGTCTGTGCTAAGAATTTTTCCTTCTTTTGACCAAAAAACAGGACCTTTCCAGTTAAAGTCATCCCCTCTCATAAGCTGAACTCTTGCAAGATGCTCATCATATGCCTTTTTGATCTCATTATTAAATTTTGGATAAACTCTTCGACTTCTAAACTTTTTGATATGACCTACCGGTGTCTTCCCTTTATGTTCTAAAACATGATCTGCTGTTTCTGTTATCTGTATCTCTATGTAACCGAGATCGCTCAAGCCGACCAGATTATCCCATGTGATATTTACTATTTCTCCTTCTCGCAGCCCTGCATAAGCCTGCAAGAGATTTGCAAAGTAAAGATGGGGTGCATATCTCTTTACTTCATACAGAAGCATTGGAAGAAAGGCTTCTGGAAGATAACGAAGTTTTCTTGGTTTTTCCTTTGGTGGTGTAGCCCAGTAGATTTTCTGTTTTTCTTCTATTTTTCTTGTTCTTCTGTTATATTCTTGCGTGTTTTTTACGAGTGATTTCGGTTCATAAGAAAACTCAAGAAATTCATGATTTCTCTCGTAATATTCTTGTAAGCACTCTTTGACTTCCCACAAATGCCTATACCAAGTGTCCGGTGAGATTTTTTCCCCCTCATATTTTGCCTGCTTCTCATCCTTTTTTCGGATGTGTTCTGCAAATCGTGTAAGAATATTTCCATCTACCTTCTCTAAACCTGTTATGGATTCGTGTTCGAGAATATAATTCAAGAATTGCACCCATCGCTTTGCAGCCGTCATAATCGCAGCAAGAGAATTCCCCTTTTCTATATGGCGCCACAGGTATATTTCCAGATGTGTCGCACCTATCGGTATCTGAGTATCTTTCTCTACCAAATAAATGCTCGGAAAAAATCCGCTTCCGTTTCGTTCATCCCGGCAAGGAACTGGAATGATCTTATATTCAATCTTTTTTCTATCGGCAGATGGAAGTTCGATAATATTGCTCTTTTCCATACAAGATCACCATCCTATTTATCAGCATTATCGGATTTCAGGTGTAATAATGTCCCTTTTTCTATTACATCCGACAGTTCAAACTGACGATTGATCAACTGGAGTAATACTGTAATCCAGCTAATGTCTGCATCTTGATAGCTCTTGACCAATACTCCGAATCCTGGAATATCGTGTGTGAACAGATCATCGCAAAATATTCTGATGCCATTCGCAAAATCCATATGATTTTCATACTTTTCACGAGTAATATCTGAAAACTTTAACTCAGGACGTTTTTTCCCAAATCTGTACAATAACAGTAAACTTCTTGATTTCTTTTTCATCGTTTTTTCTCCATTTTCTTGTTTTTGGGTGCACTTAATAAGGCAACGCTATTTTGCGCCTCCTACAAGAGCTGGTAATAAGTTACAATTTAGGAAAAATAAGATGTGCTCTGAAGTATAAAAAGAGCAATACTATATTCCCTGCATTTTTGCTTATGTGTGATAAAGAAGTAATAGAAGTGTAAAAAATTTTGCCGTTCCT
>OMGP01000012.1_pt1 | contig 162260 bp, 122 predicted proteins | sample 1646091 | NCBI WGS metagenome assembly OMGP01 (sample SAMN05578580, study PRJEB25193) | human gut metagenome | biome: Human Microbiome; feature: human-associated habitat; material: feces | host: Homo sapiens | place: USA:Birmingham | reverse complement strand
CCTGGTATGGTATTGTTGAATTTTGTGTATTTGAAACAAATTGGTCATAACACTATTTATATATTATGTGTGATTACAATATATTTGTTTGTATTACAAAACAATGCAAATTATATGTCTATTTTGGGGGCTACAAAACAAGCTTCATCATTGGTAAATCGTATTTGGATGCGAGTTGAATCTTTAGATATATATAAACCGGATATGAAAGTAATGATAGTGGGTAATCCAAATCAAAATAAAATTTATAGTAATGTTTCTGATTATACACAATACGCTGACTGGTATGCTCGGGTTGGACTATTTTGGAGTACATGGGACGGATCGACAAATTGTTGGACTCATTTGATAAAAAATGAGCTTGGGATAGATATAGTATCATGTTCAGAGAAAGAGTATCAATCTATAATTAGTTCTGTTTTTTTTGAAGATATTCCAACATATCCCAATTCTAAGTCGATTTTTATTAAAGATGATATTTTGGTTGTAAAAATAGCAGATGTATTAAGCGAAAGAAAGTAAATGGAGAGAAAAATGCGTATTTCGATTATAGTACCTTGTTATAATGAGCAAGCTGTTTTGAAACTCTTTTATGTAGAAATTGTAAAGGTATTAGAAAAAATAACTAATAATTATGAACTGTTATTTGTTGATGATGGCTCTCAGGATAGTACATTATCAATTATTAAACCCCTTTGTATTAATAATTCACATATTAAATATATTGCTTTTTCAAGAAATTTTGGAAAAGAAGCTGCGATGTATGCGGGGTTTTGTAATGTGGATGCGGACTATGTAGCGGTCATGGACGCTGATATGCAGGATCCACCGTCACTATTACCCGAGATGATACAAATATTAGAATCTGGTAAATACGATAGTGTTGCGACACGTCGAAAAAACCGAGAAGGTGAGCCGCCAATTCGTTCTTGGTGTGCTCGAAAATTTTATCAACTTATTAATAAAATTTCAGATGCTGATATTGTAGATGGCGCAAGAGATTTTCGATTGATGAAACGAGAAATGGTAAGTGCAATCGTTTCGATGGGAGAGTATAATCGATTTTCAAAAGGTATTTTTGGATGGATTGGCTATAAAACATATTGGTTGTCATATAAAAACGTTGAACGTGCAGGAGGTAAAACAAAATGGAATTTTTGGAAATTATTTAAATATGCGATTGATGGAATTATTAATTTTTCGGAAGTTCCTCTTAGTATTGCATCATGGAGTGGAATAGGAATGACATTTATAGCATTTATTATGATGCTTGTTATTATAATTAAACGTGTCTGCTTTGGAGATCCAGTTGCGGGATGGGCATCTACAATGTGTGTAATTCTTTTTATTGGGGCAATACAGCTGTTTAGTATTGGAATTATGGGTCAATACATAGCAAAATCTTATAATGAAACAAAACATAGACCACATTATATTGTGTCTGAATCTAATAAAGAAACAGTGAAAAAAATAAATTAAACTTTAGATTACGGAGGAAAAAATGAATACAACCCTTATTATTATGGCTGCTGGCATTGGTTCTCGCTTCGGAACTGGTATCAAGCAGCTTGCAAAAATGACTCCTAACGGGGAGATTATCATGGATTTTTCAATTTATGATGCAAAAGAGGCGGGATTTACAAAGGTTGTTTTTGTAATCCGCAAAGCGATCGAGAAAGAGTTTAAGGAAGTGATCGGGAATCGTTTATCCAAAGTAGTTCCAGTTGAATATGTTTATCAGGAGTTAGAAGACCTGCCGGAAGGATATGAAGTCCCAGCAGGGCGCGTAAAACCTTGGGGAACAGGACAAGCAATTCTGGCTTGTAAGGATATCGTGAGGGAGCCGTTTGTGATTATCAATGCAGATGATTATTATGGAAAAGAAGCATTTGCCAAGCTGCATGATTTCCTGATTTCGGGAGAGCACAAGGACGGAAAGATAACTCTGGCGATGGCGGGGTTTTCTCTGAAAAATACTTTGAGTGAGAATGGCGCTGTGACCAGAGGAGTCTGTGTGGCGGATGATACAGGTCATCTTGAAAAGATAATTGAGACGACGGGAATTCAGGAGATAGGCGGCAAGATTCAGTGCGATAATGCAGAAGTAGAAGGCTGGATTACACCAGATACGATGGTTTCAATGAATATGTGGGCGGGCTATCCGGATTTTTTGCAATATATTAAGGAAGGCTTTCCAGCATTTCTGGAACAGTTGGGTGAGCATCCAGAGAAAAAAGAATATCTCCTTCCGAATATCGTAGCGGAATTGCTGGAAAAAGAAGCGGCTTCGGTTAAGGTGCTTTCTACATCGGATAAATGGATTGGAATTACTTATAAGGAAGACATTGAGCCAGCGCAGGAAAGTTTTAGCCGGATGATAACGGCTGGATGCTATCCGGAAAATTTATGGATATAATTAAAGAAGTAGAATTGTTACGAAAGGGAAGAAGTAGATTGTGGCAAGTTGGTTGTTTTACATAGCTGTTTTTTTGAAACAATTTTATCTGTTTCCAAGCGGCAGTATTGGGATTGCAGATCTGTTTTTCGCGGCTACCTGTGTGATGACATTTTATGGAGCATGGAAGAACCGGACAAAATTATTTTACCGGGAGGATCTTCCGTGGGGTGTTTTTCTCATCTTTGCTGCTATCATTAATGGAATCTATTTTGTCCGGACTGCCAATCGGGAATTCCCGTTGCATACGATGTATTGGATTTATTCCGCGTGTCTGATATGGATGTTCAGGACATTGTATTCGGAAGATTTTATGCGGGGCTTGTGCTGGATTTGCCGTATCAATATGGTATTCCAGCTGCTTGTTTTATTCTCTGGACATGGGCGTTATTTCCATGAATCCTGGGGCGGTGCCCGGTTTATGGGAACTTTCAATGATCCGAATCAGTTTGCATTTTTTATTTTTACCATGATGCTGGTACTTTTTATGGGGTATCGGCGGAAAGCGATTTATACGGCAAAAACACGTATCGGCTTCTGGGGAATGTTTCTGTTGGGAGTGTTTTTGATAGGAAAGGCAAAATCAACGGGGATGTTTGTCGGTCTGCTTGTATTCTTTTGTGTGCTTATCGGACAGATTTTCTGGGACAGATGCTGCCATTCGAAGCGGAAAAAGCTGTGGTGGATAGGCGGCGCGGTTTTTGTGGTGCTGCTGGCTGTCGGGGTATATAGGATCCTGCCGGGGGCTGATTTTGATGTTTCCCAGACGAGCTACACGCTTTTTTCGCGGATTCAGCAGAAACTCTGGAAACTGGCAAATGGCAATCTTTATGATTTGCTTTACGATCGAAGTGCAGAACGCTTGGTATTGGAACCGCAGTATTTATTATATGGGGCAGGAGAGGGCTTTTTTGAGCGGTTTATTCCATATGATGGGTTTGAAAAGCTTCTGAGCCCGGGCGTGTTTGATGTATTTCATGTGAATGAGATTCATTCGAGCTTTTTTGATGTCTGGTTTTCGTATGGTATCATTCCGGCGGCGGTGCTTGTATATTGGATTGTACGAAATGTGATTCGATGTGATCGGGCACAGCGCGCGGCGGTGCTGGCGCTGTTGGCGGAAAGTTTTACGCTGATGAATTGCCGTCAGCCGTTTTTCTGGTTTGTGATTGTGATGGCGGGGATGAGCGGACGGGAAATGTGTGTGGATGAAAGAGCGACTGAGGAGTAAAAACTCAGCCGTTCTTTTTTATAAAGTGACCGCTTTGCTGGAATTGCTATTTTCATAGAATAGTATATGTAAGGGGAGGATGCAAGAAGAAAAGAAGTTGAAAAATAGATTGGGTAAATCTTTGCAAATTCTTTTTTGAAATGATACAATACAAGAAAAATCTTTGCAAAAAGAAGTGAGGATTTATGATATTTTTAAAGCTAAAATATTATTTCAGTAAATTCAAAATCTGCATCTATATATGTGGAGTCATTCTTGTTTTGTTTACGTTTGTGACATTGTTAGGACAAGTGAATCTTTTCACGCGGGCAGATTCTCAAACCCTATTAGGTATAATCGGAACATTGCTTGGAGCAGTTGTCGGTGCTGTTTTTTCATTGCTTGGGTCTATATGGGTCAACGCACAGCAGCGAAAAGAAGAATTGAATAGGAAAAGAGCGCAGGAAATTTATCGACCGCTTTATGATGAACTTGTAAATATCCATAAAAACATATTGAAAGAAAATCCATATCCTTCTCTTATTGAATTCAGGACGGGGCATCAGACGATGAAAGCGCATCCACAGTATGCTGAATGGCGGAAGATAGAATTGGACAGCCGTTATCTTCAGATCCCGGCGGAGTTGAAGAGACAAATGGATCGCCTGTTTGGGGCGCTGGATGGTTATTTGACGAAACGAAAAGGGGCATCGGATGAAGTGAAGAGAATTCTTGATTCTGTTTTAGAGGAATTCAAACTGCCGCCTTGCAGAATAGAAAATTTTGGAAGTGTGGTATTAGGGGATGTTGTGAGTGGTAAAAGGAAAGGAATTTATGGAGAGAGTATGTATTTTATGGAAGAGGATGTGACGGATGAGGCTGTCATAGAAAAAGTAAATAAACGCTTTTATGAGATGGCGGATGAAAGCATAATTTTGAAGGACATGAAGGATGTTTATAATGGCTGGATGCGGGAAGAAGAGATGGCAATTAAAATGTTGGAGTTGCTGATTAGGATGGCTGAGAGGTAGAGGAACGTTTTGAATGATGATCTTGCCATTCAAACTATCAAATGTTAATATTAATCATATAAATATGATTAATATTATGAACAGGCAAAGCAACAGCTTCGAAAGGAGTGTGTCAATATGGGGATTTTTGTGAATTCGGATAATTCAGCGTTTCAAGTTGCGTTGAATTCGGAAATCTATATTGATAAAACAGGTTTGTTGACGTATACCAATAAGGTGATGAATACATTGCAGGGATATATTTGCAATAGCCGTCCCAGAAGGTTCGGAAAGTCGATCACGGCAGATATGCTGACAGCGTATTATAGTAAAGGCTGTGATTCAGAGCAGATGTTTTCTGGACTTGAAATTAGTCAAAGTCCGGATTTTAAGGAACATCTAAATCGGTACGATGTAATCCACTGGGATATACAATGGTGTATAGGAGCTGCCGGGGGTGCCGACAGGGTTGTATCGTATATTACAGAGAAAACGATTGAGGAATTAAGAAAATACTATTCAGAAGCAATACCGAGCGACACGTGTTCGCTTCCAGAAGCATTGTCATTTATTTGTAATGCAACGAAGAATAAGTTTGTTGTAATTATTGATGAGTGGGACGTTCTGATTCGTGATATGGCGGCGGATTCGAAAATTCAGGATGAATATATAAGTTTCCTGAGGGGATTGTTTAAGGGAACGGAACCGACCAAGTATATTCAGCTTGCTTATTTGACGGGCATTCTTCCTATTAAAAAAGAGAAAACCCAGTCGGCACTGAACAATTTTGACGAATTTACGATGTTGAGCGCGGGTCGCTTGTCTCCGTATATTGGATTTACGGAGGCGGAGGTGAAAGAACTTTCAGAACGCTATCAGATGGAATTTGATAAGGTAAAGGCGTGGTATGATGGATATGTTCTAAGAAATTGTCAGGTTTATAATCCCAAAGCAGTTGTGAGTGTCATGCTAGATGGTGAATTTAAGAGCTATTGGTCGGAAACCGCGTCTTATGAGGCGATTGTGCCGCTCATTAATATGGATTATGACGGACTGAAAACGGCAATTATCGAAATGCTGTCTGGAGTTGAAGTGAAGGTAGATACATCAACATTTGGAAATGATATTTCGAATATTCAGAGTAAAGACGATGTGCTGACATATATGATTCATTTGGGGTATTTAGGCTATGATCAGACGAAAAAGATGGCGTTTGTTCCGAATGAAGAAATTCGGCAGGAGTTGACTAAGGCGGTAGAAAGTAAACGCTGGAATGAGATGTTTCTGTTTCAGCAAGAGTCGGAGAGGTTGTTGGATGCAACATTGGATTTGGATGAGGAAGTAGTAGCATCACAGATCGGGAAGATTCATGATGAATATGTATCTGTTATTCAATATCATAATGAAAATTCTTTGAGCAGTGTTCTCGCGATTGCTTATCTGAGTTCGATGCAATATTATTTTAAACCAGTTCGGGAACTACCGACAGGACGTGGATTTGCGGATTTTATATTTATACCAAAACCAGAGTACAAGAATGATTATCCGGCGCTGGTAATTGAACTTAAATGGAATCAGAATGCACAGACTGCGCTGCAGCAAATTAAAGAAAAGAACTATCCAGAATCGATTTTAAATTATATGGGAAATATTTTATTGGTTGGAATTAATTACGATAAGGTAAGTAAGGAACATACGTGTCGAATTGAAGCATATGGAAAAAATTAATGTATATTTTTGACATAGTAAAAACTATCGTTATATACAGCAATGGCTAAAAGTCCGCCCCACAAACTTTTAGCCATTTTCATTTAAATAAATAACCGCTCTATCTGTAAGAATCCTTCCCTTTCTGCAATCTCGTCAATTCTCTCCAAATCGTCAAAAGCATCGTTCCAAAGCAGGCAATTCCGCCGACAAAGTTGGAAATCGGTTCGGCGGCGAATACGCCGTTGGTGCCCATTCCGAACATATCTGGCAGCAGGATTGTCAGCGGAACGACGATGATTACTTTTCGGAAAATAGAGAAAAAGATCGCTTTTTTGGATTTGCCCAGACCGACGAAAATCGACTGTCCGGAGAATTGGAGCGACATCATAAAGAATCCGAAAAAGTATAAGCGGATCGCTGGAATACCTGCTGCGATGAGTTCGGCATCCTGGTTAAAAATGCGGATAAAGAATGCCGGGAAACCATCGACGATCAGCCAGATACCGGTCGTATATAAAATTGCAATAAAAGAGGTAAAGACGATCGCCTTTTTAACGCGTCCGTATTCTTTTGCCCCATAATTGAAACCGAGCACCGGCTGGGCGCTGTGGGTGACGCCGGTTACCGGAAGAGTTGCAATTTCACGGATGGAGTTGATAACGGTCATAACGCCGACGTAGAGATCGCCGCCGTATACCTGTAAGGTTGCATTGCACATGATCTGGACGGTGCAGTTGGTGATCGCCATCGTAAAACCGGACAGACCGAGACCGACGATTTTCCGGACTCTCTGCGCGGAAAGATGCATGGAAGAACGTCTCAGTTTCAGAATCGTTTTGTCACTGGTTAAAAACCGCAGAATCCAGATAGCGGAGAGAAGCTGCGACAGGATGGTGGCGAGCGCCGCGCCGCGGATTCCCATGTGAAGCACAAAGATAAAAATCGGGTCGAGCAGGATATTGGCGGCAGCGCCTAAAAGGACGGTCATCATGCCGATGCGCCCGAAGCCCTGTGAATTGATGAACGAGTTCATGCCAAGTCCGACCATCACGAACAGGCTGCCGAGCAGATAGATCGTAATGTAAGCATTCGCATATGGATAAGTAGCGTCGCTGGCGCCGAACAGATACAGCATTGGTTTGCGGAATATCAGGCAGAGAAGGGTCAGAAGCACACCTGAAATGAGCATCATGGAGAAGGAATTTCCCATGATTGCCTCGGCTTCTTTGATATCCCCGCGCCCGCGTTCGATCGAGCAGAGCGGCGCACCGCCCATGCCAAACAGGTTGGCAAATGCGATGACGAGCGTGATAATTGGCAGTGAAAGCCCGATGCCGGTCAAAGATAGAGTGGCGTGATCGGGAATGCGCCCGATATAGATGCGGTCGACGATGTTGTACAGGACATTGATAAGCTGCGCCAGCGTCATCGGGATTGCGAGATTCATGATATTTTTAACGATACTTCCTTTGGAGAAATCGTTCTGTGTATTGGAATTACTCATACAAACTCCTTTTTTCTTGCGTTTGGATACAACCTGATATTATAATAAAGCAAAAGAAATTTGTCCAGAGAGAAAGACATTCAAAAAAGGAAGTTCGATATTGCACAAATAAGAGATTTGTGCTATTCTCAAAGAAAACGAAAGGGGTATGTATTATGCCGAGAGGACCAAAACGTTCTGCATTAGAAGTAAACAAAGAGAAGCTGGCAGCGGTAGAAGAGAAGCTGGCTAAATTAGAAGAAACCGTTAAAGCTCTGAAAGCAGAGAAAAAGGAATTAGCGGCTGAGATTCGTAAAGCTGAATTAAGCGAATTACTGGATGCGATCGAAGAGAGCAATTTAAGCGTAAACGATGTTCATGAGTTTATCAAACAGAATTCTGAGCAGAAATAAATTACAAAGTGATAAATCATTGTATTCAAAGAATGAAAAGAGAACTGGAAATTAGGGACAGCCTGGTTTCTGGTTCTTTTTTTGTTTTGTGAAAAAACGTTTGTAAACGAAACATATGAAAGAATGCCGGTGCCGAAACAGAGGGTTGTTTGAATCGGATTTGAGCCGGGATTGGCGGATGAAATCGGCTTAATGATAAAAAGGAACCGTGCAAAAGAAAGGTGCATATGCTACAATAGGAATATTCAATCAGAGGAACTTGAGATGACTTCTTTGATCAAACCGGTACCTCAAAGAGAAATAGAAGAAAAAAAACAAGGTTCCGGGGAAAGAACCGCTCAGATATTAAAAAAGAAAGCGAAGGGAATGAATATGGATCATAATACGCTACTTGGGGTTTTGATTCCGTTTGTCGGTACGACGGCGGGAGCAGCTTGCGTCTTTTTTTTGAAAAATGAGTTAAAGCCGATCATCCAGAAAACGCTTTTGGGGTTCGCATCGGGGGTGATGGTGGCGGCGTCGGTCTGGTCGCTTTTAATTCCATCGATGAATATGTGCGAAGCGATGGGGCGTCTGGCATTTCTGCCGGCATCCATTGGGTTTATGGTGGGTATTCTGATGCTGCTTTTGCTGGATCGCCTGATTCCGCATCTGCATCTGGGAAGTGATGAGCCGGAGGGACATATGTGCGGGCTCAAGAAGACAACGATGCTGGTTCTGGCGGTCACACTTCACAATATCCCGGAGGGCATGGCAGTCGGAGTGGTATTTGCCGGATTCTTAGCAGAAAAGAGCGGCATCACGCTTGCAGCGGCGCTGGCACTTTCACTTGGAATTGCGATTCAGAACTTCCCGGAGGGAGCGATCATTTCCCTGCCGCTTCGGAGTGAGTCGGGGATGAGCCGGAAAAAGGCGTTTGCGATGGGAACACTCTCCGGTATCGTCGAGCCGATCGGGGCGCTTGCGACGATCGCCGCGTACCGCTATCTGGAACCGGTTCTGCCGGTTCTCCTGGCGCTTGCAGCAGGGGCGATGATTTACGTGGTTGTGGAGGAGCTGATTCCGGAGTCGGCGCAGGGCAGTCATTCCGATATGGGAACGATCGGATTTGCGGTTGGATTTGTGCTGATGATGATTCTGGATGTGGCGCTGGGATAAAAGAAAGCTGGCAGTGCTGGCATGGAATCCGGTTGCCTGAAAAAGCGAACATTTGTTCTGAAAAATGCGTTGCAAAATTTTTGAATTTATGTAATAATATTTGTAGCTGTTCAGTAGGTCCGCGCATTTACTGCGCTGACCGTACGAAAACATGGGCTAGCAGGCAAAAATCCCATTGCCGCAGGCAATTTTTAATGGATTTTTGCGCGTGACTGTGAAGGTACTGAACAGTTACTAATATTTTATAGTAAATGAGAACGGTTTACTACTTTTTCGCTAATGAAAAGTCTATAAAACAATGGCTGGCGGGTGTGATGCCAGAGAGTTAGAATGTTCTATTTGCATGATTTCAAAGTCATAAAATAAATACGTATTATAAGTGGAAGAAATCAGCTTGACCAGTGAAATAAAAGCTGCCGTTTGCATCACACGTGTAAATGGCAGCAAATATGATTCCCAGGTCGGGCACAGGAGGAATGAATCTATGGGTAAAACACAGTATGATGCGGACAGCATAACGGTTCTGGAGGGGCTGGAGGCTGTCCGTAAGCGTCCTGGTATGTATATAGGAAGTGTGGGAACGAAGGGACTGAATCACCTGATCTATGAGATCGTGGACAACTCGGTCGATGAGCACCTGGCGGGCGCCTGTTCCCAGATCCGCGTGACGCTGGAGGCGGACGGCTCCTGCACCGTCCGGGACAATGGACGCGGTATTCCGGTGGAGATGCATAAAAAGGGTGTGGCAGCGGAGCGAATTGTGCTCTCGACCTTGCACGCGGGCGGCAAGTTTGACAACAATGCGTACAAGACGAGCGGCGGTCTGCACGGCGTCGGTTCGTCGGTTGTCAATGCCCTCTCAGCGCATCTGGAGGTCAATGTATATAAGAATGGACAGATCCATCACGATGCATATGAGCGCGGCATCCCGACGGTTGAACTGATCGATGGTCTTCTGCCGGTGGTTGGAAAGACAAGAGAGACCGGAACGGAGATCAATTTCCTGCCGGATCCGGAGATTTTTGAAAAAACGCGGTTCAAGGCGGACTGGCTCAAGAGCCGCCTGCATGAGACGGCATATCTGAACCCGAAGCTGACGATTCTTTATGAGAATAAGCGGGCGGGCGAGGCTGAAAAGGTGACTTATTCGGAGCCGGACGGCATCGTGGCGTATGTGCGCGAGCTGAACAGCACGAAGACGCCGATTCATGATCCAATTTATTTTCAGGGCGTCAGCGACCAGATCGAGGTTGAAGTGGCGTTCCAGTTTGTCGATGCATTTGAGGAAAATGTACTCGGCTTCTGCAACAATATTTTCACACAGGAGGGCGGCACGCATCTGGCGGGCTTTAAGACGCGTTTTACCCAGATGATCAACAGCTATGCGAAAGAGCTGGGAATCCTGAAGGAAAAAGATACAAAATTTACAGGACCGGATACGAGAAACGGCATGACGGCGGTTGTGGCGGTCAAGCATCCGGATCCGATCTTTGAGGGGCAGACGAAGACAAAGCTGGCGAGTGCCGATGCGACAAAAGCGGTGTTCAGCGTGACAGGGGACGAGCTGCAGCTTTATTTTGACCGGAATTTAGAGGTATTGAAGGCGATCATCGCCTGTGCGGAGAAATCTGCAAAGATCCGGAAGGCAGAGGAACGTGCCAAGACCAATATGCTGACGAAATCCCGTTTTTCTTTTGACAGCAACGGAAAGCTGGCAAACTGTGAGAGCCGCGAAGCGGAGAAATGTGAGATTTTCATTGTCGAGGGAGATTCTGCGGGCGGTTCAGCTAAGATGGGACGAAACCGCCGCTATCAGGCGATCCTGCCGATCCGGGGCAAGATTTTAAATGTGGAGAAAGCTTCGATGGACAAGGTGTTGGCGAATGCCGAGATCAAGACGATGATCAATGCGTTCGGCTGCGGCTTTTCGGAAGGATATGGCAATGATTTCGATATTGCGAAGCTGCGTTACCACAAGATCGTCCTGATGACGGATGCCGATGTGGACGGAAGCCATATTGATACTCTGCTTCTGACTTTCTTATACCGTTTTATGCCGGAATTGATTCAGAACGGGCACGTATATATTGCGATGCCGCCGTTATTTAAGGTGATTCCGAAAAAGGGAAAAGAAGAGTATCTATACGATGAGAAAGCATTGGAGCGCTACCGCAGAACCCACACAGGGGAATTTACCCTGCAGCGCTACAAAGGTCTGGGCGAGATGGATGCGGAACAGCTCTGGGAGACGACGTTAAACCCGGAGAACCGTGTGCTCAAGCGTGTGGAGATCGAGGATGCCCGGATGGCGTCGGAGATCACGGAGATGCTGATGGGAAGCGACGTGCCGCCGAGACGGCAGTTTATCTACGATCACGCGGATGAGGCGGAGATAGATGCTTAATAGAAAGATTATGAGTGACTGTGAAGGTACTGAACAGTTACGATTATGAAAGTATATGACAGGAATTTAGGAGATAGAAAATAGAATGGCTGAAACGATCATTACGACAGAATATTCAGAGGAAATGCAGCGCAGCTATATGAACTACTCGATGAGTGTCATCACGGCCCGCGCCATCCCGGATGCGAGGGATGGTTTGAAACCGGTACAGCGCCGCGTCCTTTACGATATGGGGGAGCTGCATCTGGGGCACGACAAGCCGCACCGGAAATCGGCGCGTATCGTCGGTGATACGATGGGTAAATACCACCCGCACGGCGACAGTTCGATCTATGAGACGCTGGTCGTGCTTTCCCAGAATTTTAAGAAAGGAATGCCGCTGGTAGACGGACATGGAAACTTTGGTTCCATCGAGGGCGACGGGGCGGCGGCGATGCGTTACACGGAGGCGCGTCTCCAGAAGTTTGCGGAGGAAGTATATTTAAAGGATTTGGATAAGACCGTCCGCTTTGTGCCGAACTACGATGAGACGGAGAAAGAGCCGGAGGTTCTGCCGGTCCGTGTGCCGAATCTTCTGATCAACGGTGCCGAGGGAATTGCGGTCGGCATGAGTACCAGCATTCCGCCGCACAATCTGGGCGAGGTCATCGATACGGTGATGGCGTATATCGATCAGCCGGAGATGGAGACGGAAGCGCTTCTGAGCGTCTTAAAGGGACCGGATTTCCCGACAGGCGGCATCATTGCGAATAAGAGTGAGCTTCCGGCGATTTATGAGACGGGAATGGGGCGCATCAAGCTGCGTGCCCGGATGGAGGTGGAGCTTGGAAAACGCCGTTCTGACCGGGACAAGCTGGTGATCACGGAGATTCCGTACACGATGATCGGCGCGGGCATCAATAAATGTCTGTCGGATATCGCAGATCTGGTTGAGTCCAAGAAACTTGCCGATGTGGTGGATATTTCCAACCAATCGAATAAAGAAGGAATCCGGATTGTTCTGGAACTCAAGAAAGATGCGGATATTGAGAAAATCCAGAATATTTTGTATAAAAAGACAAAACTGGAGGATACATTCGGCGTCAATATGCTGGCGATCGCGAATGGACGCCCGGAGACGCTGAATTTAAAGGGAATCTTAAAGAATTACCTGGATTTCCAGTATGAAAATAATACCCGCAAGTATCAGGTGCTTCTGGAAAAGGAGCAGGAGAAGAAGGAGATCAAGGAAGGTCTGATCACAGCCTGCGACTGCATCGATCTGATTATCGCGATCCTGCGCGGTTCGAAGAATCTGAAAGATGCGAAAGCCTGCCTGATGGAGGGCGATATTTCCAAAATCCAGTTCCGCACACCGGGATTTGAGGAAGACGCCAAGAAACTTCATTTTACGGAGAAACAGGCATCTGCGATTCTGGAAATGCGTCTCTATAAACTGATTGGCCTGGAGATTTTGGCATTGCAGAAGGAGTACAAAGAGACACTTCGCAAGATCAAAGAATACCAGAAGATTCTCGGCAGCCGTGAGGCGATGGATGAGGTGATTAAAGAAGATCTGCAGTCAATCAAGGAAGAGTTTGCAGTGGAACGCCGGACGAAGATCGAGGATGGACGCGAGGCGGTGTATGACGAGGCGGCGGAGAGCGCCAGACCGGGCGTGTTCGTGCTGGACAAGTTTGGTTACTGCAAGATTCTGGAACCGTCGATCTACGAGCGGAACCGGGAGACAGTGGACACGGAGAATGTGTATGTACTGCCGTGCCATACGACGGATAAGATCGGATTGTTTACGGATCTGGGTGCATTCCATCAGGTGAAGGTGACGGAGATTCCGTTTGGAAAGCTGCGCGATAAGGGTGTGCCGATTGATAACCTGAGTAAATTTGATGGCACCAAAGAACGTCCGGTCTGTGTGGTGAATGCGGCGCAGTTAAAGGGACAGAAGCTATTATTTGCAACGAAGGATGCGATGATCAAGATCGTGCCGGGCGGGGAATTTGAGACAAATAACCGGACAGTGGCGGCAACCAAGCTTCAGGAGAATGATATGCTTCTCTCGGTACAGCCGGCGGACGGCATGAGAGAGGCGGTCATCCAGACAACCAGCGGTATCTTCCTGCGATTCCCGATTGAGGAGATATCGGAGATGAAGAAGAATGCGAAAGGTGTGCGCGGCATCAAGCTGGGACGTACCGAGTCGCTGGAGGCAATCCATCTGCTGGACGGCACCGAGGACGATCCGATCGTTATGTATAAAGAAAAACCGGTTCATTTGAGCCGTTTGAAAATAGGGCACCGCGACGGCAAGGGAAGCCGGGCGAGAAGCTAGAACCAAACAGAAAGAAAAAAAGGAGGTATTTCATATGACTGAACTTCAGAACACACCGACCCCTCATATCGGGGCAAAGCAGGGCGAGATTGCGGAGACAATTCTGCTTCCGGGCGATCCGCTGCGGGCAAAGTATATCGCAGAACATTTTCTGACGGATGCAAAACAGTTCAATACAACGAGAAATATGTACGGTTATACCGGCTATTATCAGGGCAAACGCGTGTCTGTCATGGGAACCGGCATGGGCTGTCCGTCGATGGGAATTTATTCGTATGAGCTGATTCATTTTTATGGATGCAAGAATCTGATCCGGATCGGAACAGCCGGTGCGCTGCGTCCGGAGGTAAAGGTGCGCGAGCTTATTTTTGCGATGGGCTCCTGTACGACATCCAACTATGTAAAACAGTTCCGCCTGCCGGGGGATTATTCCTGCGTGTGCAGCTATGAGCTGCTGGAAAAGGCGGTTGAGTCTGCGAAAAAGAGAAATTTAAAATATCATGTCGGTAATATTTTGTGTTCCGATATGTTCTACAATCCACCGCTTGAGCCGACCGGAACTACCTGGGCGCAGATGGGCGTGCTGGCAGTGGAGATGGAGTCGGCGGCACTTTACAGCAACGCTGCCTATGCGGGCGCAAATGCGATCTGTATCCTGACCGTATCGGATTCGGCAGTGACCGGAGAGGCGACGACGGCAGAAGAACGCGAGAAGACGTTTACCAATATGATGGAAGTGGCGCTGGATCTGGTGTAAGTGCTAAGCTGGTAAAATAAAAGTAGAATTTGAAGGTTATTGTTTATGGGTAGGCACTTTTGGAACCGAAAGTGCCGTAAGAAAACGTGGTGGCAGCAGGAAGAGAAAACAGGAGAGAACAATGATAGGAATTGCTCCACAGGAGTGGAAAACAGATCTTCCGGAGTTTTGTGAAAAAACGAGGGATTTTTATGCAGGAAAGATGGATAAGGGCTCATATAAGGGCTTTTCAGGACGTTACGGCAGTTATGCACAGAAAGGCGGCGCGGCGAGCATGCTGCGTCTGCGTATGACGGCAGGATGTGTGTCGAAGGAGAAGCTTGCATTTATCGCAAAGGCAATCCGTGCATATCAGGTAAATATGGTACATTTTACGACTTGTGAGAGCGTGCAGTTTCACAATCTGGATGAGAAATCAGTCTGTGAATTGATGGAGCAGGCACTCGATGCCGGGATCGTGACGATGGGCGGCGGCGGGGATTTTCCGCGAAATGTGATGTGTTCTCCGCTTTCCGGCGTGGAAGAGGGCGAATATTTCGACGTTATGCCGTGGGCGAAGGCGGCGGGAGAATATCTGATGACCTTTATCAATGCGGAAAAAATGCCGCGCAAGCTCAAGGTCTGTTTCTCTAATTCACCGGCGAATGTGACGCACGCGACCTACCGCGATCTGGGATTTGCGGCTTGTCCGGACGGAACGTTTGATGTGTACAGTGCAGGCGGCCTGGGAAACAATCCGCAGTTTGGCGTTAAAGTTGCCGAGGGTGTTGCGCCGGAGAAGATTCTTTATTACATTAAGGCGATGTGGCTGACATTCCGGGCATATGGCAATTACGAAAACCGCGGAAAAGCGCGTACCCGGTATATGCAGGAAGCGCTCGGTGGAGCGGAAAATTACCGGAAGGCGTATCAGGAGAAGCTTCAGGAGGTACTGGCATCCGGGGAGCAGCTGGATCTTTCCCGCGAGGAAGTGATGGCAGCGGCAGGAATAAAAGAAAAGCAGAGCAAAACAGGCGATGGAAGCAGCGCGTCGGGAGAACGTGTGCTGGAGCAGAAACAGCCGGGACTTTATACGGTTATCTGGCATCCGATTGGCGGACAGCCGCGCCCGGAGACGTTGGCAGCCCTCGGAGAAATGATGCAGACGATTGACGGCACAGAGCTTCGCCTGGCACCGGATGAAACTGCTTACATCATCAATTTGACCGGAGCAGAAGCAGAGAAGATTCTGGAGGCGACGAAGGAGACGGCTCAGACAAAGTTTGAGACATCGGTAAGCTGTATCGGTGCGTCGATCTGTCAGGTTGGTGCACGCGATTCGCAGGCTTTGTTACAGGCGTGTGTAAAGGCGGTCGGGGAGGCACAGATCCCGGACGGCGCACTTCCGCAGATTCATATTTCTGGATGTCCGTCTTCCTGCGGTACCCACCAGACCGGACCGATGGGATTCCGCGGCGGCGTGCGGATGGCAGATGGCAAGGCACAGCCGGCATTTGTATTTTATCTGGGCGGAAATGAGGTACAGGGAAAAGAGACGATGGGACGCGAGCTTGGCACGATGTTTGAGAGTGAGATTCCGTCGTTCTTAGTGAAACTAGGAAAAGAGATTGCGGCAAGGGGGCTTGATTTTGAGAGCTACCGGACGCAGTACCCGGATGGGATTGAGAAGGCTGCAGCGGAATACTTGGCTTAGAAGAACCTATTTTGAGTTAGAACATCGTTAAATCCGTGACAGACGTTATAAATTTGTCAAATGTCCGCGAGTGACATACAAATGTATTTTTCTTGCGGAAAAATGTTGATTTTTTGTTTGTTTTGTTATAGGATAGACAAGAATTACAGCGGCAGAGTGAAAACGTGTTGCAGAGCAGGAGTTTCCTATCCAAACTCCATCCTGCCATGAGAAGCTGAAAAAGCCGCTGTCAGAAGAGGAGAAAAACGATGAACATGGAAAAGAAATTACGTGTAGGCATTCTGGGAGCAACTGGTATGGTAGGTCAGCGTTTCATCACGCTTCTGGCAAATCATCCGTGGTATGAGATTACTGCGCTGGCAGCAAGCCCGCGTTCTGCAGGAAAAACATATGAGGAGGCAGTCGGCGGACGCTGGAAAATGCAGACCCCGATGCCGGAGTGTGTGAAGAAGATGGCCGTTATGAACGTAAACGAGATCGAGAAGGTAGCATCCGAAGTTGATTTCGTGTTCAGCGCCGTAGATATGACAAAAGAAGAGATCCGTGCGATTGAAGATGCGTATGCAAAGACAGAAACACCGGTTGTTTCCAACAACAGCGCACACCGCTGGACACCGGATGTTCCGATGGTAGTGCCGGAGATCAATCCGGAGCACTTTAAGGTGATTGAGTTCCAGAAAAAACGTCTGGGAACCAAGAGAGGCTTCGTAGCAGTAAAACCGAACTGCTCCATCCAGAGCTATGCACCGGTTCTGACTGCATGGAAGGAATTTGAGCCATATGAGGTAGTAGCTACGACGTATCAGGCAATCTCCGGAGCTGGCAAGACGTTCAAAGACTGGCCGGAGATGGAAGGCAACATCATCCCGTACATCGGCGGTGAGGAGGAGAAGAGCGAGCAGGAGCCGCTTCGTCTCTGGGGAGAGATCAAGGACGGCGAGATTGTGAAGGCATCCGAGCCAGTGATCACCTGCCAGTGCATCCGTGTACCGGTTCTGGACGGACATACAGCAGCCGTATTTGTAAAGTTCAGAAAGAAACCAACCAAAGAGCAGCTGATCGAGAAGCTGGTTAATTTCAAAGGACTTCCGCAGGAACTGGAGCTTCCGAGCGCACCGAAGCAGTTCATTCAGTATCTGGAAGAGGATAATCGTCCGCAGGTACAGCTGGATGTCAACTATGAGAAGGGCATGGGCGTATCTGTTGGCCGTCTGAGAGAAGACAAAGTTTACGATTGGAAGTTTGTAGGTCTCTCCCACAACACACTGCGCGGCGCGGCCGGCGGTGCGGTACTGTGTGCAGAGCTTCTGACCGCACAGGGATATATCCAGGCGAAATAAAGAAATCTGTTCAGAGAATCCGTGAAATAGAAAATTAAAACTGATAAAAGTAAGAACTGCCGCCCAGTGGCGGAGAGGCTGTTAAAAAAACGATGGCTGACTCTGTCCGGAACGGCAGTTTTTGTTTGTGCCATAGGAAACTTCGTCCTAAGACACAAAAAATGCTCCGCGTGATGCGTCAAGGAACCTTCTTTTTTATCTGAAATGGAATCTTTAAATTTTTATAATGGGATTTGGAAAAAATGGGTGTGCATGAGGGGAAAAGTATTGTATACTTAATAAATCAGCTATTTATCTCAGTCGAGAAGACTCCCACCTCTTCAGGTGGTGAGTAATAGCAAATTTGTCTCAGTGGAAGCCTTGTCTCCGACTGAGATAAACGCTCCGCGAGGATGCGCAGTGATTCTGTAAAGAATATGTCAGCTTCGCTGACCAGAATCACGCGCCAAGTCTCACGGACGTTCGACTTGAAAAGTTAAATAGATTTATTCTGACATAAGTAAGCATAAAAAATGTGAAAAATATTTTTCGGATTCTAAAAATTAAGGGGGATTTGGCATGGTTGAGAAGACAATCTTTGGAACAATGGAAGATGGCAGAGAGGTCAGCCGTTATACATTGACGAATCAGAATGGAGTTTCTGCATCCTTTTTAGATCTGGGTGCAATCTGGTCCACGATGCTGGTGCCGGATCGGAACGGAGAGATGGCGGATGTCCTGCTGGGACACGAAACAGTAGCAGACTGCCTGGTAAGCGATGGGCATTTGGGCGAGGCTGTTGGACGAAATGCAAACCGGATTGGCGGCGCGGCGTTTACGTTAAATGATAAAAAATACGAATTGACGGCGAATGATGGTCCGAACAACCTGCACAGCGGCATGGATTTTTACCGGAACCGTATCTGGGCGGCAGAATATGAGACGGGCGTTAATCAGGTTTTGTTTACACTGGAAAGCCCGGACGGCGATCAGGGATATCCGGGAAATGCCTCGATCCGTGTGACCTACACGCTGACAGATGAAAATGAAGTAAAGATTCATTACGAGGGGACCTGCGATCAGGATACCATTTTTAATATGACAAACCATGCGTATTTCAATCTGGCAGGTCATGAGAGTGGTCCGGCGCTTTCACAGATGGTTTACATTGACAGTGATGCGATCACGGCGGTAGACAAGGTGCTGATCCCGACCGGTGAGATACGCAAGGTAATGGGGACTCCGATGGATTTCTCGGATTTCAAGCCGATCGGACGTGATATTGAAGCGGATTACGATCAGTTAAAACTGGGCAGCGGCTACGATCATAACTGGATTCTCAACCATGAGTCAGGCATATTCAGTCTGGCGGCGGCTGCGATCGACGAGGAGAGCGGGCGCAAGATGGAGGTATACACCGATCTGCCGGGAGTTCAGTTCTACACGGGCAATTTCCTGGACGGACAGGTTCCGGGTAAGGGCGGTGTGAAGTATGCGAGACGCCAGGGATACTGCTTTGAGACGCAGTATTACCCGAACGCGGTCAACATGCCGGGATTTGCATCCCCGATCGTGAAAAAGGGCGAGAAATACGATACAACGACCAGTTATAAATTTATGACGGTTTAAATTTGTATTTGATTTGTGATCATTTTGACATAGGATAGAGATTGACATGAGTGAGACAAACAACAAGGGAGTAAAAGTGCTGGCATCTGCCAGCCTTTTATTTGTAACAATTATCTGGGGCAGCGCGTTCGTTGTGATGAAAAATTCGATGGACTCGATCACACCTACATACCTTTTGGCGTACCGGTTTACGATCGCGGCGCTTGGGATGGCGGCTCTTTTCTGGAAACAGATCCGGGGAATGTCGATGCAGGAGTTTAAATGCGGCGCACTGGCGGGATTGTTTCTATTTATCAGTTATTATTTTCAGACGTATGGGCTGAAATACACGACCGCGAGTAAAAATGCGTTTATTACGACGTTGTATGTGGTGATCGTGCCGTTTCTGGCATGGGCGGTTAATCATGTGCGCCCGAAGGCAAATAACCTGATCGCAGCGGGATTTGCTGTTGTGGGATTGGCGCTTTTATCGCTGAAAGGCGATCTGTCGGTCAATTTTGGTGATTTCCTGACGCTGGTGTGCGGCATCTGCTTTGCGGTTCATATGATTTTTCTGGATCGCTTCACGGCATACTGCACTCCGATCCGCCTGACGGTCATGCAGATGGGAACAGCGGCGGCGTGTTCGTGGGTGCTGGGGCTTCTCACGGAAGGAGCGTTCCATCCGGAAGTATTTACACTGCCGGGAGTGGCAGTTTCGATGCTGTATCTGGGGCTCGCATCCAGCATGCTCTGTTTTCTGCTTCAGACAGTGGGGCAGAAATATCTGAGCGCCAGCACATCCTCGATTCTACTGTCGTTTGAATCGGTGTTTGGACTCCTGTTCTCTGTCTGGCTGCTGCATGAGGAGCTGACGGTGCGGATGCTAATTGGCTGTGCGCTGATGTTTGCGGCGGCGATTCTGGCGGAGTGGACGCCGAAGCGGAAAAGTAATTAGAGGAAATTAGGTTACTGGGCACGTATGCGTGAACAGTAACGAAATTAGTAAGATAGGAGCAGGATAACGTGGCAAAATCGTTATTTATAGCCGAGAAACCGAGCGTGGCGCGTGAGTTCGCAAATGCACTCAAGGTAAATGGACGATCGGTGGATGGCTATATTGAGTCGGAAAATGCGGTTGTGACCTGGTGTGTTGGACATCTGGTCACGATGAGCTATCCGGAAGTATATGATATGAAATATAAGCGCTGGAGTCTGGAGACACTTCCATTTCTCCCGAAAGAATGGAAATATCAGGTTATCGACAGCGTGAAGAAACAGTTTGGAATCGTGAGCGGTCTCTTAAACCGGGCGGATGTAGATACAATCTACGTCTGTACCGACTCGGGACGGGAGGGAGAATATATCTACCGCCTCGTCGCGCAGATGGCTGGCGTGCAGGGCAAGAAACAGAAACGCGTCTGGATCGATTCACAGACGGAGGAAGAGATTCTACGCGGCATCCGCGAAGCGAAGGATCTGTCCGAATACGATCATCTGGCGGATTCGGCATATCTGCGGGCAAAAGAAGATTATCTGATGGGAATTAACTTTTCCCGCGCACTGACGTTGAAATATGGACCATCTGTTTCTAACTATATGCGAAGTTCTGACCGGACCGTGATCTCAGTCGGACGTGTCATGACCTGTGTCCTCGGCATGGTAGTCCGCCGGGAACGGGAAATACGGGAATTTATCAAAACGCCATTTTACCGCGTGATCGGTACATTTGGACCGGCAGGTATCTCGATTGACGGCGAATGGCGGGCGGTGGAAGGAAGCCGTTACTATGGAACGCCGTGTCTGTATAAGGAAAATGGTTTTAAGGAGCGAAAGGACGCGGAGGCGCTGATTGCATGGCTGTGGGAACGCGAGAATGGAAACGAAAATTCGGGAGTCATGCAGTCAGAGGTCAGCGATGCAGAAAAAGCGGACGCGGGTTTAATGGGCGTATATAATACTTCGCAGGGAACCATTTTAAAAGTGGAAAAGAAAAAGGAAACCAAAAATCCACCTCTTCTCTATAACCTGGCGGAGCTCCAGAATGATTGTTCTAAAATGTTTAAAATCAGTCCGGATCAGACCCTGAAAGTGGTGCAGGAGCTGTACGAGCGAAAGCTGGTTACCTATCCGCGAACGGACGCGCGTGTGCTTTCAACGGCGGTGGCGAAGGAGATCAGCAAAAATATCGGCGGTCTGACGCATTATGAGCCGCTGGCGGCATTTGCATCGGAGGCGATGCAGGCAGGGCTGTGGAAGAACATAGCAAAAACGCGTTATGTCAATGATAAGCAGATTACCGATCACTACGCAATCATACCGACCGGACAGGGACTCGGCGCGCTGCGAAGTCTCCCGGAGTTGAACCGCAAGATTTACCAGGTGATTGTGCGCCGTTTCTTAAGCATCTTTTATCCGGCGGCGGTTTACCAGAAATATGCGGTTGAGATTGAGGTAAAAGGTGAACATTTCTTTGCCGGTTTCAAGGTATTGAAAGAAGCGGGATATCTCAAGGTGGCGGAAATTCCGAAAAAGAAAAAGGACACTGCCGGGGAAAGTGTCGGCAGAACGAACCGCCTTGAATCAGGTATAGATGGAAATGATGCGGAAAATCCGGCAAGAGAAGCAGATGGAACAGACAGCAGCCAGCCAAAGGTAATTGATGCGTCCCACCCAGAGTTTATCCAGATGCTGGAACAGCTCAAAAAGGGGATGAAAGTGTCACTGGATGATTTGCAGATCAAAGAGGGCGAGACATCTCCGCCGAAGCGTTATTCCTCCGGTTCGATGATTCTGGCGATGGAAAATGCCGGTCAGCTTATCGAAGACGAAGAGCTGCGCGCCCAGATTAAGGGCAGCGGCATTGGAACGAGTGCAACCCGCGCGGAGATCCTGAAAAAGTTGTTCAACATCAAATACATGGCGCTCAACGAAAAAACGCAGGTCATCACGCCGACCTATCTGGGAGAGCTGATTTACGAGGTCGTACACACATCCATGAAGCAGCTTCTCAACCCGGAGCTGACGGCAAGCTGGGAAAAAGGTCTGACCTATGTGGCAGAGGGAAGCATCACACCGGATGAATATATGCAGAAATTAGAGCGCTTCGTTATCGGACGCACCTACAATGCGGTTCATATGGGAAATACATATGGGCTGCGGCCGGCATTTGATGCGGTTGCTGTGTTCTACCAGAATGCAGGGAAAGAGAAGAAATTGAATTTCAAGAAAGGCAATGATCATGAAAAAAGAAGAAATGAAAATCACAGAATTATATGATTTAACCCATACGCTGGCTTCAGATTATCTGAAACAGTTTACCTACCCGTGGGAGGCGCTGGCAGATCTCAGTGATTTTATCATCGAATTGGGAAATAGCCTGGATCCGGAAGAATATGAGAAACGTGGTGAAAACATCTGGGTTCACAAGACAGCGAAGGTATTTGACAGCGCTTATCTGCACGGACCGGTCATCGTCGGCAAAGACGCCGAGGTGCGCCACTGTGCATTCATCCGCGGCAGCGCCCTGATCGGAGAAGGTGCAGTAGTCGGAAACTCTACCGAGCTTAAAAACGTCATACTGTTCGATAAAGTACAGGTACCGCATTATAATTACGTCGGAGACTCCATCTTAGGCTATAAATCCCACATGGGTGCCGGTTCCATCACCTCCAACGTAAAATCCGATAAACTTCTGGTGGAAATCCACGCCGAAGACGGCAAGATCAAAACCGGACGCAAAAAAATCGGCGCCATGCTCGGTGACAACGTAGAAGTAGGCTGCGGCTCTATCCTAAATCCGGGCAGCATCATCGGACGCGGTACCAACATCTATCCGCTTTCCAGCGTGCGCGGCGGGGTAGATGCAAACTCTATCTATAAGAAGCAGGGAGAAGTTGCTAAAAAGGAAGAGTCCTGTTTTGCGTCCGAATCACAAATACCTATTTTCACTGGTTCTCTACACTAAATGAAACACATCCACCAGCAAAATCTCCGCCAGTCCATAATAAGTCACAACCGCTACCAGATCATTCACCGTTGTGATAAGCGGACCAGACGCAACTGCCGGGTCAACCTTCAGCTTGTGAAACAGCATCGGCACCAGTACGCCGACCAGGCTGGAGATCACCATTGCGGTCAGAAGAGAGATGCCGACACAGCCGGAAAGTGCAAAAGAGAAGAAGAGACTCTTCTGCTTCATAATATGGACAAAAATGCCGATCACGACGAATGAAGCCGAACCGAGCAGCAGTCCATTTAAAAATCCGATTCGCATTTCCTTGAATACAAATCCCAGCTTCTGCATCGCGGAGATGTCCTCATCCATCAGGACACGGATGGTGACAGCCAGCGACTGGGTGCCGACATTGCCTGCCATGTCGAGGATCATCGACTGGAAGCAGATAAGAAGGGCGATGCGGTCAACGATCGGTTCGAAAATACCGACTACCGAGGAAACGCCCATGCCGAGGAAGAGCAGCAGCACCAGCCACGGGAGGCGTTTTTTCAAACTCTGCAACAGTGGTTCGTGCAGATCCTCTTCCGAAGTAAGACCTGCCAGCTTTGCGTAGTCATCACCCATCTCGTCGTCGATCGCCTCGGCGATGTCCTCGTAAGTGATGGCACCGATGATCTTATGGTTCCGATCGAGTACTGGGATAGAATCCTCGCTGTAATCGATCAGCTCTTCCATACAATCCGAAGATCTCTCATCCGCGTACACATACGGATAGGAGGTACTGATAATGTCCTCCAGCTTCATGTACTCACGGGCAGTGATTAAATCTTTCAACTCGATCGCACCGAAATAGCGTCCATTTTCGTCTTCGACGTAGATGGTGTCGATGTTGTCGTTGTCCTCCGCCTGGGAGATCAGATGGCGCATTGCCTGCTTGATCGTACAGTTATTGGGAATGACGATGTAGTTGGTCGTCATCCGGCTACCGATCTGTTCCTCATCGTAGGAAAAGATCAGGTGGATATCATCCTTAGATTCCTGATCCATGCGCGCGATCAGGGCTTCTTTTTCCTCCGGATCTAAATTTTCGAGGATATCGACCGCCTCATCGGCATCCATCTCTGCCAGAACGGCTGCCGCCCGGTCAAGTCCCAGCTCATGCAGATAAGGCGCCGGTTCATCGAGATAGGTGAAAATCTCTGCCGTCATTTCCAGAGAGAGAATATTGTAGAGGCGTTTCCGGGTCGCAGTGTCCAGTGTTTCCAGAACCTCGGCAATATCGTTTGCATGGTAATTGTCGAGGTCATCCCGGATCACGCTTGCCGGTTTTCCGCTGCGGATGATCGCGCGGATATTTTCTTCAAAATTAGCATTATGCTCTGCGGTTGCGGCGATCGGAGCCGTTTCCGGGGAGCTTGTTTTCTTTTCGTCCATTTCTGGAGTCTGATTCATATTTGGTTCCCTCGCTTTCTGTCGTTCTATTTAATGCCGTTTGGGACGTACAGGGCGAGCAGTGCGGGGATAAAAAAATCCACCGCCAGTCGGGAACAGGATGAAATGCCGCAGATGGCAGTTTCAAACCCGCGCCAGGGCGATGGACAAATATATATGAAAACCAATCGTGCCGGGAAACGTTCAGCACTGAATCACCAGCCTGTTAAAGCAGGCGGAAATGTGGTGCCAGACAGCCCGATTTACACTCAAAAAGACCCTGCGGCAGACCAACAGTCTGGTACGCATGGTTGGAATTCATAGTTTGATTTTGCCCATCGCGACGACTTCGCCCGTTGCTGTCACAACTGTCCATGTGGTTCTCCTTTCTGAATTTTTAAAAATTGCAGTTTTATTAAAGCACGGAATTTCGTGAAAGTCAAGCCGGATTTTCCAGCACCCGGATGCCTTTTAAGATAAAGTCCTCTGTCAAGATTGCCATCTGTTCTGTGGATTCCTTCATGCCGCTTTCGATCCAGTACTGAACGGTACCGACACAGCCGGAAACGATAAAGGCGGAAAATGCCGCGAGCGTATCCGGATCGCTGGAACATTTGAGATCCAGCCAGCCTTTTAAACATTTATCGCTGACAATGCGTTTCAGGCGGTTGACAAAATTCAGATCACCGTTTTCTCCTATTAAGATAGAAACAATCTCTGCATTTTCCTGTACAAGAGGAAATAGTTCTGAGAGTGCGAGGGAAGGGCGCGCTACCAGTTCGGGAACGGGATGGTGCGTCAGGACAGACTCAACCTCCTCGACCAGTTCATTTTTGATCTGATCCATCAGGTCAAAGACATCTTTATAATGAAGATAAAAGGTGCCGCGGTTGATGTCAGCCATCTCGGCAAGTTCGCGCACCGTGATATCCTGAATTTTTTTTTCTTTGAGGAGGCGGGTTAAGCATTCTTTTAACTGGCGTCTCGTCTTTCGTACACGCCGGTCGAGTATTTCTTCTTTCATAGTGACTTCCTTTCTGAACGTTTCCAGACAGGGAAACGCCGTATGACTGTGTATCGGAGGCTGTGGATGAAGGGAGTGTTAAAAATAAGTAAAAATGGGCACACCAGATACAAAAAACAAACATAATGTGATGAAATGTTGATTAAAATACAACTGACGTAAAAATGATTATTGTATTCATTCGAACAACTTAGTATAATGCATTATAGTTCAAAAATGAACAAATGTCAATTAAACGGACATGAGTTGTATATGCTCTATTTTAGATGTAACTGTTCACTGCGAAGAAGTCTTTTGTATGGAATGTTTCACAGACGGCAGGAGTGGCTGACAATCGGGAAAGGAACTGCTATGAGAACCTGCAGCATATGCGAAAGCAAAAGGAAATAGATACGAAGGTGGAATCTGGTATGAAAAATTTTGTCATTACAATCGGAAGAGAGTTTGGAAGCGGCGGCCATAATCTGGGGCAGTCTCTGGCAAAGAAACTGGGAATTCCCTGTTATGACCGCCATCTGATAGAGGAAGCAGCGGTGTGCGGCGGATTTAAGATGGAGGAACTGGAAGAGGCGGACGAGATGAAGGCGAACCGTTTTCTTTTTAAGGTTCCGGCCAAGTGCAATCCGTTTACCGGTTATGGAAAGCCGATGAATGATACCTTGTTTGTCGTGCAGTCCCAGTTGATCCGGGAGTATGCGAAGAAAGGTCCATGCATCATCGTGGGACGCTGCGCTGACAAGATCCTGGAGGAGACGGAAGGGCTTATTTCTCTATTTATATATGCCCCGATGGAGGCGCGCGTGAAGGAGATTATGCGGCGTTACGAGACAGATGAAAAAGAAGCTGAATACCTGATCAAACAAGCGGATAAAATACGGAAAAATTATTATAATTTTTATGCAAAAAAGACATGGGCGGATAAAGCAAGCTATGATATGCTGATTGACAGCAGCCGGATCTCGGAAAAGGAGCTGGCGGCGATGCTCCGGGCACTTTTAACGGCACGGGGGGTGGAACTGGAAACAGATGGATCCGATCAATAAGCATAAAGAAGAGTGAGGACAGCGTATGAAGGACAGAAATTTGTGGATGAAGAAGGAAGAAAAGCGGACGGCGCCAGGGTTAAAAAGGGCGCTGAAAGCGGTTCTGGGACATAAGATAGTACGGCTGGCAGGAATCGCAGGAGTAAGTCTCCTTTTCTCAGCGTCTGTCGCCCAGACAGTGCTTGCGGATGATGTGGGTGTCTGGCAGCCGGTGGAGAATGGGTATTATCTGGTGGGAATGGACGGTTCTTACCTGACGGGCTGGCAGCAGATGGGCGGAAAATGGTACCTGCTCGGAGCAGACGGTTTGATGAAAACGGGCTGGGAGCAGGAAAATGGAACCTGGTATTATCTGCAAGGGGACGGCGCGATGGCGACCGGCTGGCAGAATATCGACGGAAAATACTATTTCCTGAAAGACAGCGGCGCGATGGAGGGAACGACCTTCACAAAGGATGAGACGCAGTATACGATCAACGGGGACGGCAGCCTGGCGAACGCCAAAAAGAAGAAAAACACAGGCGGCGGCGCGTACACGCTGGCATTTCTGGATGCAGATACCCAGGCGATGGCGGACAGCTTGAATGAGTTGAAGGCGGACGCGTTTGACGGGGATGAGGAAGAAGATTACTACGACGATGACAAAAAAGATTACGATAAAGATGCCAGCTTTATTTTAAATGGAAAATTACAGCAGATCGCCGAACACCGTCTGGCGATGGCACGCAGTAAGGGCTATGGAAGCAGCCGGATCCCGGATGAAGGCACACTTGATGATTACCTCAAATCCATCGGGGAAAGCACTGCGAGACGTCATACGGAGATTTACCTCATCAACTGTGATGATGTGACGCAGGCAGAAGAAAAGCTTCTGCGTAATCACGACAGCGACGAGAAAAAGCGCGTGGACCGGGTGATTTATTATAAGGAAATGGGTGTTGCACATCAGCAGGTCGGCGATAAGCATTATTATATGATTATTTTGATGCGGTAAGGATCGCAATCTTTGTATGACAGGAGCAAGCAGGCATGAAACTGAAATTTTTACATAAACGCAAAGAAGAAAAACAGACGGAAAAAGAAGCCTTCTCCCTGCCGAAATTCATCATTGAGCGGAGCAGGGCGATCGAGATTGTCTTTCTGGTTCTGGTGCTGATATCAGCGCTCATGGCGCCGTTTGTCGAGATCAACTATGATCTGACGGAATACCTGCCGTCGACCGTCCAGTCCAAACAGGGACTGGACCTGATGGAAGAGAAATTCGGCTACCCCGGCACGGGGCGCATCATGATTGATGATGTTTCGCTTTATGAGGCGAAAGCCTACAAGGATAAAATAGAGGCGTTGGACGGAGTCGATCAGGTCATGTGGCTCGATACATCGACCAGCGTATACGCGGCGGATGCATTTATCAACTTTAATAGTGTTGATGAGTATTACAAGGATAATACGGCGGTTATGGATATTGTTTTTGTAAACGGCGACACGGATAAGAGGACGTCCCAGACGATCGATGAGATCAAGGACATTCTCGGAGACAAGGGACATTACGTCGGCATGGCGGTTCAGAATAAATCGCTGCAGGAAAATGTTTCGAGCGAGATGAAGCTGATTATGACGCTGGCGGTCGTGGTTATTTTCCTGATTCTGACCGTGACGACGAACTCCTGGTTTGAACCGGTGCTGTATCTGACGGTCATGGGCGTGGCGATCGTCCTGAACAAAGGAACGAACCTGTTTATCGGGCGGATATCCTTTTTGACGAACAGTGTGTCGGCGGTCCTGCAGCTCGCCTGCTCGATGGATTATTCGATTTTCTTAAGCCACGCGTTTGCGAGGGAAAAGGCAAAGGGACTGGATCAGATGACCGCGTTAAGCAACGCGATCAATGAGGCATTAAACTCCATTTTCGCCAGCAGCCTGACGACGATCGTCGGATTTATCGTTCTGTGTTTTATGAAGTTTAATATCGGATTTGATATGGGACTCGTGCTGGCAAAAGGTATTGTCCTGAGTCTTCTGACAGTGGTGTTTTTCATGCCGGCGATGATTCTGCGTATGACGCCGATGATTGAGAAAACATCCCATCGTTCGTTCCTGCCGTCGTTTGATAAGCTCAGCCACGGTATCTACAACAGCCGCCGCATCGTGCTGATTCTGATTGCGGTGCTGGCGATCCCGGCATACACCGCGCAGAGCATGAACGATTTCCTCTACGGAAATGACGCGGTCGGCGCCAGCGAGGGAACGACGGTATATGAGGATGATGAGCTGATCACAGCGAAATTCGGACGAAGCAATATGATGATGGCAATCGTGCCGGATACGTCTTTTATCAAGGAAAAACAGTTCACGGATGAGCTGGAAGACCTGCCATACATGAAGAGTGTAACGTCCTTGTCCGGGCAGCTCCCGGAGGGCGTACCGGAAGATTTCCTTCCGTACAGCATCACAAGCCAGTTACATAAAAAAGATTATGCGAGAATCCTTATTTACGTTAAGAGTAAGGGCGAGAGCAAGCTGGCGTACCAGTGCTCGGATGAGATCCAGGCGATCATGAAGAAATATTATCCGGAAAATTCGTATCTGGTCGGCACAACACCGTCCACACAGGACATCCAGACGACGATCACGAAGGATTACAGCCGTGTCAATGTGATGTCGCTGATCGGCGTATTTGTGGTTGTCATGTGGAGTTTTAAATCACTGATTATTCCGCTCCTTATCATGATTCCGATTGAGGTCGCGATTTTCGTCAATATGGCGGTACCGTACATCGTCGGAGACACGATGATTTTCATTGGTTACATTATCGTAAGCTGTATCCAGCTGGGCGCGACCGTCGATTATGCGATTCTGACGACGAACAATTATCTGGAATGCCGCAAGACGATGGATAAGAAGGAAGCGGCGATCGGGGCGCTGAATCTTGGTATTCCGGCGATTCTGACATCCGGTTCGATCCTGACCTGTGCCGGATATATTGTATACAAGGTATCGAGTGTCGCGGCGATCGGCGATCTGGGACATTTGATTGGACGGGGGGCTCTGATTAGTATGCTTTTTGTCTGCTCCCTGATGCCGGCATTTCTGGTATTGTTTGATCATATCCTGATGCAGAACGAATTTGAGAGGATTCATCTGTTTTTCAAAAAACGGCGCGAACGCCGCCATGCCCGTATGAAACGGGCGGCAAGACGCGTGGCTGGTGCCGTGTGGAAAGGGAAAAAGCCGCTGGTGGATTCAGTTACGTCGAAAAGAAAACAATTCGAAGCTGAAACGAAAGCGCTGGAAGATACAGAAATGACAGAGACGGGCGGTCCTCAAGAGAAAACAGATTCCGATGCGGAGGCGCGGGAGAAACACAGAAGAAAGCTCCGGCTACTCGGAAAAGTGAGAGAACGAAGAAAAGACCGGAAACAGAAGATGACAGAAAAAAGGGAGGCTGGAAGCCATGAAGAAGATCATTAGAAGAGGAGCGGCGGCGACGCTGGCAGCGGTTACGCTGGTAACGAGTGCGGCAGTTCCTGTCCGGGCGGCTGCACCAAGAGTTCAGGTAGATGAAACGATGTATGTCAATCTGGACTATTATGGAACGGCAACGCAGATCAACGTGGTCAAAGGCTGTACCACGAATGGACTGACCGAATATACCGATTATGGTACCTATGACAAGGTGGTCAACATGACGGACGACACGGCGCCGGAAATTGGAGATGGAACCGTCACATGGAAACTGCCGGAGAAGAATTCGCGTTTTTATTATCAGTGTACGATGCCGAAAAACAGCGTCGATCTGCCGTGGACGTTTGACGTTTCCTATAAACTTAATGGAGTGGAAGCGGATGCATCCAAACTGGCGGGGGCGTCTGGTCTGGTTGAGGTCAATGTAAAGGCGACCCCGAATGAGAAGGCGAAGGCGTATTATAAAAATAATATGGTGTTGACCGTGCTTGTGCCGGTTGATATGGAGAAATGCTATAGTGTCGATGCGCCGGGCGCGCAGGTGCAGTCGGTTGGAAGCTATCAGGCAGCAATGTTTGCGGCGCTTCCGGGCGAGGACGGCGATTTTACAGTCCGGGTCGGCACGGATAATTATGAGAATATCGGAGTCATTATGATGATGGTTCCGGGAACCCTGGATGAGCTGAACCGCATCAAGGATCTGAAAGAGGCGAAAGATACCTGGCGCGAGGATGGAAACAAGATGTATGACAGCATGAATGCGCTGTTAAAGACGATGGAATCCATGAAGTCGGATGTTTCCAGCGTGAAGGGCGGTCTGGCAAATCTCGATCAGGCGCGTGGAACCGTCAGTGCGAACCGGAAACAGATTGAGGCGCTCTCGACACAGGCGCTTGCCGATCTGCAGGCGGTCACGGATCAGACGACGGTCATGATTCCGTATTTACAGACGGCGCGCGATGCGGTGACGGATATTAACAGCAATACACAGGCGCTTTCCAATACGATGGAAGATATGCAGGATGAACTGGATCGCCTGTATGACCGCCTGGGAAGTCTGAGCAAATCGCTCCGGTCGGCTTCGGATGAATTAAATAAGGGTCTTGTCAGCCAGCAGACGCAGGATGCGATCGAGAAAGATATTGTCCAGCGGACGGCGGAAGTCCAGAAAATTTTGGAAGAACTCGATAAACTTCTGGGACAGGGAAATACCTCCCTGACGGTGACAGAACAGGGGATTGGAAGCCTGAATCAGAGTTTAGCCACGTTAGACGGCATGAAGCTGAAACGGATCCGCAAGATGAAGAGTGCGGAGAAGGAAGAGACATCTGTATCGTCGGAGGCGGCATCTGGAAACGGAAATGGTCAGACAGCGGGGGCGGCTGGCAGCGCAGATATCACGGATTCTGCAGGTGCCGCCGATCATGCAAAAACTACGGGTTCTGCAAATACCACGGATGACGCGGAAATGGCAGCAGGCACTTCGGCCTCTGGCTCAGCAGGAACAGAAAGTAAAGATTCGGCTGAACAGGAAGCAGCGGGCGCAGGCTCAGCGTCTGGTGCAGCTGGTAACCAGGCGGAAAAAGCGGCTGAATCAGCGACAAAGACGGAAGATAAGGATGCAGAGGTGAATGCATTTGGAACCGAGGTTTCTGCGGGAGCCCTGACAGCCGGACCGTCCGGCGAGCCGGGAAGCGGCGGTGTCAATGATGCGAGCTGGGAAGATGAGATTGGCAATGCAGAAGATGATGTAGAGGAGGCACTGGAGTCTCTGTCAGCGACTACTTATTCTGCGGATGCTGCAAGTCTGGTGGAAGAGACGAAGGGCATTTTCCAGAAAGTGGAGCAGGCGCAGAAAACTGCGAAAACGATTGTGAATAAAGTGAATGGTGCGTTCAAGACGGCGGGAGATATTACTGGCAAGACGGGTTCGACTTTATCGGCGCTCAGAAGTTCGACCGATGAGCTGATCAATTTGCTGGATGATATGCGTGTCCTGATTGACACAACGGATAAATATGTGCCGACGATGCTGGATTCCCTGTCTGATTCGGAAGAACTGATGAACCGGCTGACCAGGGCGCTTTATACCACACATGACATGCTCAGTCTTTTGAATGACACGCTGATTTCGGCAGGTGATTCGCTGGATGCCGGAACCAAGGCAACGCTGCAGGGCATGGAGAAGATTCTTGATAAGAACCTGACCATGATCGATCAGCTTGCGGCGGTTCGGGAAGCGGGGGAAGACATGAAGAGTACGCTCGATGAGCAGATCGATAAGTTTGAGGATGAGAACAACTTCCTGAACATAGATCCGGAGGCGGAGAAGATTTCCTTTACCTCCTCGAAAAATCCGTCCCCGAACAGTGTGCAGATCGTCCTGCGGACCGATGAGATCAGCGACGATGATGAATCAACCGATATCTCCGATCAGGAGGCAGACGGCAGCAGTGAAGAAGGTCCGTTAAAACGGATGTGGAATGTGCTGGTGGCGATCGTGAAGGCGATTATTGAGATATTCCAGAATCGGTAAAAGATGCAGAATAAAAATAGATAAGAAAAAGAACTGCCGCCCAGCAAATGATTTGCTGGGCGGCAGTTCTTTTTAGTGGACCAGACGGGAGTTGAACCCGTGTCCAAAAACCAATTCCCTGTTCTTCTACTATCATAGTCCGTTCTTTGACATTCCCTCTATCCTGCGGAAACGAACATCCTCAGAACTTCAGTAGTTCCTGATACGCCTGACAGTCCGGAACCCGCCTGTCATCGTTTCTCACATATTCGATGCCAGATTCTTAAAGTGTGAGTGCTCTAAGGCTGACAACTGCCAAATTAGGCAGCGTATGCTAATTTGTTGTTAGCGTTTAATTTTAAGTTTGCCATTTAACGCATCGCATGCGGATAGCTTCACCAGCTTCATGATCCCTGTCGAAACCGGTACTGGCCCCTATATTTATAGCCTTATTATCATACCATGAAAGAGGCGGTCTGTCAATGCAGTGAAAACTCAAGAGAAAAATATCTTGACAAAATAGAAACAGCTGATATAATCGAGACTGTAATGATGAACCAGAAACGGGTTTATCTATATAGAAAGAAAGTGTTGAGAAGACCAGTAGGATTGTGGAACTGGACAGAGAACGGCGTCGCAGGAAAAGCCTGAAATAACAGAGGCAGGTGGCTGTGGGTGGAAGCGTCGGACAGGAAAACAAATCTGAATACCAGCTTTGAATGTCCCTTAATCGGGAACGGTGATTCCGTTATCATCAGAATGAAGTGGAGTCGATCCGAAAGATCGATTCAATAAGGGTGGAACCGCGATTTATCGTCCCTTAGTCAGAAACATCTGGCTAAGGGACTTTTTTTGGTTCTTCTGGTCAGGAAGCTTTTATTATTTCAGAACGAAAAGGAGAAAAAAGATGAAGATCACATTAAAAGATGGCTCTATCAAAGAATATGCGAGCCCGATGTCCATCATCGACATTGCAAAAGACATCAGCGAAGGCCTGGCGAGAGTGGCATGTCTGGGTGAGGTTGACGGTGAGGAAGAAGATCTCCGTACCGTGATCGACCATGACTGTCAGTTAAATATCCTGACTGCAAAGGATGAGAAAGGTCTGGCAGCTCTGCGCCATACCGCCAGCCATGTAATGGCACAGGCTGTAAAACGCCTTTACCCGGAGACAAAACTTGCGATTGGACCGTCCATCGCAGACGGTTTCTACTATGATGTCGATCCGGCTACCCCTCTGACTGCAGAGGATCTGCCGAAGATCGAGGCAGAGATGAAGAAAATCATCAAAGAAGCACTTCCACTGGAGCGCTTTACTCTGCCGAGAAATGAAGCGATCGAGTTCATGAAGGAGAAAGAGGAGCCGTACAAGGTAGAATTAATTGAGGATCTGCCGGAGGATGCAGAGATCAGCTTCTACCGTCAGGGTGATTTTACTGACTTATGTGCAGGGCCTCACATGATGAACACCAAGGGTGTTGGTAAGGCATTTAAGCTGATGAATCTGGCAGGCGCATACTGGAGAGGCAGCGAGAAGAACAAAATGCTGACCCGTATCTATGCGACCGCATTTGCAACCAAAGAGGATCTGGAAGCATACATCACAATGATGGAAGAGGCAAAGAAACGTGACCATCGTAAACTGGGCAAAGAACTTGGCCTGTTCATGATGCACGATGCAGGTCCAGGTTTCCCGTTCTTCCTGCCGAAGGGCATGGTACTGAAAAATACCCTGCTTGATTACTGGAGAGAAATCCATAAAAAAGCTGGTTATGTAGAGATTTCCACTCCGATCATCCTGAATCGAAAGCTCTGGGAGACTTCCGGACACTGGGATCACTACAAAAACAACATGTATACAACTGTGATCGATGAAGAGGATTACGCAATTAAACCAATGAACTGTCCGGGCGGCGTTTTGGTATACGCTTCTGAGCCACGTTCCTACCGTGATCTGCCGCTGCGTATGGGTGAGCTTGGTATCGTTCATCGTCATGAGAAATCTGGTCAGCTTCATGGTCTGATGCGTGTACGCTGTTTCACACAGGATGATGCACATATCTTCATGACACCGGAGCAGATCAAGGACGAGATCAAGGGCGTTGTACACCTGATCAACCAGGTATATTCCCTGTTTGGGTTCAAATATCACGTAGAGCTGTCCACCCGTCCGGAAGACAGCATGGGAAGTGATGAAGATTGGGAGATGGCAACCGAAGGCTTGCGTTCCGCTTTGGAAGAGCTGGGACTGCCGTATGTGGTAAACGAGGGCGATGGCGCATTCTATGGACCGAAGATCGACTTCCATCTGGAAGATTCTATCGGAAGAACCTGGCAGTGTGGTACCATCCAGCTTGACTTCCAGCTTCCACAGCGATTTGAATTAGAGTACACCGGAGCAGACGGCGAGAAACATCGTCCGATCATGATTCACCGTGTTGTATTTGGCTCCATCGAGCGTTTCATCGGTATCTTGATCGAGCACTTCGCAGGTGCATTCCCAACCTGGCTGGCACCGGTACAGGTAAAGATTCTTCCGATCTCTGACAAATACGCAGATTACAGCAAGGAAGTTCTGGACAAGCTGACCGAGGCTGGCATCCGTGCAGAGATGGATACACGTTCCGAGAAGATCGGCTACAAGATCCGCGAGGCACAGACCCAGAAGATCCCGTACATGCTGGTTGTTGGACAGAAAGAGGAAGAAGAGAAGACCGTTTCCGTCCGCAGCCGTTTTGCGGGTGACGAGGGCGCAAGCAGTGTAGAGAGCTTCATCGAGTCCATCCAGAAGGAGATCGAAGAGAAAAACCTGCGTGAGACTGTGAAAGCAGACGAAGCTAAATAATTTTGAAAAATTAAAAAATCAGGCAGACGCATCTGTGAGATAAAATCATGGATGCGTTTGTTTTAGTTTGCACGAATAAATCCAAAAAAGAAGCAGATACTACTCCTGAATCTAAAAACCAGTAACTGTTCACAGGCAGGAATTTTCTGAACTGAAAATTCCGTACGATACAGTTCTGGTTGCAGATTTTGCCGATTTGGAATGCGAAGTATCGGCAAAATCCCGTTACTGGTCATACATGTGTGAACAGCAACGAAAACCATGACACATTGAAAAGCGTATCGCTGAAAAGTTTGACGGCTGGATGCCGGAGGAGACTTTCGGTGATGCATGTCAGAAAACAGGAGGAAAAATCATGACAAAACTGGATTGTAGTGTAACCGGATGTATGCACAATGCGGAAAACTGCTGCTGTAAAAATACCATTCTGGTAGAAGGAAAGACGGCGCAGGATAAATGCGATACCTGCTGCGGCAGCTTCGACGAGAAGAAAGGCGGCACATTCCGCAACCTTTTTAAAACACCGGAGAGCCGTCTCGAAGTAGAGTGCGAGGCAACGAACTGTGTTTATAATACAGACCGCCGGTGCAGCGCGGAACACATCGGAATCACCGGAGGCAATGCGACGGTTTCTATGCAGACGGAATGTTCGAGTTTCCAGAAACGGTGACTCTGATGCGGTTTTCTTTTTTATATAGAAGAAAGCCTGCATAAATATTCGAAATAAAAAATGCCGCCGGATATGGAAAATTCTGTCAGGAAAGAAGCAAAATCGGGTAGAGGTAACGATATCCGGCGGTAGTTTTTAGTATGTCTGCAAGTGTATTTGCATACGCTGCCGTCATTCGCGCAACACGTGAACCATATTTAAAAATCATTTGTAAATCTTCTCAAAAATCTTCTCAAAAATCTCGAAAAAACCGGTTGACATTCCAAAGAAACCATAGTATACTAACAAAAGTTGTGAGGAAACAACTTCACGAAGACAGGAAAGCAGGTTATCTACCTCACCTCAGCACGAGCAAGTGACTGTGGGTTCATAAATTTGAGAAATTTCCTATATTGGATTTCCTATTATGAGTAAGTGGATGGTCTGTACTGTTCACTTATTTTTTTTGACACTGAATCAACCAAAATCATCACATATCATGGGGGTGCACGGCTATTAGCGAGTTAATGATTAACGAACAGATTAGAGACAGAGAGGTTCGTTTGATTGGCGAAAATGGAGAGCAGCTTGGAATCATGTCCGCAAAGGATGCTTACAAGTTAGCGAAAGAAGCGGAACTGGATTTAGTAAAGATTGCTCCGACTGCGAAGCCGCCGGTCTGCAAGATTATCGATTACGGTAAATACAGATACGAGCTTGCAAGAAAAGAAAAAGAAGCTAAGAAGAAACAGAAGGTAATCGAGATCAAGGAAGTTCGTCTTTCTCCAAATATCGATGAAAATGACCTGAATACCAAGATGAACAATGCGAGAAAATTCCTGGAAAAAGGCAATAAAGTAAAGGTTACACTTCGTTTCAGAGGTCGTGAGATGGCACATATGTCAAAGACAAAGTATATCCTTGACGATTTTGCAGAGAAGCTTGCCGATATCGCAGCCGTTGATAAACCGGCAAAAGTAGAAGGAAGAAGTATTGTACTGTTCCTTTCTGCGAAACGCTAGATATAAGGACATAACTATTATTAAGGAGGACTACACCATGCCTAAAATGAAAACAAGCAGAGCAGCTGCTAAACGTTTTAAAACAACCGGAACCGGAAAGTTAGTAAGAAATAAAGCTTACAAATCCCACATCTTAACTAAGAAATCTACAAAGAGAAAAAGAAATCTTAGAAAAGACATCGTTACTGATGCTACAAACAGCAAGGTAATGAAGAAGATTTTACCGTACTTATAAGATTCGAGGATTAAGAAGGAGGAAATAACCGATGGCAAGAGTAAAAGGCGGATTAAACGCTAAAAAGAAACACAATAGAGTATTAAAGCTGGCAAAGGGTTACAGAGGCGCACGTTCCAAACAGTACCGTGTAGCTAAGCAGTCCGTAATGAGAGCTCTTACAAGCTCCTACGCTGGTCGTAAAGAGAGAAAGAGACAGTTCAGACAGCTGTGGATCGCTCGTATCAACGCAGCAGCACGTATCAATGGTCTGTCCTACAGCAAGTTCATGTACGGCTTAAAGCAGGCTGGTGTTGAGATGAACCGCAAGATCCTTTCTGACATGGCTATCAACGATGCAGAAGGTTTCGCAAAACTGGCAGAGCTGGCTAAGTCCAAACTTGCGTAAGCAAAGAGCAGTGCGAAAAAAAGAAGCCACCCACAGAGGCGTTGTGTTTACACAAAAGCAGCTGTGTGTGGCTTCTTTTTTTCATAGGGCGACTGCCCGACAGCGAGGAAAAACGAAGTTTTTTCGAGCTGCCGCACTGCGGACTAGAAAGAAGTGATCCATAGAAGCGTTGTGTTTACACAAAAGCAGCTGTGTGCGGCTTCTTTTTTTCATAGGGCGAATGCCCGACAGCGAGGAAAAACGAAGTTTTTTTGAGCTGCTGCACTGCGGACTAGAAAGAAGTGACCAAGAAACTTTTTTCCTCCAGCCGCCCCACGCGGCGCAGAGGAAAGCTCCCTGACATCAGCAAAAATCACAACCCATATTTCCACGATATAGAATTTACTTATGAAATTATATTAAAAAAACTATCCAGAAATCGAGAAACTTGTGGTATAATGGATAAAAATATGGCTGTGAATTATTTAATCAGCCAGGTCGCAGATAGTTGACTCATAATAAAAGTGTATTGGGAGGTATCTTTAGAATGGCAAATGAAAAGAAAAAGCCGGTTAAGATCGTGGAAACTGTCCTTCGTGACGCGCACCAGTCTCTGATTGCAACCAGAATGACAACGGAGCAGATGCTTCCGATCATCGGAAAGATGGATGAGGTTGGATATCATGCAGTAGAATGCTGGGGCGGTGCGACATTCGATGCCAGCCTTCGTTTCCTGAAGGAGGATCCGTGGGAGCGCCTTAGAAAGCTGAGAGATGGTTTTAAGAAGACAAAACTTCAGATGCTGTTCCGCGGACAGAATATTCTGGGTTATAACCACTATGCAGATGATGTGGTAGAATATTTCGTACAGAAATCAGTTGCCAATGGTATTGATATTATCCGTATTTTTGACTGTTTAAATGATATCCGCAACCTGGAGACAGCGGTAAAGGCAGCCAACAAAGAAAAAGCACACGCACAGATAGCGCTGAGCTATACACTGGGTGATGCATATACACTGGATTATTGGAAAGACATTGCAAAGAGAATCGAGGATATGGGTGCTGATTCCCTGTGTATCAAGGATATGGCAGGTCTTCTGACCCCATACAATGCAGAGATCCTTGTGAAAGCGCTGAAAGAAGCAGTTGATCTTCCGATTGATATCCATACGCATTACACCTCCGGCGTCGCATCCATGACGTACTTAAAGGCAGTGGAAGCGGGCGCTGACATGATCGATACCGCGATGTCTCCATTCTCGATGGGAACGAGCCAGCCGGCGACCGAGGTTATGGTTGAGACCTTCAAAGGTACTCCGTATGATACCGGACTGGATCAGGAAAAACTGGCGGAGATCGCAGATTACTTCCGCCCGATGCGTGAGGAAGCGTTAAAGAGTGGTCTGATGAATACCAAGGTTCTGGGCGTTGACATCAATACCCTGCGTTATCAGGTTCCGGGCGGTATGCTTTCCAACCTGGTTTCCCAGCTGAAAGAAGCGCGCGCAGAGGATAAATACTACGATGTTCTGAAAGAGATCCCGAGAGTCCGCAAAGACTTCGGTGAGCCGCCGTTAGTTACTCCGTCTTCCCAGATCGTTGGTACGCAGGCTGTATTAAATGTCCTGATGGGCGAGCGTTACAAGATGTTCACAAAGGAATCCAAGAAACTTCTGATGGGCGAGTTCGGACAGACTGTAAAGCCGTTCGACAAAGAAGTTCAGAAGAAAGCAATCGGCGATGCAAAACCGATCACCTGTCGTCCGGCAGATCTGATCGAGCCGCAGCTTGAGAAGATCGAGGCGGAGATGAAGCAGTGGAAGCAGCAGGATGAGGATGTCCTGACTTATGCACTGTTCCCACAGGTAGCAAAAGAGTTCTTCGAGTCCCGTCCGGCAAAGAAACCGCCGGTTGAGAAACGCGAGATCCTGAAAGCGGCTGCGCCGGAAGTAAAGAAAGCACCGGTGTCCACTGAGGAGATGGATGGAAACGGCATTAATACCTGGGCTGGAAGAAAAAGCGAGTCTTACCAGATCTAAGCTAAAAAGAATTTAAGGATTTTGAGCCAAAAGGAGTGCCAGAATCGGTAGAGTGTACCGGGTTGGCACTCCTTTTTTATTTCATAGGAAATACGTCCTATGAAACAAAAAAACGCTCCGCGAGAATGCGCACTCGCGCGAAGCAGAAACATGTCGCAAGCGACCGCGTTCGACGCGAGAATGTGCCAAGGCACATTCTTTTTCATGCGGTCATGCATTCAAAAATCATGTATCCGGAAAACATTTCGAAGCCAACTTATACTGCTTCTAAAAATTAAGAAAATCTTACAATTTCACGCAAAAGCCCCAAATTTTTCGAAGTTTTTTCGGTAAGGTTGACACATATGGTCTTTTTTCATTATAATAGATACGATTGTAAAAACGTGAAAAAGATGGAAAACAGTCGAGCGGCTGTCTGGAAATACGGCGGCAGACAGAATAAGAATTCCGCTGCGGGGGATGAATTGCAGAAAACGCAGCAGAATGAGGAGATAGACGGATGAAAAAATGGAAGTTATTGGGGAAACGGGCGGCGGCGTTTCTGCTGGGCGCTGTGATGGCGGTCAACCCGGGGCTGGCAGGTACTGCAGCAGAGTCTTTGCTGGGGATCGTCAGCTATGCGGAAGAGAGAACCGCGTCGGTCAATGCGACAAACCTGAATGTCCGGAGTGGTCCGGGCACTTCGTATCAGGCACTAGCGAAGCTGTCCAAGGGCGCACCAGTTACAGTACTTGGTGAGCAGACGGGAACGGATGGCGTCGTATGGTATCAGATACGATATAGCGGAAGCGGCGGTGAGCAGACGGGTTATGTTTCGAGCAAATACATAAAGTTTCCGACGGCGATAAAATCGGATTCGGATTTTGAAAGCTATCTGACAAAGCAGGGATTTCCGGAGAGCTATAAACAGGGACTTCGGGAATTGCATGCACAATATCCGAATTGGACGTTCACGGCGTTCCAGACGAATCTGGATTGGAACACAGCGTTGAAAAATGAAAGCGTGATCGGACGGAACCTGGTTGCGAGCAGCAGCATTTCGTCCTGGAAATCGACCGAGACAGGCGCGTATGACTGGGGAACCGGAACCTGGCCGGGCTTTGACGGAAGCTCCTGGGTACAGGCGTCTTCGGATATTATCGCCTATTATATGGATCCGCGGAATTTCTTAAATGATAAATATATTTACCAGTTCATGAAACAGTCGTATGACAGTTCGCTTCACACGAAGACGGGGCTGCAGAACATGGTGAGCGGAACCTTCCTTTCCGGCACGGTGTCGGGCGGATCGTCGGTATCGGCCGGTACGGGAAGCAGTTCTGGAAGCTCTTCTTCCGGTTCAGCGACGGGACCGGGAAGTTCGTCAGGTTCGAGCGGAAGCAGCGCTGGTCTGTCGTCTCCGATTGCTTCGATCAGCGATCATAAGACGGAGCGGGTGGCAGCGACCAATGGACCGGGCATGGCGGGAGATGGATTTTCTTCCAACAATGCAGACGGGGAGACGGCGCCGGTCAGCAGCGGCACATCGAATAAGTCATCGGAGACAACCAGCAGCACGGCTGGAACCACCAGTGGCAGTACAAGCGCACCGGGAAGCAGCACAACTGGAACAACTTCTGGTTCAACCAGCAGCGGAAGAACAAGTGCACCGGGAAGTGGCACTTACAGCAGTTCGGGAACTTCCACGGGAGTGGCGCAGCAGTCTGCAATCGGTACTTCCTATGTAGATATCATCATGAATGCGGCATCTGAATCGGGAGTCAATCCATATATTCTGGCGTCGATGATTCTGCAGGAACAGGGCAGCCGGGGAACCGGACGCAGTATTTCCGGAACGGTGTCCGGCTATCAGGGATATTATAACTTCTTTAATATAGAGGCATATCAGTCCGGCTCGATGAGTGCGGTAGAACGCGGACTCTGGTGGGCATCCCAGTCGGGAAGCTATCTGCGCCCGTGGAACAGCATCGAGAAATCGATCCGCGGCGGTTCGGTTTATTATGGCGAGAATTATGTAAAAAAAGGGCAGGATACGCTGTACTTAAAGAAATTTAATGTGCAGGGCAGCAACCTTTATAAACACCAGTACATGACGAATGTGCAGGCGGCAGCTGCCGAAGGACTGACGCTTTCGAAGATCACGGCATTGGCAAATACAACACTTGAGTTCTCGATTCCGGTGTATAAAAATATGCCGGCGGGCGCCTGCGTCAAACCGACGCTGGACGGCAGCCCGAACAACAAGCTGTCGGCGCTGGGTGTCGATGGATTTGCACTGACACCGACCTTTAACCGAGATACAGAGTCCTACGATCTGATCGTGGATCCATCGGTGGCAAGCGTGACGGTAGCAGCGAGCGCGATTGATTCCAAGGCAACGATTGCCGGAACGGGAACGGTCGATCTGCAGAGCGGTGTCAATGAGATTACCGTGACGGTCAAAGCGGCAAATGGAAATCTGCGAAATTACGTTCTTCACGTAGTGCGCCAGTCAGGCGGTCCGACCTACTCAAGCTCGATTGGAAGCGGCGTTTCCTCTGGAAGCAGCTCTAGCGGTCCGGCGACGGGACCGGGCATGTCTTCAGGAAGCAGTTCAGGAAATTCTTCCTCCGGCGGTTCGGATGTGCAGATTGTCGGCCCGACCTCTTCGGGAAGCAGTTCAGGAAGCTCTCCTTCCGGGCAGTCCGCACCGGGATCGAATGTGAATGGATTTGGGAGCGGCAGTTCCGGAACCCTGATTGCGCCAAATGGGGAGTCTGTCGGGAGCGCCGGCAGTCCGCAGGGGAGCCAGTCGCCGACCAGCACGGCGGCACCATCCCAGTCCACATCGGGAACGCATGCGGCATCGTCGGTGCGCGGGGATGTCAACGGCGACGGTAAGCTGAACATCATGGATGTCCTGCTGGCACAGCGGTCGATACTGGGACTTGGAAAGTTAAGAGCGGAAGAAATCGCGCGCGCCGACCTCAATGGAAATGGAAAAGTAGATATTTTGGATATTCTTCTGATGCAGAAGAAGATTCTGGGACTGTAGGGATATTTCACGTACCTGCGGCTGGTCTTGAGAGATGGCAGCGGGTACGTGAAAATTTGTAAAGAAAGGGAACGGTGCAGATATGGGACCGTTACCAATAAAGAATATAGGACAGGGCAGTTGAATGAAAAGGTTTAAAAATATCATATTAGGTATACTTGCGGCAGGTATGCTGACGGTGGCGGCGCCGGTTGGCGGGATCAGCGCCTATGCATCCAGCGCAAAAATTTCATTTTCCGATCCGAGTGCGACGGTGGGTCAGGAGTTCAGCGTCAATGTGAAGATCTCCTCTCAGGATGGAAATCTAGGGGCATCCGACGTGGTACTTTCCTATGATCCGTCGGTCATTGAGTTTGTGAGCGGAAATAACGCAAGCGGCGGTGCAGGTTCCGTCCGCCTAGTTGGAACGATGGATTCCAATTCGACGAAGGCATTTTCCTATACGCTGAAATTCAAGGCAGTGCAGGCGGGAAATACGTCGATCTCTGTGGGAAGTTATGAAGTCTATGACTCAGATGCACAGGCAGTCACAGTTTCTAAAACGGGGACGGCGAGCGTCAAAGTAAAAGCACCGGCAACCTCCTCGGCGGAAGCGGCGCTTTCGTCCTTGAAGATTTCTCCAGGAACACTTTCCCCTGCATTTTCGCCAAATGTGACTTCCTATACGGCACAGGTAGGAGCCAGCGTCGATAAGCTGGCGGTCAGCGCGAGTGCGAAGGACAGCAAGGCGAAAGTCCTTGTCAGCGGTGATTCCGGCTTAAAGGTAGGTGCTAATACCGTTGTCTGCAAGGTGACGGCGGAGGATGGACAGACAACTAAGAGCTACACGATCACAGTCAATAAGCTAGATACGGTCGATGTGCCGTCAGAGGCGGAGACAGGGGCTGAAACAGAGGCAGTTGGGACAACGCCGGTTGTGACAAACGGGCTGGATGTGGAAATAGACGGCGTTTCCTATACGGTGGCGACGGAATTTGATGCCTCCCTGCTTCCGGAAGGATATACGCAGTCTACCTGTACTTATGGCGGTTCAGAGGTCCAGTGTGGAAATGGCAATGACCTGACGCTTCTGTATTTGCAGGGGGCCGATGGAAATGGTGCGTTTTATATTTATATACCGGAATCCGGTGTGTTATCGCCGTATGTGACGATCGATGTGACAGCAAAGTCGATTCTGGTGCTTCCACCGGATGAGTCGGTTCAGATTCCAGATGGATTTATGGAGACGACCATTCAGTTAAACGGCACGTATAAAGTGCAGGGCTGGGTATGGAAGAGCGATGAACAGCAGAAGTATTGTGTCGTATATGGTATGAATGAGAGCGGCGAGAAGTCGCTGTATCGGTATGATATTGCAGAAAAGACCTTCCAACGGTATTTTGAAGACCCGTCTCTGGCAACTAAATACGATGATGCACAAGTGGAAGAGATTGTAGATAAGTACAACGCACTTTGCAGGGATTATAATATTCGCTTTGTCATGCTTGCGGTTCTGGGCGTAGCGTGTGTAATTTTGTTCTTTATCGTGATCAATCTTCTGCTCAAGCGGAAAGAGTGGAGAGAAGAAGCGCAGGCAGCCGGAGGCAGACAGAGGTCCAAGCGTCGTCCGTCATCACCGAATGCACGACCGGCGGCAGACGCACGGGTGAAACGAGGCGCTGGGCGCGACAAGAGAGAAGATGGGGAAATGACGCCGGCAAGACCGGCAGCGCGGAGTGAGAAGGAGCGCATGGCAGTGGATGACAGACGTCGCCCGTCCGCAGAGCGGATGGAGGAAGGGCGTCGGAGTGCGCGCCGAACCCAAGAGACGCTGGAGACAAGACCGGTCCGCCGGGAGCGGGAAGAGGAGCGCGAGACGCCGCCGGTCCGCCGGACAAGGGATGAGGAGCACGTCTCCCAGCCGGTTCGCCGGGAGCGGAGTATGGAGGCAGCAGCATCGGCAGACCGCGCAAAACGGATGCCGGAGGAAAGACGCCGCCGGGAAGCAGGAAGTGAAAATCGTTCCGAACGCGTCCGTAGAGAAATGCCAGAAGAAAGCAGTCCGGCTTGTGTCCGCAGAGAGGCATCAGAAGAAGAACGTCTGCAGCGCACCCGCAGAGATGCGGCAGAGGAAAGCCGTTCTGAGCGTCCGCGCAGAACTTCGGCAGACGGAAGCCGCACAGAGCGGGAACGCCAGGCAGTGGCAGAAAGCCGACGCACAGAACGGGAATGTGCCGTTTCAGCAAAAGAAAGCCGCCTGCAGCGCGATTACACGCCGGCATCGGCGCATCGTGCGGCGAAAGAGTCTGCAGCATCGGGAGAACGCCGGAATGCGCGCCCGGCGATTTATGTGCGCCCGGCATCCCGCTCGGAGCTTTACTACACGCTGGAACGGGAGGAATACGGTGATCGCCCAACGAGATATGAGTCGGAATCAGAGCGATCCAGACGCGCCCGCGAGGCAAAAGCCCGGTTAGAGCGGGATCGGCGTGATGAGGATGGATTTGAGTATATCGACGATCCGCGGTAAATAAAAGAGGAAAAGATGGATATCTGTCCAGGAGATTTCTGGTGGGTATCTGTCTTTTCTTTTATATCGATTTTTTTGTAACAAGTTCACACAATTAACACAGTTTTACAGTTGACGAAAACACCTGTTTGTTATACAATCTATATAACAAATGATAAAACAGGCGGCTGACTGTATTTAGAAACGGGGTCTGCCGTCAGAATGAAAGATGGTGGAGTATGATTGTAGAGATTGATTTTAACAGTGAGGAAGCGCTTTATATTCAGCTCATAAACCAGATCATCATCGGGATTGCGACCGACCAGATCCGGGAGGGCGATACACTGCCATCCGTGCGCCAGTTAGCGGATAACATCGGAATTAACATGCACACGGTCAACAAGGCATATTCTGTACTGAAACAGGAAGGTTTTCTGCGTGTGGACCGCCGCCGCGGGGCAGTGATTGCACTTGATACGGATAAGATGCGGACGATCTCGGAGATGCGCCGGGATCTCAGTGTAATTCTGGCAAGAGGTGTCTGTAAAAATGTGAGCCGCGAGGAGGTTCACAATCTGGTGGATTCCATTTATGACGCATTTACAGCGGAATAGCAGATTCCGGCTGCGGGCGATGATTTTTGTGTATTGGAACCGTTGCGGGATGTGTATGTTGGGAGGATAAATTATGCTGTGTGAGAAATGTGGGATTCGCGAAGCGAATATTAAATATACAGAAGTGTTTAACGGCGTCAAGACAGAGCATAATCTCTGCGCCCAGTGCGCGAAAGAGATGGATCTGGGACCGTACTCGGCACTGATTGAGGGAGAATTTCCGCTTGGAAAACTGCTTTCGAGCCTTTTGGGACTGACGGATGCGTCTGCCAGCCAGGCACCGAAAGAGGATGTGGTATGCCCGACCTGCGGCACAACGTATGAAGAATTTATCAAGAACAGCCGTTTCGGATGCGCGGACTGTTATCATGTGTTTGATCCGTTGCTTGGAGAGAAAATTAAGAAATTGCAGGAAAATTCGAGCCATACCGGCAAACATCCGAAGATCCAGCCGCGCAGTCAGGCGGCTGCAGAGGTGACGAAGAAGGGAGAACTGGAATTCAGCCCGGAAGAGCAGATTAAGCAGCTGAAACGCAGGCTGGAAGCGGCGTTGCAGGAAGAAGACTATGAGACGGCTGCTGCCTGCCGGGATAAGATACACAGTCTGGAAGGAGAAATGAGACATGACGAAATGGTTTGAGGAAGTGGCGAATGATGCGTCCAATATCGTTTCCAGCCGGGTGCGTCTGTCTCGGAACTGGGAAGAATATAAATTTCCGAGCCGTCTGGAGCCGGATGAGGCGCGGACGATGATTGCCCGTTTAAAACAGAATTTCCGCGATCTGGGTGACCGGGACGGTCAGTTTTATGAATATGAAGATCTGGAATTGATGGAGAAGCTTGACCGCACCGCATTGCGGGAACGGCGGCTTTTAAACCGCACGCTGGCGGAGAAGACGACGCCGGGCGGGATCCTCTGTTCGGAGGATGAGCGGGTCAGCATGGTATTAAATGCGGACGATCATATCCGTTTACAGGTGCTGGCATCGGGACTCGATCTGCAAGAATGTTATGCAAAAGCGGATGCGCTGGATGATTATATCAACGAGAAGATTCCGTATGCATTTAATGAGAAATATGGATATCTGACGTCCTATCCGACGAATGTCGGAACAGCAATGAAGGCGTCTGTGGTCGTGCATCTGCCGTCTCTGACGATGAATAAGAAATTTCAGGAACTTCTGGGCGATATGGGACGTTTCGGCACGACCGTGCGCGGCGTTTATGGCAGAGGCAATGAAAATTACGGCGATCTGTACGAGGTAGTCAATCAGAAGACACTCGGCATCACCGAACAAGAGATTCTGGAGCTGGTAGCCAACGTGGCGGGGCAGCTCTCGGCGCAGGAAAATCAGTTCCGCGAGGTTTCTTTGTCTAGGCACCGCCTGGAGCGGGAGGATGAGGCGTACAAGTCCTACGGCGTTCTGAAATATGCGCGCCGGATGACGCTCAAGGAAGCGATGACATTTCTATCTCATGTCTGGGCGGGCATCGCGGACGGGCTGTTAAAACCGGCAGAATTTGTGAGCATTTACCGCCTGATGATCGGCATCCAGCCGGCAAACTTACAGAAACGTTCGAGCAAGCCGCTGGGACGTGAGGAACTGGAGGCAGAGCGGGCGCGATATCTGCGGGAGGAACTGCCGAAGCTGGTGTAAAGTAAAAAGAAACAGGAGGAACAGTAAAATGATCGATCGTTTTACTCAGAAAGCCAGAGAAGCGATCCGTCTGGCAGTCGAGACAGCGCAGGAGCTGGAACACGGCTATGTGGGGACGGAGCATCTGCTTTTAGGACTGATAAAAGAGGGAACTGGCGTGGCGGCAGCGGTTCTGGCAGAACATGATGTGACAGAAGAGCGTGTCATGGAACTGATGGAGCGTCTGATAAGCCCGGCAGTGGCGACTCAGGTAGAGGGACAGATTGAGTATACGCCGGGGGCGCGCGCCGTGCTGCAGGCGAGTTATGATGAGGCGGTTTTTTTCAAAGCGCCTCTGATTGGAACGGAGCACATCCTGATTGCTATCATCAAGGATGGAAAATCAACTGCGTGCCGTTTACTCAATACAATGAATGTTAATATTCAGAAATTATATGTGGATCTGATGGGGGCTATGGGCGATGACGCGCCGTCCGAGGCAGCGGAAGATGCGGCAGCAGGACGGGTGCGCCCGGAGAAAGGCAATACACCGAATCTGGACAATTTCAGCCGGGATCTGACCCAGATGGCGCGGGACGGAAAGCTCGATCCAGTCATCGGCAGGGAACGGGAAATGAAACGTGTTATTCAGATTTTAAGCCGCCGGACGAAGAATAATCCGTGCCTGATTGGGGAACCAGGCGTCGGAAAGACGGCGGTTGTGGAAGGTCTGGCACAGTTCATTGTTTCCGGCAATGTACCGGAGACGATCGCGAAAAAGCGGGTTGTCAGCCTCGATTTGTCCGGCATGGTCGCAGGATCCAAGTACCGCGGTGAGTTCGAAGAGCGGATTAAGAAGGTACTTGCCGAGGTGCGGGAGAGTGGAAATGTGCTCTTGTTTATTGACGAGATCCACACGATCATCGGCGCAGGCGGCGCGGAGGGCGCGATCGATGCCTCCAATATCCTGAAACCGTCGCTGGCGAGGGGCGAGATTCAGCTCATTGGTGCGACGACGCTGGAAGAATACCGCAAATACATCGAAAAAGATGCGGCCTTGGAACGCCGGTTTCAGCCGGTTATGGTAGATGAGCCGACGGAGGCGGAATCCATCGAGATTTTGAAGGGGCTTCGCAGCCGCTATGAGGAGCACCACAAGGTAACGATCCAGGATGAGGCGCTGGTGGCAGCGGTGCGCCTGTCTGCCCGCTATATCAATGACCGTTTCCTGCCGGACAAGGCGATCGATCTGATCGATGAAGCATCCTCGAAGCTGCGTCTGACTGTATATACGGAGCCGGAGGAGATCAAAAAGCTCGAAGCGGAGATCAAAAAACTCGAAGGCCAGAAGGAAGAGGCGATCAAGGCTGAAGCCTATGAGAAAGCCGGTGAGATCAAGAAGAAGCAGCAGAAAAAGCAGGAAAAGATTGAAAAGATTCGTGAAAAATGGGAAAAAGAGAAAAATTCACGCAAGTTAGTGGTCGGTGAAAATGAGATTGCGGACATTGTTTCTGACTGGACGAAGATCCCGGTTCGCAAGCTGGCAGAAGAAGAGTCAGAGCGGCTGTTGAAACTGGAGTCCATTCTGCATGAGCGTGTGGTCGGACAGGAGGAAGCTGTATCCGCCGTGGCGCGTGCGATCCGCCGTGGTCGTGTGGGACTCAAGGATCCGAAGCGGCCGATCGGTTCGTTTCTGTTCCTGGGGCCGACGGGTGTCGGAAAAACAGAGCTTTCCAAGGCACTCTCGGAGGCGATGTTTGGCACGGAAAATGCGATGATCCGCGTTGATATGTCGGAGTACATGGAGAAACACAGCGTTTCCAAGATGATCGGTTCGCCGCCAGGATATGTTGGCTACGAGGAGGGCGGACAGCTCAGCGAGAAGGTGCGTCGCAATCCATATTCGGTTATTCTCTTTGATGAGATTGAAAAAGCGCATCCGGATGTATTTAACATTCTGCTGCAGATCCTCGATGACGGGCACATTACGGACGCACAGGGACGGAAGGTGGATTTCAAGAACACGATTCTGATTATGACCTCTAATGCGGGCGCTGAAAATATTATTTCCCCGAAGCGGCTTGGATTCTCGTCGGAGAGCGGTGAGAAAGCGGATTATGCGTTTATGAAAGAGCGCGTGATGGAGGAAGTGCGCCGGATGTTTAAGCCAGAGTTTTTAAACCGAATCGATGAGATTTTAGTATTCCATCCTCTGACGAAGGAGAATATCAAGACGATCGCGGGCATTCTGCTGCGCGGCATCAAGAAAAGGACGGAGGATCAGCTTGGAATGACGCTCACGATCACAGATGATGCGATCGATTTCCTGGCAGATAAGGGATATGATTCCAAATATGGTGCAAGACCGTTGCGCCGGACGATCCAGACGCAGATCGAGGATCAGCTTTCTGAGAAGATCCTGGAAGGCACGATCCGGAAAAAAACAGAGGTTCGGATTGAAAAAGATGGCGATCAGCTGAAATTTGAGACGGTCTAAAGGGCTGGAAGCGAAAAGACTGGTAAACCCGGTCGAAGTGTGTTAAAATGATACTACTGAGTAACTGTGTAAGTGCGGAGCAGTTGCGATATTGATTAAAAGGATACTAGGAGGATAAAGCATTATGCCAGTAGTTAGCGAGTTAATCCGCATCGAGGATGACGGAACCATCAGTTTTGGCAATTATATGTTAGCAGCAAAGTCCAAGCTGCAGGATTTTGAATTTCAGGGCGATCTTTATAAGGTAAAAACATTCGGCGAGATTACCAAGCTGGAGCGCAACGGAATGTTCGTATATGAGTCGGTACCGGGCACGGCAGTCAATCATTTCCAGGCGGGAGATACTTCCGTACAGTTTTCGGTTGAGGGCGAGAAGGATGCTCAGATTACCATTCAGTTAGAGGATGAGCGTGAGTATGAGGTATATGTAGACGGCGTATCGGTCGGCGGCATGAAGACCAACGTCAGCGGCAAACTGGTACTGAGCGTGGAGCTGAACCCGGGCAAGGCAACCGCAATCCGGATTGAAGCCAGATAAGGAAAAGAAAAACAAAACGTTACGTACAAGTTACAATGCGTGAGATGAAAGCTGCTGCATGGCAGGAATGGCGGGCGTGTGCGCCGGAAGCCGGTTTCCGCCATGCAGCAGCTTTTTGTGTAAGAAGAAATATGAGAAGAAGTGTTTGGAAAGGAATCAGCATGGCAAAGGCAAAATCAACGGGATTTTTCTGCAGGGAATGCGGTTATGAATCTTCCAAATGGATGGGGCAGTGCCCGGCGTGTAAGGCGTGGAATACGATGGTGGAAGCGCCGTCCGCACCGGTATCATCCGGTACGGCAGCAGGGCGGTATGCGGCAGCGGCTTCGCTGACGGCGGCACCGGGGAAACGGGTTGGCGCGCAGGCAAAGCCGGTCAGCTTAGATGAAATTGAGCTTTCCGATACGGATCGGACGAGAACCGGATTTGCAGAACTTGACCGGGTGCTTGGAAGCGGCGTGGTGCGTGGCTCCCTGGTGCTGGTCGGCGGAGATCCGGGAATCGGAAAATCAACCCTGCTTCTGCAGGTCTGCCGGAACCTGGCAGGACAGGAACAAAAGGTTTTATACGTCTCCGGCGAGGAGTCATTAAAACAGATCAAACTGCGGGCAAGCCGGATCGGGACGGTGCGCGGACCGCTTTCGTTCTTGAGTGAGACGAACCTGGATACGATCGCGGAGGTGATCCGGGAGGTACGCCCGGATGTGGTCGTGATCGACTCGATCCAGACCATGTTTATCGAGGCGGCAGGTTCTGCACCGGGCAGTGTCAGCCAGGTAAGAGAGTGCACCGGCGTCCTGATGCAGCTCGCAAAAGGACTGGGTGTGACAGTCTTTATCGTCGGTCATGTGACGAAAGAGGGCGTTGTGGCGGGACCGCGTATGCTGGAACATATGGTCGATACAGTGCTATATTTTGAGGGCGATCGCCATGCGTCCTACCGGATTCTGCGGGGAGTGAAGAACCGTTTCGGTTCGACCAATGAGATCGGCGTGTTTGAGATGCGGGAGGAAGGACTGGCGGAGGTGCCGAATCCATCCGAATTTATGCTGGAAGGGCGCCCGGCGGAGGCATCCGGTGCGGTGACTGCCTGCTCGATGGAGGGAACCCGCCCGATTCTTCTGGAAGTGCAGGCGCTGGTGTCAAAGACGAATTTCGGACTGCCGCGGCGGACGGCAGCGGGCGTCGATTACAACCGTGTGAACCTGCTCATGGCAGTGTTGGAAAAACGATGCCGTTATGCCCTGTCCGGGTACGATGCGTATGTCAACATTGCAGGCGGCATGAAGATGAACGAGCCGGCGCTTGATCTTGCGATCGTGATGGCGCTGATTTCCAGTTATAAAGACCGTCCGCTGGATGAGAAAACGATCGTATTTGGCGAGGTCGGACTCTCCGGAGAGGTGCGCGCCGTCTCGATGGCAGAGCAGAGAGTCCATGAGGCAGTCAAGATGGGATTTACAAGATGCATTCTTCCGATGGTCAATGTCAGTAAATTGAAACCAAGGTCGGATATCCGGCTGGAAGGGGTGGCAAATGTGCGGGAGGCGATTGGGCTGCTGTAGGTTGCTTGGATTTTGGGAAAATTTAAGAAAAATAATATTAGCGTAATGTGAGTAACAGCAAATTTATCTCAGTGGGAGTTGGGTCTCCGACTGAGATAAACGCTCCGCGAGGATGCGCAGTGATTCTGATAGGAATATGTCAGCTTCGCTGACCGGAACCACGCGCCAAGTCTCACGGACGTTCGACTTGAATGTTAAAAAAACAAAAAACGCCAATGACTCATCTCTGAATCACTGACGCCTTTAGAAGCAGGGGAAGAGGGATTCGAACCCCCATTAACGGTTTTGGAGACCGTGACGAACACCCCGAAAGTATTGTAAAATGAAGGATTTTTAGAATCAGTGACATTTTCAGTGACAGTTCTAATATTTGGTACTGATGATCTGTTTCTACAATATCTTTTTCCTATGTGATGTTTGGAACACCAAGAGCTTCATTATATTGTTGAGAAAGGTGTTGCTTATGACGGAGAAAGAATTGGAAAAGAAAATCGAATCTACAGACAAGAAACTTGTAAAGATGAAGTTACCGCGAGGGGAAGGAAAGATTACATGGAAAAATAAGGCTACTTGTTACTTGGAGTACAAGAAAACATTGGCATTGCCAGATGGTACGTCTAAAAGAATTTCTGCATATGGATATAGCATTGAAGATGTAATAGATGCTATGCGAAAAAAAGAAGTAGATACCTTGCAGGAATGGCAGATTGGACAAAGACCAGTATTTTCATTAAATAGAAAGCGTCTGACGAACAAAGTAATTCTTGCTGATGCCATCAAACATTGGTTTTACAAATTCAACTATCTGAATAAGAGAGGCAGGACATTTGACAGAGAAGAATCTACATTGAAGAATCAGATTCTTAAACAAACCAGCTTTGCCAATATCCAGATTCGTGCCATCACGGATGAAGTGATCCAGAACTTTCTATCGGAGCTGATGAAGAAATACTCATATTCCACGGTAAAAAAGACGTATGAGTTGTTAGATCAGTTCTTTCGATACTACTATTCAAGATACATATGAAGAACTGTACCGGAGCGGCTGGAAATCGTAATCGGAGTTTAGACGCACTGGCGGAGAGCATCGATGAGATACTTCCAGAATTGCAGAAATACATAATTGATGGAAGTACAGTGTTTGTCGCGTTTTCGATGGGGGGCGGCACAGGATCAGCTATTGGACCAGTGCTGGCGAAGATTCTATTGGAAATGGGTTATAAGGTGTGTCTCATTCTAGTTCTTCCGTCTGATGCAGAATCATTGAGAATCAGAGATAATGCAAGACAGACATTTGATGAGATTGAGGAACTGAAGCCGGAGCTGGGGAGTATCTTCATTTTAGATAATAATGCGATGGACAAGCTTCAGATTAATAAAATCTTTGCAACCCTTATCACGGCGGTGCTGTGCATCAATAATCACTCGTTGGATGGAAATATGGATCTGGCAGAAATTGAAACCTGTCTGCACTGTCCGTCATTTTCTATTATCGTAGCAACAAACGCCACGAACGGTAACACAGGAAACATTGTAGACATTCTGAACCGGGATAATAACATCTTTGCCAAGCGTGAAGACAAGACTATTTCTATTATGGGTGTATCAGAAGCGGTATCTGCAAAGGAGAGTAATCTTATGAATGTCCTTCAATACAGTAAAGATGTAACGGGTGCTTCTGGTTCTACTCCAGAGCAGGTGCTTGCTGGTATCAAAAACGATTTGAAAACATCTGGACAAGATTTACTTGCTTCTCTACGTCAGTATGAAGAAAATTCCAAATTAATTGGAGAACAGACTACCAGTTGGCAACAACTTACAAAAGATGTATCTGAGATGTTGAGCGTTCTAAAAGATGTTAAGAAAGCATTAAAAGAATCCGAACGTGATGATGACGATGAAGATGAGGATGACGATTCTAGTTCCAAAAAGAAACATCATAGTAAATCTGATGGACCAGGAAAGAGTGCTTGGTCTAATAAGGACGAAAACAATGGACCCGGTGCAGAAATCAATCGCAAGAAAGCTGGCATCGCTCACAGTGGTTTGGAAGCTGGTGTGGTAGGAAAAAGTACCGAGGACAGTGAAGAAGCATGGATGAAGTCTATGGGATTGAAAGAACTTGATCCTAAAGAGTATCCATACATCCTCAAAGCTGGGGAACAGATTGTAAATGCTGAACAGCGTCATAGATTGATTTCAAATGTGGATAAAGGATATGGACAAGCCTACGCAGACGGATTGAAGAAGGGCATAGAAGCTATGTCCAAGAGCAGTACACAGGTCAATAATGCGTCCTACACTGTGAATGCACCGATTGATAAAATTGTACTTCAAAACGTGCAAGATCCAGATGGATTTGCCAAAGCATTGTATGAAAATCTTAGTCTTACAATGGCACAGCAACGATCAAAGTTTAAATTCTAAATTTTGTGACAGCTCTGCTTATAACAGGGCTGTCATATTTTATGTTGGAGGTTTATTTTTTATGAATTACCAAGAAGTAATTAAAAGTATTACCACTACTATATTCTCTCAAGTTCAATCTTTAATAAAAGAGGCTCCTTTTGATAAAACATTTAGAGCCAGAATTATGAAGAAAATAAGTGATGGTAAATATCAAATTGAATATAAAGGCGCAAAGTATACTGCCAGAAGTTCTCAGGTATTAAATGAGAATGATATGGTGTATGTTTGTGCGCCAATGAACAAATGGGAAGAATTGTTTATTCTTTCTGTGTAAAGGAGAAAAGTAAAAATGAATAAACTTAAAATTAGACCAAGTATTGAATGCGAAAATGAAGAGGGAACTAAAAATTATTTCACCATTGGAGATAAAGTGGTATGCCGCACGACAGACCGTGAGATTGTAGGAATCATCCGGGATGTTACATTGACTACAGATGATGCGGGTGAAGAAAATGTGTTGGTATTGGTACTCAATACTTCGGTTAGTCGGTGGAGTATATCATATGAGATCGTGAGACTGGATGAAATTGATGTGCTCTACAAACAGAAGCCGAAAACAGCGAACAACACATTATTGACATGGTATCAATGTAGACAAGACGGTTTGGATGAAGAACAGGAGCAAGAAGAAAAAGTAGAAAAAAAGCCATGCTCACTAATTGAGCCTATGATAGGGGCTTATGGCAGAGATGAAAATTATCGGAACGGGTTAATGGATAATTTACTAGGTATAAGCAGGAGTGGAGAAATGCTTCTGTCCTTTTATAATAAGTAGAAACACCTTTTTTGACAGTATAATGATGTATAGGAGATTTTATCTTGTAGAAAAGTGAAAGTCTATGATATAATCAAACAGAAGTTCGTTCCAAAAATCATGATAGGAAAATCAGTGACACTTCAGTGACAAATCAGTGACACTTCAGTGACAAAAGAGCGGAGACGAAGTGCTATTAGATAAGAATTATTTCAAAAGTGATGAGTTGAAAATGATTACAGGATATGCGCTTAGATAACAAGAAAACGTTGAAAAGCCTTTATTTACAAGCAATTACGCTTTCGTTGTTAAAAAAACAAAAACGCCAATGACTCATCTCTGAATCACTGACGCCTTTAGAAGCAGGGGAAGAGGGATTCGAACCCCCATTAACGGTTTTGGAGACCGTTGCTCTGCCATTGAACTATTCCCCTTCGTTGCTGACTCAGTTATAATATCATAGCCATAACGAAAAGTCAACAATTTTTTTGCGATTTTTCATTTTTTTTGATTTAATATATTTTTTTCCATTTATTAGGTTTCATTCATCATTTTATATGGAACCTAAATGTCAGGGTAATTTAGCAAAAGGGAACTTGTGTGCTCTTACCAGTCGGGGGATTTGCAATGAATATTTAGTCCAACTGCCCGAAATATAGTTGTAAAATTATTTGATTTATATAGACAATGACAATCTGGCGTGAAATGAATACGACACACAGCTATAACTGTCGCGATATTTTACCAAGAAATACGCTGATTTTTTGGTAAAAATCATGTGTCGAGAATATGTGATATAAAAGAAATTTAATTGACATTCGACAAAAATCGTGCTATAAACACTGAATAAATCTTTATGGTTTTAAATGTGCCTAAAAAACGGAGGAAAAAATTCTGTTGGTACATTCAGTAAAAAGGAGTTGTTTATTATGAAACAGAGAAAAATTATGCTGAAAACGATAGAAGAAGCAAAGAAATTTGTCAATGCTTCTATAAAATGCGATTTTGATATTGATGTTTTTTATAACCGTGTTGTTATTGATGCCAAGTCGATTCTGGGAGTTATGAGCCTGGATCTGACACAGATTCTGACCGTTGAGTACATGGGCGAGGATGCAGAGTATGAGGCGTTTCTTGACACGATGGAAGCAAACAATGTGACAGCGGCATAAAAGGGCTGGAAGGCTGGTTCAAGCGGAACATAGATAGCATAGATATTTTGGAAGGATATGTACGGCCCGAATCGGCATGATGAAAGAAAAGTTGATAGTACGAAAATAAAGAAAGACTGCGGGTGCCGGAGAGAAGATGGTGTCTGCAGTCTTTTTGATAGACATATATATGTACTCTCGGAGTCTTTCTGCACGTGCTTTTGTGGCTGATTTTCCGCCAGCCGCACCCGAATTTCATCAACGTACGCACCGCGTACGCCTCAGAAATTTGGGCACAACTGACAAAAAATCATTTCACAAAATCAAGCACAGAAAGATTCCGAGAGTACATGTACGGGGAAGGGAGGAACCACGCATGGAGCTGACCGGCAGGCAGATACGGATCTCTGTCCGCAATCTGGTTGAGTTCGTTCTGCGTTCGGGGGATATTGATAACCGGCGCACGGCGGGTGCACAGAAAGAGGCGATGTTAGCTGGAGGACGGATGCACCGGAAGATACAGCGGCGGATGGGATCAGGGTATCAGGCGGAGGTGTCGCTGCGCCATTCGGTGGAGGAAGACGGATTCCAAATCGTGGTCGAGGGGCGTGCGGATGGAATCATCCGGGATGGAAAAGATGTCACGATCGATGAGATCAAGTGTGTTTACCAGGATGTAAACTGTCTGGAAGAAGCGGTTGGCGTGCATATGGCGCAGGCGCGCTGTTATGGCTATATCTATGGATTACAGGAAGCGCTGAACGAAGTGACACTGCAGCTCACCTACTGTAATCTGGAGACGGAGGAGATCCGCCGCTTTCAGGAGATCCAGACGATGGACGAACTTTCCGAATGGTTTGCTGGTCTGATCCATGAATATGTCAAATGGGCGCGTTACCTCTATCACAACGGGCTGCGACGTGATGAATCAATCAAAGCGCTCAAATTTCCCTATCCGTACCGGGCGGGACAGCGGGATCTGGCGGTGGCGGTTTACCGGACGCTGGAGCGCGGGCGCAGGCTGTTTGTCCAGGCCCCGACCGGGATTGGAAAGACTCTTTCGACGGTATTTCCGGCGCTTAAAGCGATCGGGGAAGGGCATGGGCAAAAACTCTTTTACCTGACGGCGAAGACGATCACGCGGACGGTGGCGGAAGAGGCGCTGGCGATTTTGCGGGAACGCGGGCTGTATTTTCGTTCGGTCACGATCACGGCAAAGGAAAAGTTGTGTATTTTGGAAAAACCGGTGTGTAATCCGGAAATGTGCCCGCGTGCGAAAGGGCATTTTGACCGTGTCAACGATGCGGTGTATGAAATTTTGCATCAGGAATTTGGAATCACGCGTTCGGTAATTTTAGAGTATGCGGAAAAATTTCAGGTCTGCCCGTTTGAGTTCTGCCTCGATATTTCTTCGTTTGTGGATGGGATCATCTGCGATTATAATTATGTCTTTGACCCGGATGTGCGCTTGAAACGTTATTTTGCGGATGGGGCGGAGGGAGACTATTTCTTCCTGATGGATGAAGCTCACAATCTGGTATCGCGCGCGCGGGAAATGTATAGTGCTTCTATTATAAAGGAAGAAGTGCTTTTGACGAAAAAGGTACTGGGACATCGTGCGCCGGCGCTGGGGCGGCAGCTTACAAGGTTAAATAAGGCGCTTCTGGAGATGAAGCGGGAGTGCGACGGCTACCAGGTGCTCAAGGATGCCGGACATCTGGTTTCAGTGTTAAACAGTGTTTTTGGAGAAATGGAAAAGTATCTGGAAAAGCCGGGCGGGGAAGATGGACGGGACACGATTCTGAATTTTTATTTTTCGGTGCGACACTTTTTAAATATGTATGAGCGGGTCGATGAGCATTACAGGATTTACACGGAACTTCTGCCGTCCGGCGAATTTGTCATCCGGCTTTATTGTGTCAATCCGATTGAAAATCTGGCGCAGTGCCTGTCGCAGGGGAAAGCAGCGGTCTTTTTCTCGGCAACGCTTCTGCCGCTCCGGTATTACCGGATGCTTCTGTCGGATCAGGAGGAGGACTATACGGTCTATGTGCCGTCCCCGTTTCCGCAGGAGCGGCGTCTTCTGCTGGCGGCGACGGATGTGACGAGCCGGTATACGCGGCGCAATGAGACGGAATACCGGCGGGTACTGCACTACATCCAGGCGATGGCAAGTGCAAAAAAAGGCAATTATATTGTGTTCTTCCCGTCGTACCAGTATATGAACCGGGTGCGGGAAGTGGAAAAACGTTTTGGGAAAACCGGAAAAAGTATGGAAGTTTTGATCCAGGATTCTCACATGACCGAGGAGGAACGGGAAGCATTTTTACAGAAATTTTCTCCCGAACGAACAGCTGAACGTGATACCTCCCTGGTGGCGTTCTGCGTGATGGGCGGTCTGTTTTCGGAGGGAATCGACTTGACAGGCGACCGGCTGATCGGCGTGATCGTGGTCGGAACCGGGCTTCCGATGGTATGCACGGAGCAGAAAATTTTGCAGGGATATTTTGAAGAAGCGGGAAAAGATGGATTTGCATATGCCTACCAGTATCCGGGCATGAATAAGGTACTCCAGGCGGCAGGGCGGGTCATCCGGACCGCGTCCGATCAGGGCGTCATCCTTTTGCTGGATGACCGGTTCTGGCGTCGGGAGTACCGGGAATTATTTCCAAGGGAATGGAGCGATGTCAAACGAGTCAGTCTTTCGTCTCTGGAGCAGGAGCTTCAGGCGTTTTGGAGCCGTTTTCCAGAAGTTCAATAAATTCACGCGATGCCTGTGAGATCGGCATTGTCTCATTGTGGACGACGACGAGCTGGCGCGGCGGCAGGGCTTCAGTCAGGGTCAGGGCATAAAGTTCTTTTTCGCCAGCCGGGAGACAGAAATCCGGGACAAATGCGATGCCGAGACCGATGCGCGCCAGATCGATGAGCAGATCGTTGCTGCTTAATTCAATCTCCGGTACGAGGTCAAGCTGGTGCTTCTGGAACATGTTGTGCAGAAATTCGCTGGTGGTACTCTTGCGATCCAGCATGAGGATTGGGAGCGCCTGCAGCTCGCGCAGTGTAACCGGGCGGTCTTTCATCGGAAAATAGGTTTCATTGGCGACGAATATATCGTTGAATTCGCGCAGCACATGGATATTCTGCGTTCCACCGAGCCCGGAGTTTGGATAGTTCGTCAGAATAAAATCGACCTGACCGTTGTCCAGAAGCCGCGCACATTCGATGGAGGTACGGTTGGTAACCTTGATGTGGATATTCGGGTAGCGCTTGTGAAATTCGCTTAAAAATGGCACCAGATAATAGCGGCAGATCGTATCGCTTGCGCCAATGCGGAGCTGACCGCCGTTTAAGCTGTTAGAGTCGAGCAGCTGGTTTTCGCCCTGACGGATCAGGTTCATCGCCGGTTCCACGTGCTTGAGTAGGATCTCGCCTTCCGGGGTAAGCTGTACTTTTTTTGTGCTGCGGATGAAAAGAGTCTGGTTCAGTTTCTTCTCCAGTACCTTGATCGACTGGCTGACCGCCGACTGGGAGATGAAAAGCTGCTTAGATGCCTCGGAGAAACTTAACGTCGAGGCTACGTGGTAAAATACTTTATATAATTCATAGTTGATATCCATTTATTAGTCCTCCTTATAGAACTGTATTCAGTGTAACATGATTGGAGGGCGGAGTCAATAATGATTGTATCTGTGTCTTGTTTGTGATAAAATGACGGAATCATCTTAGAAGTATGTATTTTTTAGGAGGGAATACCACATGGAATCTAATACATTTTATGATATTTACTTAGAGGAACTGAAAAATCTCCCGCAGGGCACGCCGGAGGAGGAAGCGGCGCTTCTGAAAAAACTGACGGAGGGGGACAAGACCGCGGCTTCCCGTTTGATGGAGTTAAAACTGGCGAAGGCGGTTCAGATCGCGGAGGAGTACCACGATCGGGGACTTCCGGCGGGCGATCTGGTGCAGGAGGCAAATATGGCGCTGTTTCTGTTCGCAAGCGAGTACGAAAACGGTGATTTCGACGCGCAGATGGAGAAAAAGGTGCGCGCGGCGATCGAGGATGCGCTGCAGATTCAGAACCGCGAGACGAAGATCGAGGAGGAGATGGCGGCGCGTGTTAATGTCCTCAAGGATATTTCTGCGAGCATGGCGCGGGAGCTGGGACGTGAGGCGACCCTTGCGGAATTGGCGGAGCGCATGAAGATGAGCGAGGATGAGATCCGTGACATCATGAAGCTGACGATGGACGCGATGAAGGTCAGCGGTCAGGCGGCAGAGATGGCTCAGAAAGAGATAGATGAACAGGAGTAATAGAAAATGCTGTTTTATTTGGTACGCCACGGTCAGACCGACTGGAACCGGGCGGGAAAGATACAGGGAACGACGGATATTCCGCTGAACGAAACAGGACGGCAGCAGGCGGAGCAGCTTGCCACTGTCCTGAAAGAAAGGAGCGGCTATCCGGCAAAAACGCGGATCGATGCGGTCTATGCCAGCCCGCTTGCGCGTGCATTCCAGACGGCGGAGATCCTAGCAAAGGAAGGAAAATTACCGCTCCGCCGCCTGACGGGGCTGCGGGAGCGCGATTTTGGATGCTGGGAAGGCAAAAGCTGGCAGCAGGTGGAAGCAGAGTACCCGGATGAATTTCATCTGTGGAGGGAACAGCCGATGGTCGGCATCCCGTCCGGCGGAGAATCAAGAAAATCCTGCGAGGCGCGGAGTGAACGGGCGATCCGACAGATTTTGGAGGAGACAGCCGGGGATGCGGTGATCGTGGCGCACGGTGGGATCCTCGTCTTTTTGATGAATTATCTGCTCCGTTTCCATCGGGAGCCGCAGGAGATCATTGTGGCGAATGCCAGTCTGTCGGTTGTTTCGTATGACCGTTCGACGGGGATGGGAAAGCTGCTTGCACTGAATGAGACAGGGACGTTGGAACAGAAAAAAACGTTTTAATGAATGATTTCAAAATGAAAAAAGCAGGAATGAAATAAGGCAAGAGATAATTGTTCAATAAGATATGTTAATAAAAAATATTAAATATATTAATTTTACTAATCTATAAAAATTGTGTATGATAAAGGCAGATGCTAGAAGAAGGCATTTGCCTTTTATACTAAAAAATGAATGTATTTTACAGAACATGAAACATTAAAATACGAAAAAACAGGAGGAAAACATGAGCGTAAGACGTATTTTCGTTGAGAAAAAACCGGAATTTGCCGTATTGGCTCACGATCTGAAAGAGGAGATCGCAAGCTATCTGGGGATCGACACGATCACCGATGTCCGCGTACTGATCCGCTATGATATTGAGGATGTATCGGAGGATACATATCAGAAAGCGCTGATTACTATCTTCTCTGAGCCGCCGGTTGATTTTGTCTATGAGGAGGCATTCCCGTCCAAGGAAGGCGATACGATCTTTTCCGTTGAGTTCCTGCCGGGACAGTTCGATCAGAGAGCCGATTCCGCAGAACAGTGTGTGAAACTTCTGAATGAAGAGGAAAATCCGGTGATCCGTTCCGCGACAACTTATGTTATTTCCGGAACACTGACCGCGGAGCAGATCGAGGGCATCAAGTCCCTGTGCATTAACCCAGTGGATTCCCGTGAGAATAACAACGCAAAGCCGGAAACGCTGGTAACGGTATTTGAGCAGCCGGAGGATGTCAAGATTTTCGATGGTTTCTGCGGTTATGGCGAGGCAGAGTTAAAAGAACTCTACGATTCCCTGAACCTTGCGATGACATTCAAGGATTTCGAGCATATCCACAACTACTTTAAGAACGAAGAGAAGAGAGATCCGTCTGTGACCGAGATCCGCGTGCTGGATACATATTGGTCCGATCACTGCCGTCATACGACCTTCCAGACTGAGTTAAAGGACGTTACCTTTACAAAGGGCGATTACAATGAGCCGATGGAAGCTTCCTACAAACAGTATCTGGCAGATCGTGAGGTTCTCTACAAAGATCGCGATGACAAGTTTGTCTGCCTGATGGATCTGGCTGTTCTTGCTATGAAGAAGCTTCGCCGTGAAGGCAAGCTGGAGGATCTGGAGGAGTCTGAGGAGATTAATGCGTGCAGTATCGTAGTTCCGGTTACCATCGACGGCAAGGAAGAAGAGTGGCTGGTAAACTTTAAGAATGAGACCCACAACCATCCGACCGAGATTGAGCCGTTTGGCGGCGCTGCCACCTGCTTAGGCGGTGCTATCCGTGACCCGCTTTCCGGACGTACCTATGTATATCAGGCTATGCGTGTGACCGGTGCGGCTGATCCGACCCGTCCGATGTCGGAGACACTGCACGGCAAACTTCCGCAGAAGCGCATCGTAAAGGATGCAGCACATGGCTACAGCTCCTACGGTAACCAGATCGGTCTTGCTACCGGCTATGTAAAAGAGATTTATCATCCAAATTATGTGGCAAAACGTATGGAGATCGGTGCTGTTATGGCAGCAGCTCCGCGCAAAAACGTCATCCGTGAGACTTCCGATCCGGGCGATGTAATCATCCTGATGGGTGGACGTACCGGCCGTGATGGTATCGGCGGCGCAACCGGTTCTTCCAAGGTACATACCGAGGAGTCCATCGAGGTCTGCGGTGCAGAGGTTCAGAAGGGCAATGCACCGACCGAGCGTAAATTACAGAGACTGTTCCGCCGCCCAGAGGTCAGCCGTCTGATCAAGAAGTGTAACGACTTTGGCGCCGGCGGCGTGTCGGTGGCGATCGGTGAGTTAGCTGACGGACTTCAGATTGACCTTGACAAGGTTCCGAAGAAATATGCAGGTCTGGACGGAACGGAGATTGCGATTTCCGAGTCACAGGAGCGTATGGCTCTGGTGGTAGACCCGAAAGATGTTGATAAGATGCTTGCTTATGCAGCAGAAGAGAACCTGGAGGCAGTTCCGGTTGCCGTTGTTACCGAGTCCCCGCGTCTGGTTCTGAATTGGAGAGGCAAGACGATCGTAGATTTAAGCCGTGCATTCCTGGATACCAACGGTGCTCATCAGGAGACAACCGTTACCGTTGAGGTTCCGACCAGGGAAGGCAATGTATTTGATAAACAGGAAGTAAAGGATGTCAAAGAAAAATGGCTGTCCATGCTTTCTTCCTTAAATGTATGCTCCCAGAAGGGTCTGGTTGAGATGTTCGACAGCACCGTGGGCGCAAGCAGTGTATTCCTGCCATACGGCGGTGTCCACCAGATGACCGAGACACAGGCGATGGTGGCAAAACTGCCGATGAGCAAGGGCAAATGCGATACCGTTACCATGATGAGCTACGGCTATGATCCGTACCTGTCCAGCTGGAGCCCGTACCACGGCGCTACTTACGCAGTGCTGGATTCTGTTGCTAAGATCGTGGCAAACGGCGGTGATTTCCACAAGATCCGCTTTACCTTCCAGGAGTACTTCAAACGTATGACGGAAGATCCGAAGAGATGGGGCACACCGTTCTCCGCTCTGCTCGGTGCTTACAGTGCGCAGCTCGGATTTGGACTTCCGTCCATCGGCGGCAAAGACAGTATGTCCGGCAGCTTCTATGATGAAGAGCACGGAGAAATCGATGTACCGCCGACACTGGTTTCCTTTGCAGTTGATATTTCCGATACCAAACACGTGGTATCTCCGGAATTTAAGAAAGCGGGCAGCAAGATTGTTCTCTTTACCATCGAGAAAGATGCACATGACCTGCCGGTTTACAGCCAGATCATGGATGGTTACGAGAAAATCTACCGCGATATGGAGTCTGGAAAGATTATTTCCGCATATGCGGTTGAGGGTGCTGGTGTGGCAGAGGCTGTCAGCAAGATGGCATTTGGTAACCGCCTGGGCGTAAAGATTGAGCACAATGTAGATCCGAGAGACTTCTTCGCCGCTGGCTGGGGCAATATTGTCTGCGAGGTTCCGGACGGCAAGGTAGGCGAGCTGTCCATTCCGTACACCGTGATCGGTGAGGTAACCGACAAGGGAACCTTCGAGTATGGCAGTACCGTGATCTCCATGGAAGAGGCTCTGAAAGCATGGACCGGAACCCTGGAGAAAGTGTTCCCGACCGCTTCCGGCGCACCGATGAAGGCAGCAGAAGAGACACTTTACAATACCGATAAGGTATATGTATGCAAACATAAAGTGGCAAAACCAACCGTATTTATTCCGGCAATGCCGGGTACCAACTGCGAGCTGGACAGCGCGAAAGCGTTTGAGGCAGCCGGAGCGGAGACGATTGTGCGTGTATTCCGCAACCAGAATGCATCCGATATTCGTTCTTCCATCGAGCAGTACAAAGAGGATATCAAGAAATCCCAGATCATCATGTTCCCGGGTGGATTCTCCGCAGGTGATGAGCCGGATGGTTCGGCTAAATTCTTCGCTACGGTATTCCGCAACGAGGCGATGATGGAGGAGATCGACAAACTGCTTCATGACCGGGATGGTCTGGTACTGGGTATCTGCAATGGCTTCCAGACATTAATCAAACTGGGACTTTTAACCGGAGGCAAGATTGAGCCGCAGAAAGCAGATTCCCCGACTCTGACAACCAACAACATTGGACGCCACATTTCCCGCATGGCATACTTAAAGGTTGTATCTAACCTGTCCCCGTGGCTCAGAAAAGCAGAGCTGGGAGGCGTATACTGCAACCCGATGTCCCATGGTGAAGGACGTTTCGTAGCCAACGAGGAGTGGCTTGCAAAACTTCGCGCAAATGGTCAGATCGCGATCCAGTACAGCGATCCGAACGGAAACTTATCCGTCAGCGAGGAGTGGAACCCGAACGGTTCCTACCAGTGCATCGAGGGTATCACAAGCCCGGATGGACGTATTCTTGGTAAGATGGGTCACAACGAGCGCTGCTGGAGCGATACAGGCATGAATATCTATGGAAATCAGGATATGCAGCTGTTTGCTTCAGGTGTGGAGTATTTCAAATAAAATGAACACCTGCTTTTAAGTAAGGTAGAAATAGACCGGATCGCAGAAATCTGCCCCGGTCTATTTTTTGTGTGATAGAAAATTCCTTGGAATTCCCCATCACACAAAAAGGTACATTCTTTTTTATGTCACAGGAAATATCAATTATGATATAAATTCTGCCATTGACGAAAATGTCAGAAAACCTTAAACAAAAAGTTATTCTCAGGTAATAAAAGTGTGCTATCCTGTCAATAACAGAAAACAGACATTTACTTCAAAAAACAAGGGAAAAATTTTGAAAATACCGACAGTTTATTTTGACGCAGGCAGATATGTTTGTTATAATGGAAACAAGAGTTTGTACGCGAGAGTACATTAAAAAAGGAGGATGGGATATGAGACATAACCTGAAGGCAGCGGCGGTTTCCGCTCTTGCTATCATGGCGGCACTGGCTATGAGTATTCCGGCATACGCGAAGTCAGATGACAAAAAGATTAAAGAAGTGAAATTTCGAGTTAATTCGAAACCGGAGGCAGGAGACAGCATCGGAACACCAGAGGTAGAAATTGATAAACCGACAAGTAAAGTTAAAATTACAGAGCAGGAATTTGATAATGACGATGATGAGTGGGAAAGAGGGGATAAGCCGGTTATTTATTTAACAATTGAGGCGAAAGATGATTATTATTTTTCAGGAACAACCCTTACAACAACAAAGGCATCATATAAGGCAACAAAGCGTTCTGGTAATAATGATAAGAGCGAATGGAAAGTTAAAATTACAATGACAGCAATCGATGGCGATCTGGACACAGTTGATGACCTGTACTGGAGCAACCGGACAGCAAAATGGGATGAAGTTTCGGACGCAAAGAAATATGAAGTAAAGCTGTACCGCAACAGTTCTACCGTAACGACTGTTACAACCACAGGCAGCAGCTACAATTTCTACCCATACATGACGAAATCCGGCGATTATACCTTTAAGGTACGCGCGGTTGACGGAAGCGACAAGGGTGAGTGGAGTGACGAGTCCGATGAATATTATATGAATTCTTCAGATGTGTATACAGGTACACCTCCGACCGATAATTCTTCTGGTGGTTCCACTCCGGCAAATGCGAATGGTCAGTGGGTAAACAGCATTTACGGCTGGTCTTACTACATCAATGGTGTACCGGTTAAGAACAACTGGGTATATGTTGATAATGAATGGTATCATTTGAATGCAAACGGATTCATGGATACAGACTGGATCTATACTGATAATAACTGGTTCTATTTAAACCCGGTATCCGATGGTACGAGAGGCAAGATGTTGACCGGCTGGCAGCAGATTGGACCGTACAAGTATTATCTGAATCCGGTATCCGACGGCACCCGTGGTGCAAGAAAGACAGGCTATCAGTTCATCGATGGCGCATGGTATATGTTTGACCTGAATAGCGGAGCACTCTGGACGAACATGGTAACTCCGAACGGTATGGTAGCGGATGCAAATGGTGTTCTTCACTAAGGAGCTATCTGGCAGCAGACCGGAAGAGGATCTGAAATGCGGAAACATACATAAATGAAATAAAAATCAGACAGCGGCAGACAGCGAACGAGCGAAAGCAAGTGGCTGATGCCGCTGTTTTTTGTTTTTCTTGCACAGAAGGGGAGAAAAAGGATATAATAGAGAATCATATTGAGAAGCCGGAGAATTGGTGAGGCGGGAATAAAAAACAGAGAGGAGAATCGATAAATTACGATGAAACCAACCGTATTATTGTATAATTTTACTGATTCCAAAAGAAAAATGAAGGTGCAGCAGGCGCTTATGCCGCTGGGATTCCGCTTAAGGGCAGTGCCAAAGGAGGAGTACGGGCTGCCGGTAGGAGTGCTGGCTGGTGTGAAAGGACTGAATGAGGATGTCCTCAAGGAAGCCGGACAAGCAATAGAGGCTGGGGAGGAAACGCAAAAAGAAGAGTCCGCTCAGAAACAGGCAGACGGGAGGCTGCAGCGAGAAGTACCGGAGAACGATTCTTCCAGGAAAATGGATTTCTCAGATGAGATGGCGATCATGGCAGGCTTTTCTTCTGCCCAGATTGATGCATTTATCCATGCACTCCGAAAAAAGGGAGTCGAACGGATTGATTATAAAGCAGTCCTGACACCGTATAATATGAAGTGGGATTCGGTACAATTATATGAAGAGATCAAAAAAGAGCATGAGATGATGACGGGGAAAGGTAAAGACGAAGCATTGTGATGCCATGGGATTGTTGAAAGGTCATTTTACTGCTTGATGTGGAGGTGGAAAGATGCTGGAAAAAGTAGATTTGAATAAATCAGTGGATAAGGAAAACTACAAGAAGCTTCGGGAAGAGATGGATGTGAAGCTGGGAGAATTGCAGCGCGCCTGTAAGGCGGAAAAGATCCCGGTTGTCATCGTATTTGACGGCTTCGGGGCAGGCGGTAAGGGAACGCAGATCAACCGCCTGATCCAGCCGCTGGATCCGCGCGGCTTTGATGTTTATGCGAGCCGGGAGACGGGGGAAGAGGAACGGATGCGTCCATTTCTCTGGCGGTATTGGACGAAGACACCGGAAGATGGCCGAATGATGATCTTTGACAAGAGTTGGTACGATAAGGTTACCGTTGACCGGTTTGACAAAGAGACGAAGCGGCAGGAGCTAAACGGGGCGTTCCGGGATATCCTTTCATTTGAAAAACAGCTGGCAGATTCCGGCATGATTCTGATCAAATTGTTTCTGTATATTTCCAGGGACGAGCAGAAAAAGCGCTTTAAACGGCTGGAAGAAAGCAAAGAGACTGCGTGGCGTGTGACGGAGGCAGACTGGAAGCGCAACAAGGATTACGATACATTTCTGGAGATGAATGAGGAAATGCTGCAGCGGACGGATACCGGGTACGCGCCGTGGACGATCGTGGAAGCGACTGATAAAAATTATGCGGCAGTCAAGATTTTATCCACCGTCACAGACCGGCTGGAGTATGAGCTGAACCGTCGCCGAATGGAACGCGAGGAAGGGGCGGTGCATCCGCCGGTCAAACTTCCAGATGAGCGGTTTAAAAATGGTGTGCTTTCCGGCGTGGATCTGACGAAAACGCTGACACGCGAGGAATATAAGGAACGTCTGGATAAGCTGCAGAAAAAGCTGGAGGTGCTGCACGGCGAGCTGTACCGGCTGCGGATTCCGGTGGTGATCGGCTTTGAAGGCTGGGATGCGGCGGGAAAAGGCGGTGCGATCCGGCGCCTGACAAGCCACCTGGATCCACGCGGCTACAAGGTCAATCCGACGGCGGCACCGAATGATGTGGAGAAGGTACACCATTATCTGTGGCGTTTCTGGCGGGAGATGCCGAAAGCGGGGCATATTGCGATCTTCGACCGCACCTGGTACGGACGCGTGATGGTGGAGCGGATCGAGGGCTTCTGCAGTGAGGCGGACTGGAAACGGGCATATCAGGAAATTAACGAGATGGAAGAGCACATGGCGAATTTTGGCGCGGTGATCGTGAAATTCTGGATTCATATTGATAAAGATGAGCAGGAACGCCGCTTTAAGGAGCGCATGGAGGATCCGGCAAAACAGTGGAAAATCACGGACGAAGACTGGCGCAACCGTGAAAAATGGGACGCATACGAGCAGGCAGTCAATGAGATGCTGGTGAGGACCTCTACTACCTATGCCCCGTGGACGATCATAGAAGGAAATTCCAAATATTTCGCGCGCGTCAAGGTGCTGGAAACGGTTGTGGAGGCGATGGAGGAGAAGATCCGTGAGGTAAAAAAGCTGCGTAAGTGAATTTGGGTTACTGTTCACAGGTAGGCACTTTTGGAACCGAAAGTGCCGTAAGAAAACGTGGTGGCAGCAGGAATTTGCCGTATTTAAATGCGAAGCCACGGCAAATTCCGTTACTGGGCACGTATGCGTGAACAGTAACGAATTTGGTAATCATGTGTGGAAATATGAAGAAGCGCGGTTGCAATTCTTTGTAAGATACAGTAAAATCAATATTTAAAGAAAAAGACGGCAATTTTGAAAAACACAAACATTTGTGTAAACTTTGCGTTAAATGTAGCGATAGAAAGGAAGCGGACAAAATGGAGCAGACAGCAAAAGAGCGCACACTAGCATTTATGGCAGAGCATGCGGGGGATCCAACCCCGATGGAATTATTTCATATGCACGTAAAACACGTGGGAATCAATACAAAATCGGAAAACGAGGCCTGGGAGGTTGCTGAGACACTGGCGCGCCTGATGGGGCTGATGCCGCGCGAGACGGAGAAAGCGGTGTTCAGCGGTGACCTGACGGAAAATATGAAGGTGGAGAGCCACGGAACCTACGGCCATATTGGCTTTGGCGTAAATGATTGCGAGGCGGCGATCCGATACTTTGTGAACCGCGGTATGACGCTTCGGGAAGAGACGAAGCGCTTTGATGAGCAGGGTCGCTGTATTTTCGCCTATTTTAAAGAAGAAGTCGGCGGATTTGCGATCCACCTGGTACAGGATTGATAGCACCAGGCGATATAAAAACGAAAAGGATAGCAATATGAAAAAAATAATCGTGATCGGCGGCGGGGCAGCCGGCATGGCGGCTGCGATTGCGGCGGCGGAAAATGGCTGCGCGGCAACGATCTATGAAAAGAATGAGAAACTGGGAAAAAAGATCTATATCACGGGAAAAGGGCGCTGCAATGTGACGAATGACTGTGATATGGAAGGCCTGTTTGACAGTGTTGTGACAAACAGCCGCTTTTTATACAGTGCATTTTACGGTTTTAGTAACCAGGATATGAAGGATTTTCTGGAGGCGAACGGCTGTCATGTTAAGGTGGAGCGCGGCAACCGTGTCTTTCCGGTGTCTGACCGGGCGTCGGATGTGACATCGGCATTTGCAAGACGGCTGCGGGAACTGCGCGTGAAAGTAGAATTGAATCAGGGAGTTCGGGAACTGTGGCTGGAGGATGGTGTATTAAAAGGTGTGATTCTGGCGCAGGGCGGTAATGAGCGTGGGAAAAAGGACTCCTACATAGCTGCGGATGCAGTGATCGTGGCGACGGGCGGTTTGTCCTACCCGACGACCGGCTCAACCGGCGATGGTTACCGGTTTGCGGAGGCAGCAGGGCACAAGGTGACGGAACTTTCACCGGCGCTTGTTCCGTTTGAGACGAAGGAAGATGTGAAGGAGCTGCAGGGACTCTCCCTGCGGAACGTGGAAGCTGCTGTTTTAAATGGAAAGAAAGAGGTTTACCGTGAATTTGGTGAGATGCTGTTTACCCATTACGGCGTTTCGGGTCCGGTACTCTTGAGTGCCAGCAGTTATGCGGCGAAAAAACTGAAAAAGGGTCCGCTGACTCTGATGATCGATCTGAAACCGGCGCTTTCCATGGAACAGCTCGATGCGCGGATTTTGCGCGATTTTGAGGCGGAGAAGAATAAACAGTTTAAAAATGCGCTGAACCATCTGTACCCATCAAAACTGATACCGGTCATAATTCGCCGCAGCGGCATTGAGCCGGACAAGCAGGTCAACGCCGTGACGAAGGAAGAGCGGAGACGGCTGGCGGAGGTGACAAAGCATTTTACACTGACGCTGACCGGGCTGCGAGGTTTCAATGAGGCGATCATTACCCAGGGCGGTGTGACGGTAAAAGAAGTTAATCCATCCACGATGGAGTCGAAGAAGCTTCCAGGGCTTTATTTTGCAGGGGAAGTGCTGGATCTCGATGCAGTCACCGGCGGCTACAACTTACAAATTGCGTGGTCGACCGGCATGCTGGCGGGACGGAGCGCAGCGGAAAATCATGAATTATAACGATATGAAAAAGGGGAAACGAAATGCCGATTAATATAGCGATTGATGGACCAGCCGGGGCTGGAAAGAGCACAGTGGCAAAGAAGCTGGCGGAAGATTATGGATATATTTATGTTGATACAGGGGCGATGTACCGGGCGATGGCATTGTATTTTTTGCGCCAGGGCATCGACAGCCATGATGAGGCGGCGATCGGACGCGCCTGTGAGACGGTTTCCATTTCACTGGAATATGAAAATGGGATCCAGCAGGTTTATTTAAATGGGGAGAATGTCAGCAGCGAGCTTCGGACGGAGGCGGTTGGAAATATGGCTTCGAATACCTCTGTCTATGCGCCGGTCCGCAAAAAACTGGTGGAGCTGCAGCGTGAATTAGCCGGACGCCGGGATGTCGTGATGGATGGCCGGGATATCGGAACGGCGGTTCTGCCGGATGCGACCCTGAAAGTATATCTGACCGCGAGCAGCCGTGTGAGAGCTGGACGCCGTTATAAAGAGCTGACCGAACGCGGGGAAAGCTGTTCCCTGGAGGCGATCGAGCAGGATATCATCGAGCGCGATTACCGCGATATGCACCGGGAATTGTCGCCTCTCAAGCAGGCGGAGGACGCCATTTTACTGGATACTTCTGCGTTGAATTTTGAAGAGGTAATGCGGGAGATGGAGAAGTTGGTTGAGGCGGCGAAGAAAAAGCAGGCATAAGACTTTAATTTAGAAAATGTGTAACTGTTCAGTAGGTCTGCGCATTTACTGCGCTGACCGTACGAAAACATGGGCCAGCAGGCAAAAATCCCATTGCCGTAGGCAATTTTTGATGGATTTTTGCGCGTGACTGTGAAGGTACTGAACAGTTACGAAAATGCCAGGAAAAAGGAGAAGCCGAAAAGGGGCGGCAGCAAACATGAGACGATTGAAACAAAGATGGATCGCCGCAGCACTTGGGATGAGTGTATGGATGACCGCCTGTGCGGGCGCGGCATCGGAGACAGCCACACAGGAAGGGGCTGTCGATGAGGAGAGCCAGGGGGCGATCCGCGAGGCTGTGACTGAAAATGATCAGGCGCAGGAGCAGCCCAAACGGGATAAAACGCAGGAAACTGAGCGGACGGAACCGCTCACGGTTGAACCAGTCCGGGAAACCCTCAATATGACGCATTTTGACAACTGTACCTTTGCAGCTGGGTTCAAACCGCAGCAGATCCATCAGGATGAAAGCAATGTTATCATCACATTGACGGTCTATGACTATGAGCATTTTCATAAGGCAGATATCGATGAACTGCAGGCGGGAGATACGCTGCGCATCGATGGGAAAGAATGTCTCATTACTTCGATTGACCGACAGGAGTCTGGGCGGATCGAGATCAATGGCGGTCCGGCACAGGGGGGAGAAGAGCTGAGAATGGTAGAGGAGGATTCCTTGTATGGCTCGGAGATGGTAGTTGGGAGAAGTTACCATAAGCTGGGAGAGGTTACGCTGCAGATGGATGAGAACTTTGTCCTGACAGATGATTCTGACCCGGATACACCGCCGCAGGTGTATACCGCGGAAGAATTATTCGCGATCCGTGATCGGCTGATCGGGGAGTTTAAGCCATACAACACGGCTGTGACGGTGAAGGATGAGAAAATTATTTCGATTTACCGGAAATTTATGCCATAAAAGATATAAAATCATTAAGAGGAGGAGAGCACCTTTTATCCGGATGAGAGGTGCTTTTTTGTGTAACAGGAAATTCCTTGGAACTCCCTATTACACAAAAAGGCACTAACGTGCCAATGATGCGCACTCGCGCGAAGCAGAAACATGTCGCAAGCGACCGCGCTTGGCGCGAGAATGTGCCAAGGCACATTCTTTTTCAATATAATTTCCAGGATAAATTGACTTTTAAACATACCCCATCTATAATGAAACAAGCTGATATGGGCAGTGGGTGCCGCTGTTTGTGCCAGACCAGTCAGATTGCTCGGATTGGCAGGCGTGGACAGGGGGTAAAAGGGAAACAGGTGCAAAACCTGTGCGATCTCGTCACTGTGAACCGGAGAGTGGCGCTGCAGATGCCATTGCGAAAGTGAGAAGGCGCGGCGTGCATGATGACCCGAAAGCCAGGAAACCTGCCGGCTGTCGTGAACATATCGGTTAAAACTATTTTTGTGCGAGTCACACAAGGAGGAAAACATGAGAAAAAACAAAAAAGTAGTTGTAAGTGCAGCGGCAGTTACGATGTCCGTATTGCTTGGAGCCTGCGGCGGCAGTACATCCAGCCAGGCAACCTCGACGGAGGCGGCTTCTGAGGCAGAGACCGAGGCAGCTGAGAGCGCCGATTCCGATCAGGAAGCAGCAGATAAGGTGGCAAAGCTGATCGATGACATCTATGTACAGGAGCGCACCGATGACACGGATGAGCAGTGCAAGGCAGCCAAAGAGGCATGGGATGCCCTGACTGACGAGCAGAAGGAGCTGGTAGAAGGCGAGAACGCAGATCCAGATTATTTTGGTCGTGATACCGGCGACGCGAGCCTGGACGATCCGCGCAATCAGGATGAGATTGGAGACAAGGAGATCCTGGTAGTTAGCTTTGGTACTTCCTTCAACGACAGCCGTGTGAAAGATATCAAGAGTATCGAGGATTCCATCCAGGATGCATTCCCGGATTGGGCAGTCCGCCGTGCGTTTACCGCACAGATCATTATCAACCACGTTGAGGCTCGTGACGGCGAGTGCATCGACAATATGGATCAGGCACTGGAGCGAGCCGTGGAGAACGGAGTTAAAGAGCTGGTTGTCCAGCCGACCCACCTCATGCACGGTGCTGAGTACGACGAGATGGTTGAGGCGCTCGAGAAGTATCAGGATAAATTCGAGCAGGTAGCTGTCGCAGAGCCGCTGTTAGGTGAGGTTGGCGACGATGCAACCGTTATCAATGCAGATAAAGAGGCAGTTGCAAAAGCAGTTGTAGCAGAAGCAGCTTCGGAAGCTGGTTTTAAAGATGCAGCTGACGCAGCCGATCAGGGAACTGCACTCGTTCTGATGGGTCATGGTACCGCACACGTTGCAAAGGTAACCTACAGCCAGATGCAGACCCAGATGCAGAATCTTGGATATAGCAACGTATTTATCGGTACCGTAGAGGGCGAGCCGGAAGAGACTTCCTGTGAGTCTGTTATCGAGGCAGTGAAGGCAGCTGGTTATAAGAACGTCGTTCTTCGTCCGCTGATGGTAGTTGCAGGTGATCACGCAAACAACGATATGGCAGGCGATGATGATGATTCCTGGAAGAGCCAGTTTGAGGCATCAGGTGCGTTTGACAAGGTAGATACTCAGATTTCCGGTCTGGGCAGAATTAAAGCGGTAGAATCATTCTATGTTGCTCATACACGGACAGCCATTGAGTCTATTTCGGAATAATGTATATGAAAAAGAAATTAAATTTAGCGGCGCTTCTGCTTGCTGCCGCTCTTCTCGGAGCGTGCGGAGGACAGAAACAGGACGCAGCCGACACCGTGGCGCAGACAGAGAGCGCAGAAACCGAGAATGCCGAACAGAAAAGCAGTATTGACCTTGCAGATGGCGTCTACACCGTCGATTTTAAGACGGACAGCAGTATGTTCAAGGTCAATGAATCGAAAAATGGAAAAGGTGTCCTGACGGTCAAGGATGGCGAGGCGACACTTCATATCAGCCTGACCTCGAAAAACATCGTGAACCTGTATCTGGGTACTGCGGACGAGGCAAAGGAAGATGAAGCCGGTTGGCTGCAGCCAACCGTAGACACGGTTACTTACAGCGACGGCCTGAGCGAGGAGGTCAACGGCTTCGATGTGCCGGTTCCGGCGCTAGGAGAAGAATTTGACCTGGCTCTGATTGGTAAGAAGGGCACCTGGTACGACCACAAAGTAAGGGTAGAAAATCCGGTTTCCGGAGAGGCAGAGGACGCGGAAGCGGCATCATCCGAGACGGAGAATAGCGATGATGCAGCAGATGCCCAGAAACCGGCAGGGCAGACTGCAGATGTGGCAGACGGCACTTATACCTGTGAGGTAACCCTGCAGGGAGGTTCCGGCAGAGCATCGGTGGACAGCCCGGCGACCATTATCGTCAAGGATGGAAAGGTGACTGCCGATATTGTCTGGAGCAGCCCGAACTATGAGTATATGCTGGTGGATGACGTGCAGTATGATCCGATCCAGACCGAGGGCAATTCCGAGTTCCAGATTCCGGTAACGCTGGATGAGGATGTGGCGGTCAGTGCCTTGACGGTGGCGATGAGCCAGCCGCATCTGATTGATTATACACTGCATTTTGACAGCGTGACGTTATCAGAAGTTACGAAATAAAAGTAGATAGAAATACCTGTCCAGGAAGAACCTCCCGGTCCTTTTGTACATATTTTGATTACAGAAGGATCAGGGAGGTTTATGTCTATGCGTATCTGTGAACTCAAACAGCGGGAAGTTATAAATGTAAAAGATTGCAAGCGCCTTGGTTTTGTGGGCGACGTCGATTTTGACATCAGCACGGGAAAAATGCTTGCGATCATCGTACCGGGACCGGGCTGTGTCTGGGGCTTTCTGGGGCGGGAAAAAGAGTACATAATTCCATTCTGCGACATCTGCCAGATAGGGGATGACATTATTCTGGTGAGGCTGAAAGAAGAGAGAGAAAAGAAGGAATAAAGAAGGAATAGCGGAAAACTTCTGCTTGCAGAAGCGCACTTCCTGCGATATTATAATAAGTATGATATGTTATGAAAACCTGGCGGAGGCATATCAATAAAACCAGAAAAGGGGAAGAGCGATTGAAGTGTCCATTTTGCAACGCGGCTGACACGAAAGTAATCGATTCACGGCCTGCGGATGACAACAGTTCTATCAGACGCCGGAGACAGTGCGAGACTTGTGGAAAGCGTTTTACCACATATGAAAAACTTGAGACGATCCCTCTGATGGTTGTCAAAAAGGATAATACCCGGGAGATGTACGACCGGGCGAAGATAGAGGCAGGAATCCTGCATTCCTGCCACAAGCGCCCAGTCTCTCAGGGACAGATTTCGGCGTTGATCGACGATGTGGAAAACAATTTATTTAACCGGGAAGAACGGGAGATCTCGACCGCGGTGATCGGGGAACTTGTGATGGAGCGGTTAAAGGATCTGGATGTGGTTACCTATGTGCGGTTTGCATCGGTATACCGGGAGTTTAAAGACGTCGATACATTTATGGAGGAACTGCAGAAGATACAGCAGCGGAATGTGCCATCGTATGAGTCTGGAAAGAACGGGGAAGAGACCAGATGATGGGAAATGCGTTTTATCCGGATGAATGGCTGGATTCTGCGTATGATATCCCGTATGAGCAGTTTTACCAGAAGGGAATGCGGGGTATCATATTTGATATTGACAATACGCTGGTGCCGCACGGTGCCCCGGCGGACGAGCGGGCAGTACAGCTGTTTGAACGTTTGCGGGCGATAGGGTTCCACACTTGTCTGCTCTCGAATAATAAGGAGGCGCGGGTCGCCCCGTTTGCCGGACAGGTAGATTCGGATTATATTTACAAGGGCAGAAAACCGAAGCGCAGCGGATACAGACAGGCGATGCGCCGGATGGGAACGGGCGAGCGCTCGACGATGTTTGTCGGGGATCAGCTCTTTACGGATGTGTACGGGGCGAGGCGGACAGGCATCTATTCGATTCTTGTAAAGCCGATCAATCCGAAGGAAGAGATCCAGATTGTGTTAAAGCGGTATCTGGAGAAAATTGTCCTGTGGTTCTATGTGAGAAGACAGGAAAAAAATAGCGGAAGTTTGTAGCTGGGTGTTTTTGAACGGTTTGAAAGAGCTTGCCAAGTGGCAGAACTGGATGCTGACAGGAGTGCCGGAAACGGTGGAAAATCAGTTGTTTTCAGAAAAAATATCGGCAATTTTAGAAAAATAAGGGGCGGAATTGACATGATGTGCCCTGCGTTTTCAAAAAAGTAGTTGAAAAAGAAGATTTTATAGTATAAAATAAAAAAGATAAAGCGAGTATTTTCAAGGAGGAGCATCATTTATGATATCAGCGGGCGATTTTAGAAACGGCATCACACTGGAGATTGATGGCAACGTATACCAGATCATGGAATTTCAGCACGTAAAACCGGGAAAGGGAGCTGCGTTCGTTCGTACTAAAATTAAGAACGTAATGAATGGCGGCGTTGTAGAGAAAACCTTCCGTCCGACCGAGAAGTTCCCGTCTGCCAGAATCGACAGAGTTGATATGCAGTATCTGTATTCCGATGGCGACTTATACAACTTCATGGATGTAAACACATATGAGCAGGTAGCTTTAAACCAGGAGACAATCGGCGACGCACTCAAGTTCGTAAAAGAGAACGAGATGTGCAAGATCTGTTCTTACAACGGCAAGGTATTCTCCGTAGAACCGCCGCTGTTCGTAGAGCTTGAGATCACAGATACAGAGCCGGGCTTCAAGGGCGATACCGCTACAGGCGCTACCAAACCGGCAGTTGTAGAGACTGGCGCTACTGTATATGTACCGTTATTCGTAAACCAGGGCGATAAGATCAAGATCGATACACGTACTGGTGAATATCTGTCCAGAGTCTAAGTTATAACATATACGTCAGAAAGGTCTTCACGATACCGTTTGTACCCTTGTGGGGAGGCAGTCGTGTCACTGACAGGTTTCTGACTGGAAACAGAGATTACTGTTTGTGGCAGGCATTTTCCTTTGCTGGTTATGCAGCGCATGAACAGTAGCAAGCAGAGAAACTGTTGTAAGATCCGGAGGAAACGTCGAGATTTTACAACAGTTTTTTTGCTTAACATATCGGGGAGGCGTCTATGACGCGTCCGTTGGTTCATCTCAGAGAGCGGGTTCGGAGTGAGCGGTGCTCATGGGGAGTGATAAATATGGAGAACGGAAGAGAAGACCGTCTGCGTCTGGGGGAAGAGGATGAGCCGGGGCGCAGATCTGGTGGCAGGAAGAGGCGTACATCCGGCAGGCAGACGGCAATCCGCCGGGAGCGGACGAGGCAGCAGAAGAAGCGCCGTGTGATGATGCGGCTGTTTTTGTGTCTGCTTATTTTCCTCCTGGGTGCGGGAACAGGCTGGACGCTGCGCGGGAAAATGATCCGCAAGCTGATCGATCCGTCCACGATCGAGATGCCAAACTGGGTTGATGAGCAGCTTCTCACGGTCAACCGATATTCCAGACCGGGGACGAATATCCCGGTCATCAACGGGATCGTGATTCACTATGTGGCAAATCCTGGGACGACGGCACAGCAGAACCATGATTATTTTGAGGGATTGAAAGATCAGAGCGGCAGTAACACCGTTTCCGTCAGCAGCAATTTCGTGATCGGTCTGGACGGCGAGATCATCGAGTGCGTTCCGGTCGGGGAGAAGGCATATGCCTCCAATGAGAGGAATGCGGACACTGTTTCGATTGAGTGCTGCCATCCGGCGGCAGACGGAAAGTTCACAGACGAGACGTATGACTCGCTGGTAAAACTGACTGCATGGCTGTGCAAGCAGCTCGATTTAAGTCCGAAAGATGTGATTCGTCATTATGACGTGACTGGAAAGGCGTGCCCGAAGTATTTCGTGGATCATGAGGATGCCTGGAAGCAGTTCCGCAAGGATGTGAAAAAGGCAATGCGGAAGGATATATCAGATGAGAGATGACTCCCACCTCTTCAGGTGGCGAGGAGCAAATTAGTATCAGTGGTGGGAGCGGGTCTCCCATCTGATATAGCCTCCGGCAGGATTGCTTAAGATGCGCAAAAGAAATATGTCATGCTTTGCATGACGCGCATCTCGCAGCAAGAATGCAGAGGCATTCTTGAAAATATGCGATATAAATTATGAAAGGGAATCTAGTATGAAAACGATTTTAGATTTGATCGTGGAAGAACTGAAACCGGCGTTTACCGGCTGCGGGTACGATGAGAAGTATATCCGCGTGACGGTATCAAACCGCCCGGATCTCTGCGAGTATCAGTGTAACGGCGCGATGGCAGCTGCCAAAGCGTATAAAAAGAAACCGATCGATATTGCCAATGAGGTGGTGGAAAAGACAGCCGGAAGCAAGATGTTTTCTGAGATCAACGCCGTGATGCCTGGATTTATCAATATCCGCCTGAATCCGTGCTACCTGGCATCCTATGTACAGCAGGTGGCAGAGGATGAAAAGCTGGGACTCAACGCAGCTAAGAAGCCGGAGACGATCATCATCGATTACGGCGGAGCCAATGTAGCAAAACCACTGCATGTCGGACACTTACGTTCCGCGGTCATCGGAGAGAGCATCAAGCGCATCAGCCGCTATATGGGACACCATGTCATCAGCGATGTGCATCTGGGTGACTGGGGATTGCAGATGGGACTGATCATCGAGGAGCTGCATGACCGTCAGCCGGATCTGGTATATTTTGACCCGGATTATACCGGCGAGTATCCGTCGGAGCCGCCGTTTACGATTTCCGAGCTGGAGGATATCTATCCGGCAGCGAGCGCGAAATCCAAGGTAGATGCGGCATTCCGTGAGCGGGCACAGCAGGCAACCTTCAAACTGCAGAGTGGCTATGCACCGTTCCATGCGATCTGGAAGCACATCATGAACGTGTCCTTGAAGGATCTGAAAAAGAACTATGGCAATTTAAATGTATCGTTCGACCTCTGGAAGGGCGAGAGCGATGCGCAGCCATATATTCCGGGACTGATCGAGGATTTACAGAAAAAAGGTCTCGCCTATGAGAGCGATGGCGCGCTGGTTGTCGATATCGCACAGGAAGGGGATGCGAAGGAATATCCGCCTTGTATCGTCCGCAAATCCGACGGTGCGGCGCTGTATGCGACTTCCGATCTGGCGACGATCATCGAACGTGAGCAGGATTTCCATCCGGACCGCTACATTTACGTCGTAGACAAGCGCCAGGAGCTTCATTTTATCCAGGTATTCCGTGTGGCGAAGAAAGCAGGCATCGTCAAAGAAGATACGCCGATGATCTTCTTGGGCTTCGGTACGATGAACGGCAAGGACGGTGGTCCGTTCAAGACACGTGAGGGCGGTGTTATGCGTCTGGAGCACCTGATCAAGAGTATCGATGAGAAGGTATATGAGAAGATTCAGGAGAAGCAGAAGGTTCCGGCGGACGAGATGACACGCACGGCGGAGATTGTCGGTCTGGCGGCACTTAAATATGCCGATCTTTCGAATCAGGCGACCAAAGATTACATTTTCGATGTAGACCGCTTTATTTCCTTCGAGGGAAATACAGGTCCACATATCCAGTATATGATCGTCCGCATCAAGTCCATTCTGGAGAAATACAAGGAACTGCGCGGTGCGGATGCTAAAGTGGTTCCGATCCGTCCGGCTGAGAGCGAGACAGAGAAAGCACTTCAGATGGCGCTCTGCCGTTTCGGCGAGGTGACAGAATCTGCATTCTATGAGACGGCGCCGCATAAGCTCTGCCAATACATGGCGGCAGTGGCGGATGCGTTCAATGCATTCTATCTGGAAAATAAGATCCTCTCCGAGGAGGACGCAGCGAAGCAGGCAGCCTTTATCAGCCTGATCACGCTGACCAAGCGGGTGCTGGATACCTGTATGGATCTGCTCGGAATGGAATCGCCGGAACACATGTAATCTGTAATATGGAGGAATCCTCATGAAAATAATAAAAATGTCCGTAGATACCTTCTGGAAGGGCGAAGTACGGGTACAGGGACAGATTGAGGATGAGACAAAGGTATATCAGACAAGAATTTTTATCAAGGGTAGTCAGATCTATGACTACTCTTGTTCTTGTGCGGAGGGAAATTCATTCCGGGGTCCCTGCGTGCATGCAAAAGCGCTTCAGGAGGCGTTTGCCCGCCAGCAGAAAGCCGAGCATACACTGCCGGTTTCGACTTCGCCGGAGATCCGGATGATGATCCGGGAGTACACGAACCGGGAAGTAGCGCGGATTCTGGGCGAGGAAGAGCGGGAACCGGTCTATCTGCATCCCTATTTACAGATCCGGCGCGGCGAAGTGCTTTTGGAGGCACGGATCGGACGGGAAAAACGGTATATTGTGAAAAACCTGCTGGAATTTGCACAGGCGGTTCACAGCGGAAAACGGGTGGAATACGGAAAAGGCATGGCGTTTGAACACGTCCCGTCTGCCTTTGCGCCGGAAAGCCGCCCATTTTTAGATCTTCTGCTGGAGGAGGCGGACGCCTACATACGCCATTATGAGGACATGCGCGGTCGTGCTGGGCTGCCGCTTCCAGTGATGCGGGCGTTAACGCTGGGATCTGCAGCGAGGGATCGGCTGTTTGATCTTTTAGAGGGAAAAGAAGTCCAGACGGAGGACGAGAAAGGTGCTGAACGTGTGTGCCGGGTTGAGCGCAAGGATCCGCGTTTCCCGGTGGAGGTGGAAGCAAGGGGCGATGGAATTGCGGTTACGGTTCCATCGGCTCTAACTTCGTTCCGGGGAGAACAGCGTCTGTATGTGGCAGATGGATTGCATCTGTTTGGATGCAGTGAACTGTATACAGAAACGATGGGCGTTTTTCTGGAGCAGATGGAACAGGGCGGAAGAGAGTGCGGAAGCCGGAAAGAGAAGCGGGAGCTGCTGGTTGGAAGCCGGGATATTCCGCTCTTTTATGCGCGGGTGCTGGAAGGCATGGAGGCACTTGGGATCTTGCAGAGCCCGGAGATCGATTGGGAGAAATACCGCCCAGAGGCGTTGAAAGCCCGGTTTGAGTTTGACAGTGATTCGCCGGACGAGCTGCGTCTGCGTCCGACGCTTTCCTACGGAGATTTTACGTTTTCACCGCTGGCGGACGAGCATGTTCCGCGGGAGATCTGCCGGGATGTACCGGCGGAATTTTATATCAGCCGCCTGATCACGCGGTACTTCTCTTACTGGGAGGATGAGAGCGGCGAGCTGGTGATCCGCGGGGATGAAGACGCACTGTACCAGGTTCTGAGCGAGGGAATGCCGCAGTTTCAGGAGGTGGGCGAGGTATGGCTGTCAGAGTCTGTCCGCCATCTGCGCGTCCTGCCCCCGCCGGAAGTGTCGATGGGGGTTTCTCTTGGAGGCGGCTGGCTGGATCTGAAGATTGAGACGGCGGGAATCGACCCGGCGGAGCTTTTGCAGGTACTCAGTGAATACCGCCAAAAAAAGAAATATTACCGCATGAAAAATGGCGAATTTTTGCAGCTTTCGGGCGGCGGCCTGCAGGCGCTTGACAGCCTGACTGCGGATCTGGGACTGACAAAGAGTGAATTTCAGGCGGGGGAGGCGAAGATACCTGCCTACCGTGCTTTTTATCTGGACAGTCTCTCGGGCGACGGCAGGATGAAACTGTTTCAGCGGGATGAAGCCTACGGGATGATGGTGCGCGATCTAAAAACGGCGCAGAGTGTCAGCTATGCGGTTCCGGCGGTGCTGGAAAAGACGCTGCGGGAATACCAGAAGATCGGATATACGTGGATGCGGACGCTGGCGCGGTATCATTTCGGCGGGATTCTGGCAGATGATATGGGACTGGGAAAAACGCTGCAGGTGATTGCGCTTCTGACGGCATTTTATCAGGAAAAAACCGAGCAGAAAGCGGCTGGAAATGAAGGCAGTGGGTCAGAATTACCTCTTCCGTCTTTGATCGTCTGCCCGGCGTCGCTCGTCTACAACTGGGGACAGGAATTTGCCCGGTTTTCGCCGGGGATCCGCGTGCTTCTGATTGCCGGGACGGCGAAAGAACGGCAGGAACAGCTGGAGGAGCAGATGCGGATGGAGGCGTCTGAGGGGGCGCAGGTGATCATCACGTCCTATGATCTGTTGAAACGGGATCGGGCGGCGTATCTGGGGCGCACGTTTGAATATGAGATTATTGACGAGGCGCAGGTCATTAAAAATGCAAAGACACAGGGAGCGAGGGCGGTAAAGGAGATTTCGGCGAATGCCCGTTTCGCCCTGACAGGAACGCCGGTGGAAAACCGGCTCAGTGAGCTTTGGAGCATTTTTGATTTCCTGATGCCGGGATTTTTATACAGTTACCGGAAGTTTCGTGAGCGGTATGAGCTGCCAATCGTGAAAAATCAGGATCCGGAAGCATTGACGGCATTGCGGCGGATGACGGGACCGTTTGTCCTGCGCCGCTTGAAAAAGGATGTGCTGCGGGAGCTTCCGGGCAAGGAAGAGAGGATCGTTTATTCGGCGGCGTCGGGGCGGCAGCAGAAGCTTTATACGGCGTCGGCGTTGAAACTGAAAGAGGCGCTGGCTGGCGGCGCGTGGTCGGGTAATGGAAAATTGGAAGTGCTTTCCCAGCTCATGCGGCTGCGTCAGATCTGCTGCGATCCGGCACTCTGTTTTGAAGATTATACGGGGGAATCGGCGAAGCTGGAGACCTGTGTTTCGCTGATCGCATCGGCATCTGCGGCGGGACATAAGATCCTGCTCTTTTCCCAGTTTGCCTCGATGCTGGAGCGGATTCGGGAACGCCTTTTACAGGAGGGCATTTCGTCCCATCTTCTGGTCGGCGCGACCCCGAAGGAAGAACGTAGCCGGATGGTGCAGGCGTTTGCCTCGGATGAGGTTCCGGTGTTCCTTATTTCCTTGAAAGCCGGGGGAACGGGACTCAACCTGACGGCGGCGGATATCGTGATTCATTACGATCCGTGGTGGAATGTGGCAGCGCAGAACCAGGCGACCGACCGTGCGTACCGGATCGGGCAGGAAAAGCCGGTTACGGTATACAAACTGATCTTAAAGGATACGATAGAAGAAAATCTTTTGAAGCTGCAGAATGCGAAACTTGCACTGGCGGCGCAGGTGGTTTCAGAGGGAATGGTTTCACTGGGCGATTTGAGCCAGAATGAACTGATAGAGCTGTTTGAACAGAATCCATAAAAAAATTTGCAGAAATAACGGGCAGGAGGAAAAAGCGTGAAGCAATGGAAACGATACAAATCATATATACTGCCATATAAGAGCGCCTTTATTCTGGGACCGCTCATGATGGTAACGGAGGTGCTGGGTGAGATTCTGCTGCCCAAATTTATGTCGATGATTATTAACCATGGCGTGGCGCAGAAAGACGGTGGATACATTCTCAAAATGGGACTTGTGATGGCGATTACCTCCTTTTTGATGGCGGCAGGCGGCATTCTGGGGGCATATTTTGCAGCGAAGGCGTCGATTTCCTTTACCAGCGATCTGCGCCGCGACTTATTTGCCAGAGTGCAGCAGTTTTCATTTAAAAATATCGATACGTTCAGCACGGGATCGCTGGTAACCCGTCTGACGAACGATATCCAGCAGGTACAGAACCTGATTATGATGGGACTTCGGATGATGCTGCGCGCGCCGGGCATGTTCCTGGGGGCGCTTGTGATGGCGTTCTGGATGAATGCGGAACTGGCAGCTGTCATCCTGGTGGTGATTCCGCTTCTGACGGCGGCGATCGTCTGGATCCTACGGACTGCCTACCCGCGGTTTACAGCCATGCAGAAAGCGCTGGATACGCTCAATAGCGGCATCCAGGAGGTGCTGACGAACGTGCGGGTGGTGAAATCCTTTGTGCGGGAAGACTACGAGGAAAAGCGGTTTGCCGACACGAACCGGGAGCTCAAGGAGGCAGGGCTGCGGGCGCTGAAGATCGTAATTGCGACGATGCCGGTCATGATGTTCGCGATGAATGTGACGACACTGGCAGTTGTCTGGTTCGGCGGAAACCTGATTATCGGCGGACGGATGGCGGTCGGAGATCTGACGGCATTTACGACCTACATTGTACAGATTCTGATGTCACTTATGATGCTCTCAATGGTATTTTTGCAGAGTTCCCGCGCGATGGCGTCCATCCGGCGAATCGATGAGGTGCTGGATGAGCCGATTGATTTGAGCGATGAAAATGCATCACAGAAGGACCGGAAGGTTGAGAAAGGACGCGTGGAATTTAAGGATGTTTCCTTTTCCTACCGCGAAGGCGGTGAGCCGGTTCTATCCCACATCAGCCTGACGGCAGAGCCGGGAGAGACGATCGGCATCCTCGGTGCGACCGGAAGCGGAAAAACGTCGCTGGTACAGCTGATTCCCCGCCTCTATGATGTGACAGAGGGGAGTGTGCGGGTGGATGGTATCGATGTGCGGGAGTATTCCCTGAAAAATCTCCGGGACGGCGTTGGCATGGTTTTACAGAAAAACGTCCTGTTTTCCGGCACGATCGAGGAAAACCTGCGCTGGGGTGATGAGACGGCGACGGAGGAAGAAGTGCGGCGGGCAGCAGTGTATGCGCAGGCAGATTCCTTTGTGAATTCGTTTGCCGAAGGCTACAAAACGGAGATGGGACAGGGCGGCGTCAATGTATCCGGAGGTCAGAAACAACGGCTGTGCATCGCAAGGGCACTCTTAAAGAAGCCGAAGATCCTGATTCTCGACGACAGCACCAGTGCGGTCGATACGGCAACGGAGGCGGCGATCCGGACGGCATTCCGGGAAGATTTGAAAGATACGACGAAATTTATTATCACACAGCGGCTGAGTTCGCTGGAATACGCGGATCGGATTCTCGTCCTTGAGGACGGCAGGATTATCGGAGAGGGAACGCAGGAGAAGCTGCTGGCATCCTGTGAGGCGTACCGGGAGATCTATGAGACGCAATATGGAAAACGGGCAGACGGGGAGGTGATGGCATGATGGATGAAAAACAGATTGAAAGCCTGAAACGCCGATATGGCAGCCGCATAGCCGACGCGCCGAAACGCCGCCGGGGACCGGAACGGATGGCGGTCATGAAGGGCGGAAAGCCCAAGGCGGGCGGTCAGACGATGCTGCGCCTGCTTTCATACTTAAAACGCGACCGGATGGCGATGACAGTCGCCTTTTTCTGTGTGATCCTGGGGACGGTGACGAATCTGGCGGGCGCCTATATGCTGCGCCCGATCATCAACCGGTATATTGTGCCTTTAGATGGCAGCCGGGGCGATGTGGCAGGGCTGTTCCGTTCCCTGTGCGTGATGGGAGCGGTTTATTTAGTCAGCGTTGCCGCTGCCTATATGCAGTCGCGCATCATGCTGCAGGTGGCGCAGAACGCGTTGCAGCGGCTGCGGGAAGAGCTGTTTAACCATATGCAGACGCTTCCGCTCCGGTTTTATGATACCGGCAGCAACGGCGATCTGATGAGCCGTTTTACAAACGATGTGGATACGATCGGCATGATGCTCAGCAGTACGCTGGTGCAGCTTTTATCCGGTGCACTCAGTATTGTGGGAACGTTGGTGCTGATGATTTACACGAACGTGTGGCTGACGGTGATTACGCTTGCCATGATGCCGGTGATGCTGCGTGCCGGTAAATTTGTTGCCGGACGGAGCCAGAAATATTTCTCTGCCCAGCAGGCGGCGCTTGGCGCGATGAACGGCTATATTGAGGAGACCGTGCAGGGGCAGAAGGTCGTCAAGGTATTCTGCCATGAGGAGATCGCAGAGGAAGAATTTGGATGGCTCAATGCGGATCTGAAAGAAAAACAGATCCGGGCGCAGTTTTTCGGCGGTGTGATGGGACCGGTCATGAACAATTTAAGCCAGTTAAATTATGGACTGACAGCCTGCATTGGCGGTCTGCTCTGTGTGTTCCGGAACTTTGATGTCGGTGGACTGACCGTATTTTTAGGCTTTTCGCGGCAATTTTCCAGACCGATCAACGAGCTTTCCATGCAGGTTGGAAACGTATTTTCGGCGCTGGCAGGCGCGGAGCGCGTGTTTGCAGTGCTGGATGCGGAACCGGAGGCGGCAGATGCGCCGGATGCGGTTTCGATCGCGCCGATCCGCGGTGAGGTGGTGCTTGACCATGTGACTTTCGGCTATGAGCCGGGGCAGGTGATTTTGAAGGATATTTCGCTCTATGCGAAGCCGGGACAGAAGATCGCCTTTGTCGGCTCGACGGGAGCCGGAAAAACGACGATTACGAATCTGATCAACCGTTTTTATGATATACAGGGCGGCTCGATCACGGTGGACGGCGTCGATGTCCGCCGGATGCACCGGAAGGAGCTGCGGGAAAATATCGCGATGGTTCTGCAGGATACGCATCTTTTTACCGGCACGGTACGGGAAAATATTCGATACGGGCGGCTGGATGCCACGGATGAAGAAGTTGTTGAGGCGGCAAAAACGGCATCGGCGCATTCCTTTATCATGCGTCTGCCGGATGGGTATGACACGATGCTGGAGGGCGACGGTGCAAATTTAAGCCAGGGACAGCGCCAGCTATTAAACATTGCGCGGGCAGCAGTTTCTAAAGCACCGATCCTGATTCTGGATGAGGCGACGAGTTCGGTCGATACGCGGACGGAGAAGCACATCGAGCACGGCATGGACCGGCTGATGGCGGACCGGACGACCTTTGTCATCGCCCACCGGCTTTCGACAGTCCGCAACGCCAATGCGATCATGGTGCTGGAGCACGGGCAGATCATTGAGCGCGGCGACCATGAAGATCTGCTGGCGCAGAAAGGGCGGTATTTTGAGCTGTATACCGGAATGAAGGAGCTGGAATAAGGCTTTCGTTGAGAATTAAATGAGAATTTGTTTCCTGTACGCGTGAACTCACCTATATTGAAAAACGGGTGGATCTAGTGTATAATGGGAACACTTGAAATTTTTAAGTAAAATCGGATCACGTAAGCTGGAAAATAGAGCCGGATCCGTGGCAAATTTTGTACCCTTAGGAGGAATATCTATGAGTATCCGAGTTGGAATTTTAGGATATGGAAATCTGGGACGCGGCGTGGAGTGTGCGATCCGCCAGAATCCGGATATGGAACTGAAAGCAGTATTTACACGGCGTGCGCCGGAAACGGTCAAGATCCTGACCGAGGGCGTACCGGTTTATCATGTAGATGAGGCAGAGGCGAAGAAAGACGAGATCGACGTTTTGATTCTCTGCGGCGGTTCGGCTACGGATCTGCCGGTCCAGACCCCGAAATATGCACAGTGGTTTAACGTAGTGGACAGCTTCGATACCCATGCAAAGATTCCAGAGCATTTCGCAGCAGTCGATGAGTCCGCACAGAAATCCGGAAAGGTTGGCATCATCTCCGTTGGCTGGGATCCGGGTATGTTCTCACTGAACCGTCTCTATGCAGCTGCATGCCTGCCGGAGGGCGAAAATTATACATTCTGGGGCAAGGGCGTCAGCCAGGGACATTCCGATGCGATCCGCCGGATCGAGGGCGTCAAGGATGCCAGACAGTACACAATCCCAGTTGAGAGTGCACTGGAGGCAGTCAGAAGCGGCAGCAGCCCAGAGCTGACCACCCGCGAAAAACACACCAGAGAGTGCTTTGTTGTGGCAGAAGAGGGCGCGGATCAGGCAAAGATCGAGAACGAGATCAAGACCATGCCGAACTACTTTTCTGATTATGACACAACGGTTCATTTCATCACCGAAGAAGAACTGAAACGCGATCACAACCGTCTCCCGCACGGTGGTTTCGTACTCCGCAGCGGCAAGACCGGCTGGAACAAAGAGAACCACCATATCATCGAGTACAGCTTAAAGCTGGATTCCAACCCGGAATTTACTTCCTCCATCATCGTGGCATACGCACGCGCGGCATATAAGATGAACCAGGAAGGCCAGAAGGGCTGCAAGACCGTCTTTGATGTGGCACCGGCGTATCTGTCGGCAGAGAGTGGGGCAGATCTGCGGAAGAAGTATCTGTAATAATTTCAAATTTTCCTTTCAACTTGTATTGTCGCTTAAAATGAAGTAAAATGTAAGACAGATTTGCATGATTTGTACCTGCGCAGCACTGGCAAAATCCGTTAAAGCCCGCGCAATGAGTGAACGTAACTTTACGTTTGCGGGAGCTGGCGGGTAGGAGAAAAGCGAAAATACATACAGGAAGGACAATATACGATGAATAAATGGAAAAAATCCGTGCGTTCCCTCTGCCTGGGAATGGCACTTATGATGTCTGTGTCATGGACGGCATTTGCTGCGACAGACGGGGCGACCGGTCCGGGACAGGCGGCAGGAGGCATGGTCTCCGGCGCAGTTCCTTCGGGAGCAACGGTTACTTCACAGAATGTAGCTCAGCCGACGGTGGCAGCGCAGGGCGCAGTGCTCTATGATGCGACGCACAACCAGTTCCTGTTTTCCAAGAATGCGGATACGCAGTATTATCCAGCCAGCATCACGAAGCTGATGACGGCGCTTCTGGTAGCGGAAAACTGTAATCTGAGTGATACGGTAACCTTTTCCCAGACGGCAGTTTCGAATCTGGAATCGGGCGCGGTGACGCTGCAGGTCAAGGCGGGTGATACCTTTACGGTTAAGGACTGTCTCTATGGTCTGCTTTTAAAATCGGCAAATGAGGTGGCAAACGGACTGGCGGAGCATGTGTCCGGCAGTGTCAGCGCGTTTGCGGATAAGATGAATGGGAAGGCAGCGTCCTTAGGATGCACGCATACGCATTTTGCAAACCCGAACGGTCTGAACAATGCGAACCATTTTACAACCGCACATGATATGGCGTTGATTGCAAATGCTGCATTCAATAATGCGACGGTGCGTCAGGTTGCATCGACCCTGCATTACGATTTCCCGGCGACTGCCAGCGTGCCGACGGTGCGGACGCTTACGATGGGACATAAGATGCTCAATCCGGCAAATTCCCAGTATTATGAGGGAATCATAGGCGGAAAGACCGGTTATACCTCCCTGGCAGGCAACACGCTGGTAACGTGTGCAGAGCGGAATGGCGTGCGCCTGATTGCAGTTATTTTAAAGAGTTCGCAGACTCATTATGACGATACGAAGAAGCTGCTGGACTATGGTTTTGCGGTGGCGGGAAGCGCATCCGGCACACCGGCTGGCACGAACACCTCGGTATCGGATGCGGCGGATAACAGTACGTCAAATTCCAGCAAGCCGTCCGGCAATAAGACCAGTACAAATACCTCGTCTTCCGGCAGCCAGGGTGGACCGGGTAGCTCTGGAGCTGGCAATACAGCTGCTCAGGGCGACGGTGCGTGGCAGCAGTTTGGAAATGAATGGAAATACCTGAAAGCAAACGGAACCTACGCGGCAAATGAGAGTCTCCTGATCAAGGGGGAGACATACTATTTCCATGCAGATGCGTGGATGGCGCGTGACTGGCAGATGGTAAACGGCTCCTGGCATTATTATACCGAAAGCGGGGCTATGGCGAAGAGCCGCTGGATTCAGACGAATGGATACTGGTATTATGTGAGTGCTGACGGAGCATTGTTTGTCAATGGAACGACACCGGACGGATATAGAGTCGATGCGAATGGTGTCTGGATTCAGAAATAAAGAAGAGCATAAAACGGAGCCGACCGGCAGAAAAGACCGGGGCGGCTCCGTTTTTCACAGCTCTGCGGCCGCAAAAAGACCGGCGGCACAGCTGGCAGATGGGGTTGATGTTATTATAGTGTGATCAATTCATACTCCCGGCTTCCCAGACCGATCTTCTCCGCGTGTGCCAGGCAGCTTTTCCACTCAGATTCTGGTGTGGAATTTGTGAAATGGTCATGGTGATCGTGGAAATCCGGATCAGCAAGATGTTTTGCAAGCTGGCTGCCCGGCATCGGAGCAGCGGCCAGACAGGCGTCCACACAGGCCTGATCGAGTGCCAGCGGATCGAAAGAAGCAAACATACCAAGATTTGGAAGGATCGGTACGTCATTTTCACCGTGGCAGTCGCAGTTCGGGGAGACGTCAACGACCAGGGAAATATGGAAGTTTGGACGTCCATCCACAACGGCTTTTGTGTATTCCGCCATACGGCAGTTTAACAGCTCGTTGGCTGCGTTGTTGTCAAATTCGATTGCGTCAAAATTGCAGGCGCCGAGACACCGTCCGCAGCCGACGCAGTGCTCAGCATCCACGTGCATTTTTCTGGAGGCTTCATCGAAAACGAGACCGCCGTTGGCACATTCCTTCTGACAGCGGCGGCAGCCCCGGCAGAGCTTTTCCTTGACGTGTGGTTTTCCACTGCTGTGCTGATCGGTCTTACCGGCGCGAGAACCGCAGCCCATGCCGATATTTTTGATCGTACCGCCGAAGCCGGTCATCTCATGTCCCTTGAAATGGGTCAGGCTGATAAAGACATCGGCGTCCATGACGGCGCGGCCGATCTTAGCTTCTTTGATGTATTCGCCTCCGGCCACCGGAACAGCGATGTCATCGGTGCCTTTTAATCCATCACCGATGATGATTGGACATCCAACAGTCAACGGGGTAAATCCGTTTTCCCAGGCGCATTCCAGGTGTTCGAGCGCATTCTTGCGGCTGCCTGGATACATCGTATTGCAGTCTGTTAAAAATGGTTTGCCGCCCAGCTCTTTGATGACATCAACAACGGCTTTGGCATAATTCGGACGCAGATAACTGATATTTCCAAGTTCACCAAAGTGCATCTTGATAGCGACAAATTTACCATCCATATCGATGGAACCGATCCCGGCTTTACGGATCAGTTTTTTTAATTTGGTAGGGAGACCGTCGCCAAATGCAATGGTGTGGAAATCTGTAAAATATACCTTTGCTTTTTCGGTTTTTGACATATGAATACCTCCTGATAGATGGCTTTTTTTGATTTTTTTCTCAGTCGAGAAGACTCCCACCTCTTTAGGTGGCGAGTAATAGTAAAGTGATAAAAATATCCATTCTATTATACCGGAATCGGGTGGATGTGTCAAAAATTTACTTTTCTTTTTAATGTAGTTCCTATATAATAGGAAAATACGGAAAAAGCAGATTTCAGCTGCAGGGGGATTCTGGCAAGATACCTGTATCTGGAAACCTGCTTTTGAAAATACGAGGGGACTTGTCTGCATAGAAGGGACAGTGACCCGGGCAGGAGATGACAGTATGAGAAATGCACCGGTTATCTATATCGTGGTGCCTTGCTACAACGAAGAGGAAGTTCTGCCATTGACGGCAGAATTTTTAGGTAAAAAATTAGATGATTTAACCCGCAGCCGCCGGATTCATCCGGGAAGCCGGGTGCTGATGGTAGACGACGGTTCGAAGGATAGAACGTGGAAGCTGATCGAGGAACTCCATGAGAAGGACGAGCGATTTGCAGGTGTGAAGCTGAGCCGCAACCGCGGTCATCAGAACGCGCTTTTAGCCGGGCTTTTTGAGGCGGCGAGACGGCGGTGTGACGCGGCGATCTCGATGGATGCCGATCTGCAGGATGATGTGGACGCATGCGACGCGATGATTGAGCGGTATATGGCTGGCTGTGACATCGTGTACGGTGTGCGCCGCCACAGAGCGACGGATACATTTTTTAAGCGTACAACTGCGCTGGGATTTTATAAGGTTATGAATGCGCTGGGAGCGAACACCGTGTATAATCATGCGGATTACCGCCTGATGAGCCGGAGGGCACTGGAAGGGCTGGCGGAATTTTCGGAGGTCAATCTGTTTCTGCGCGGGATTGTCCCGATGATCGGCTATCCGTCCGATGTGGTATATTATGACCGTAAAGAGCGGGCAGCAGGGGAGAGCAAATATCCGCTGAAAAAGATGCTGGCTTTTGCGATCGAGGGCATCACTTCGCTGAGCACAAAGCCGATCCGGATGATTACGTTCATGGGAATCGCGGCATTTTTTGTCAGTATTGGATTCCTTATCTGGGCGGTGGTTGATTTCTTCCGGGGCAATACGATCACCGGCTGGGCGAGCATGATGGTATCGCTCTGGTTTATCGGCGGACTGCTTCTTCTCTCGGTCGGAATCGTCGGAGAGTATGTCGGAAAGATTTATCTGGAGTCGAAGCACCGCCCACGCTATATCATTGAGAGCCGCACGCCGGATCGCATCCGCGAGCGTGAGAAAGGGCGCAGCCGGAAACAGGAGATGCCAGGAGAAAATTTGCGCCGCAGACGTGCAGAAGCACGGGAACTCCAGACATCAAAAAGAAGGGAAGCTGTGCAAAAACCGGAGCAGGAGTGAAATAGCTCTAAAAAATAGCTCTTAAAAATTCAGGAAACACTTGACAAACCCGGAAAATGGGTGTATCTTCATAAACAAATAATTCCTATCAGGAATAAGGGAATATAAGCTGAAAGGGGACAGGTCCGATGCGTCAGAGTAAAGCCATGCAGATGAATATGATGATGAACGGCATGTGTATGATGTGCTGTCATATTTGTGTGCATGAAAGACGGAACGGGCTGGTCGGATAGACCTGTAAGTATAGCATAGGGAGCCGCGATCCGTACTGGATTCGCGGCTTTTTTGTGTCATGGGAAATTCCTTGGAATTCCCTATGACACAAAAAGGTACTAACAGCTTTCTGTGACAGAAAAACAGTAGTGGCATCTTTTATGCGACAGGGTATCAATGCTGTATATTCGAAAAAAGAGAGGGGAAAAGACAATGGAGCAGAGAAAGGAAGCGATCATCTGCCTGGAAGGACTGGGAAAACAATTCCAGACAACGAACGGAACGGTGACCGCGTTAGATGATATTAACCTGGAAATCCTGAAGGGCGAGATTTTTGGAATTATCGGTCTGTCAGGTGCAGGAAAGAGTACGCTGGTCCGGTGTATCAATTATCTGGAGACACCGACGGCGGGACGGGTTATTTTTGAGGGACAGAACCTGTCGATGATGAAGGAGGCGGAGATTCGGAAAGCCAGACAGTCGATGGGGATGATTTTCCAGCAGTTCAATCTTCTGGCACAGAGAAATGTACTCCAGAATGTGTGCTTTCCGATGGAGATTGCCGGTGTCCCGAAAGCAGAGGCGAAGAAACGGGCGGCTGAGCTTTTAAAATTAGTCGGTCTGGAAGAACGGATGAAGGCATATCCGGCACAGCTTTCCGGCGGACAGAAACAGCGAGTGGCGATTGCACGCGCGATGTCCACGAACCCGAAGGTGCTGCTTTGCGATGAGGCGACGAGTGCGCTCGACCCGAATACGACAAAATCGATTTTGGAGCTTCTCAAGAAGATTAACCGCGAACTCGGTATTACTGTGATCGTGATTACCCATGAGATGGCAGTTATTGAGTCTATCTGTGATCGTGTGGCGATCATCGACCACAGCCACATTGCAGAGTCTGGCAAGGTATCAGAGATTTTCTCCGGTCCGAAGTCGGAGATTGGGCGGCAGCTGATTCTAGGAGAGACGGCAGGGCGGAAGACAAGCTTTGCCAGAGCGCGCCAGATCCGCGTTATTTTCAATGGACAGGAATCTTCGGAGCCAATTATTTCTAATATGGTATTAGCCTGCAAGGTTCCGGTCAATATCCTTCTCGCGGATACCCACGATATTGGGGGCAAGGCGATGGGACAGATGCTTCTGCAGCTCCCGGAGGACGAGGTGGATGCAGGGCGTATCTGCAATTATTTAAAAACGGTCGGTGTGACCTATGAGGAGGTGCGCTAAGATGGTATTTGATGCGAAGACAGTCAGTATGCTTGTAAAAGAGACCTGGAGAACCTTATATATGGTAGGTCTTTCTTCCCTGATTTCTTACTTGATCGGCATCCCGCTCGGCGTGGCGCTGGTTGTAACCGATAAAGACGGCATCCGTCCGGTGCCGCTGTTCAACAAAGTGGCGGGCGTGATTGTCAACCTGCTCCGTTCGGTGCCGTTTATCATCCTGTTAGCGATGGTAATGCCGCTGACCCGCGCGATCGTGGGAAAGACGATCGGAGCAAATGCGGCAGTTGTACCGCTGGTAATCGCGGCGTTCCCGTACATCAGCCGTATGGTAGAGGCATCATTAAAGGAAATTGATGCAGGCGTGATTGAAGCAGCAAAATCAATGGGCGCTTCAACCTGGCAGATTATTTTCAAGGTGCTGCTTCCGGAGTCCAAGCCGTCCCTGTTAGTCGGCGCGGCGATTTCGATCACGACAATCCTCGGATATTCCGCGATGGCAGGCTGTGTCGGCGCCGGCGGTCTGGGCGATGTGGCGATCCGATATGGATACCACCGTTATCAGGCAGATATGATGCTGGTTACCGTTGTGATTCTGGTTATTATCGCACAGCTGATTCAGGAGATCTTTACGCGGAGTTCGAGAAGAAGTGATAAGAGAATCCGTTAATAAGATATTTACAGAAATGAAATGCAGCCTATCGTCTGTGGCAGATGCAGGACATTTCTGAAATATAAATTTAAACACACAAAGAGGAGGAAATCACTATGAAAAAATCATTCTTAGGAACCACATTCCTGGCACTGCTGGCAGCTGCATCCTTAGCAGGCTGCTCTTCCAGCTCGAATGAGACAACTGCTGAGACCGCTGCAGAGACAGCAGAGGAGAGCACCGCAGAGGCTAAAGAGGCAGACGGCGATCTGGAGAAGCTGGTAGTAGGCGCAAGCCCGGCACCGCACGCTGAGATCCTGGAAGCTGCAAGAGACCTTCTGGCAGACAAGGGCTACGATCTGGAGATCGTAGAGTATACTGATTATGTACAGCCGAACAACGCACTGGAGTCCGGCGATTTGGATGCAAACTACTTCCAGCACAAACCATATCTCGATACCTTTAATGAGGAGAATGGCACTCATCTGGTAAGTGCAGGCGCAATCCATTATGAGCCATTCGGCATCTACGCAGGCAAGAGCGATTCTTTAGATGAGCTGGCTGACGGCGCAGAGGTTCTGGTGCCGAACGATGTAACCAATGAGGCAAGAGCACTTCTGCTTCTTCAGGATCAGGGTCTTCTGACACTGAAAGAGGATGCAGGTCTGACCGCAACCATCAATGATATTACAGAGAACCCGAAGAACCTGGATATCGTAGAGCTTGAGGCAGCACAGCTTCCGCGTTCCTTACAGGATGCGGATATCGCAGTTATCAACGGCAACTACGCAATCGAGGCTGGTTTAAAGGTAACCGATGCTCTGGCAGTAGAGTCTTCTGACTCTCTGGCAGCCCAGACATACGGAAATGTCGTAGCAGTCCGTGAAGGTGACGAGGAGAGCGACAAGACAAAAGCTCTGATGGAAGTCCTGACAAGCGATGATATCAAAGAGTTCATCGAGACGAAGTATGATGGAGCGGTTGTTCCGCTGTTTTAATTGACGGCAGGAATTTGATTACAGCAGCGAAATGGGGAAGAGGCGGATGCTTTGCGGTGAAAACCGCAGGCGGAGGCCTCTTCTTTCGATTTATGGGAATGTGCGTCAGATGAAAAACGTTCTGCGTGAATTTTTCAGAATCATGTGATAGAATAAAACAAAAAAGGGATAAAGGTGACAGGTGGGTGATAAGAATGGAAATTCATATACAGAATAGGAAAAAGGGCTTTACGCTGGCGGAGCTTTTGGTAGTCGTTGCGATTGTTGCCATTTTAGCTGCAATTTCTATTCCTATTTTCACCAGGCAGCTGGAGGCCAGCCGGGAGGCCACGGATCTTGCCAATGTCCGTTCTGCCTATGCAGAGGTGATGGCAGCGGTCATGATTGAGGATACAGAGAATGAAGTGAAGGTTGTAAAGCTGAAGCAGAAAAAAGCAAAATGGCAGTCGCATGACCCGGTGACGATAGGTGGAGTGATGCATTATAATGATCAGGGTGATACGGCCAACTGGATTGGTTATCCGGTTCCGGGTGGGGAGTGTGAAGTTTCCTATCAGCCAAATTCGGGAGTGCTTTTTAACTGGAAAGGTGGAAATGGTACAGGCGGTTCGGAACAGAAATATACGTTTAATATCAATTGTGATATGCATGCGCCCTTGAATAACAGCGGCGTATTGGAAATGCTGGGTAATAACAGCAATTTTGAAATTGATTCCAACTGTACAAAATCCAATATGCTTCCAAAGATACAGGCAAAGATTGAGGAGGACAGCCTGTTAAAAAAGGGAACCTGGGCCTATCTGGGAGATGCGAAGGATAAGTCGAAGCGATATTTATTCTGGACATCTGTAGATATATCGTCAGATTCGGTTGGTGCAGGAAAGAAGATACCGGTTATTATCAGTACAGCAGATGGAAGGTTTTATATTTCAGAAACAACTACCGCTATTCGAAAGAATACAGCTGGTAACTATGTAGCAATCGCCGATCATCTAACTCCAAAACAGTATACGGAATATCTTTCGAATGATAAAAAATATGAGAAGCTGCAGGAGGCATATGATGCATACGCAAAGCTGGTGACGGATGGGACGTATCAACAATATAAGGATACGCTGCCGAAGTAGGGGCTGTGCAGCTGTTACAGCTGGGCGTCTTTAAAGTGGGAAGAGCCAGGGCATATATCAGAATTTACCAACCTGTGCCGAAAACCTTGACATTTTCCTGAAAAACCTCTATGATAACAAGGAACTGAAAAATGAAAGGCAGTGAAGAAGAGGAGTACACATAGAAGCCCTGACAGAGAGAACCGCGCAGGTTGAGAGACGGTTCCGGGAAACGGATGTGGAAGGTAGCTTCGGAGCCGGATTTCTGAAAAACCGCGTTCTGCTATGACTTAGGAATGCTGTGAAAGAGAGTGGTGGATAGGAGATCCCGGGAGTTCCCGTTATAGAATCAAGAGGATTGGGGTAAAGTCTGGATGTGTGCAAAGAAAACACCGGCAGACGGAAATCCTGATTGAATTAAGGTGGTACCGCGTATATGACGCCCTTTGCAGATGATATGTCTGCAAGGGGCTTTTTTCATGTAATGGGAAATACCTTGGAATTCCCTATTACACAAAAGGCACATTCTTTTTCATAGGAAACGCGCTTCGGAAAGGACAAAACAGATGAAAAAACAGGGTCCGCTGACAAGCTGTGATACGTGCGGCAATTATGTCTATGACGATGATTATGGGTATTATCTGTGCGAGGCAGATCTGGATGAGGACGAGATGGCGGCATTTTTAAGCAACCAGCGTTTTGTCTGCCCGTACTACCAGACGGATGATGAGTACAAGATTGTCCGGAAACAGATGTAAGAAACTGCATCGGAAATTACACAAAATGAAGGTAAACAAGATGCGGTTCATGATAGAATGCGAGGATAAAAAGCATTTGATGAGTTAAAACACAAAAGGAGAATCGATCAATGAAAGAACTGGAAAAGACATATAATCCGGCGGATATTGAAGATCGCCTGTATCAGAAATGGCTGGACAGCAAATATTTCCACGCCGATGCAGAGCGCGGACGCAGAAACGGCAAGAAGCCGTTCACGATTGTGATGCCGCCGCCAAATATTACCGGACAGCTTCATATGGGACATGCGCTGGATAACACCATGCAGGATATCCTGATCCGTTACAAGAGAATGCAGGGCTATGAGGCACTGTGGCAGCCGGGTACCGACCATGCGGCGATCGCAACGGAGGTTAAGGTTATCAATAAGCTGAAAGAGCAGGGCATTGACAAGCATGATCTGGGTCGTGAGGGCTTCCTGGAGAAAGCATGGGAGTGGAAAGAAGAGTACGGCAGCCGTATCGTAAAACAGCTTCACAAGCTGGGTTCCTCCGCTGACTGGGACCGCGAGCGTTTCACGATGGACGAGGGCTGTTCCGAGGCGGTTCTGGAAGTATTTACCAGACTGTATGAAAAAGGTTATATTTACAAGGGATCCCGTATCATCAACTGGTGCCCGGTCTGCCAGACTTCCATTTCGGATGCCGAGGTAGAGCATGAGGAGCAGGACGGCTTTTTCTGGCACATCAATTACCCGATCGTCGGCGAAGAGGGACGTTTCGTCGAGATCGCAACCACCCGTCCGGAGACGCTGTTAGGCGATACTGCAGTAGCTGTCAACCCAGAGGATGAGCGCTACAAGGATATCGTAGGCAAGATGTTAAAACTGCCGCTGACCGACCGAGAGATTCCGGTCATCGCGGATGAGTATGTAGATAAAGAGTTCGGTACCGGCTGCGTAAAGATCACACCGGCACATGACCCGAACGACTTTGAGGTGGGAAAACGCCACAACCTGGAAGAGATCTGCATCATGAATGACGATGCAACCATCAGCGTACCGGGTAAATATCAGGGCATGGACCGCTACGAGGCGAGAAAAGCCATGGTAGAGGATCTGAAGGAAATGGGACTTTTAGTCAAAGTCGTTCCGCATTCCCACAACGTAGGTACCCACGACCGCTGCGGCACAACCGTAGAGCCGATGGTAAAACCGCAGTGGTTTGTCAAGATGGAAGAGATGGCGAAACCGGCGGTAGAGGCACTTAAATCCGGCAGACTTAAATTCGTTCCGGAGAGCTTCGGAAAGACGTATCTGCACTGGCTTGAGGGCATCCGTGACTGGTGTATTTCCCGTCAGCTCTGGTGGGGACACCGGATTCCGGCTTATTATTGTGATGACTGCGGCGAGATGACCGTTGCCAAGTGTGCACCGGCGGTATGCCCGAAATGCGGTGGCACCCACCTGCATCAGGATGAGGACACGCTGGATACCTGGTTCTCCTCCGCCCTGTGGCCGTTCTCCACGCTCGGCTGGCCGAAGGACACACCGGAATATGAATATTTCTATCCGACCGACGTGCTGGTAACCGGATACGATATCATTTTCTTCTGGGTTATCCGTATGGTATTCTCTGGTCTGGAGCAGACGGGCAAAGAGCCGTTCCACACCGTCCTGATCCACGGTCTGGTACGCGACTCCCAGGGACGCAAGATGAGTAAATCCCTTGGAAATGGTATCGATCCGCTCGAGGTTATCGACAAGTACGGCGCCGATGCACTTCGTATGACCCTGATGACCGGTAACGCACCGGGCAACGATATGCGCTTCTATTGGGAGCGTGTGGAAGCAAGCCGTAACTTTGCAAACAAGGTATGGAATGCATCCCGTTTCATCATGATGAACATTGAGAAAGCGCCGGTAACGGATGTGAAGCTTTCTGACCTGCAGATGGCTGACCGCTGGATCCTCTCCAAGGTCAACACGCTGGCAAAAGATGTTACCGAGAACATGGATAAGTATGAGCTGGGAATCGCCCTCCAGAAGGTTTACGATTTCATCTGGGAGGAGTTCTGCGACTGGTACATCGAGATGGTAAAACCGAGACTCTGGTCCGAGGAAGACACCACCAAGGCAGCTGCACTCTGGACCCTGAAAACGGTTCTGATCCAGTCCTTGAAACTGCTGCATCCATATATGCCGTTCATCACCGAGGAAATCTTCTGCAATCTGCAGGATGAGGAACCGTCCATCATGATTTCTTCCTGGCCGGAGTACAAGGATGAGTGGAATTTCGCAGACGAGGAGAAAGCTGTAGAGACGATCAAGGATGCAGTCCGCGCGATCCGCGGCGTCCGCACATCCATGAACGTACCGCCGAGCAAGAAGGCAAAAGTATACGTTGTATCCGAGGATCCGGAAGTTCTGGCCATCTTCGAGCACAGCCGCGTATTCTTCGCAACTCTTGGCTATGCGAGCGAGGTTGTCCTTCAGAAGGACAAGAGCGGAATCGCAGACGATGCCGTATCGGCTGTGACTGCAAAGGCAACCATCTATATGCCGTTTGCAGAGCTGGTGGATCTGGACAAGGAGATCGAGCGTCTGACCAAGGAAGAGGAGAAGCTGAAAAAAGAGCTTGCCCGTTCCGAGGGCATGTTAAGTAATGAAAAGTTCGTCAGCCGCGCACCGGAGGCAAAGATTGCCGAAGAGCGTGAGAAGCTGGAGAAATACCGCCAGATGATGGCACAGGTACAGGAGCGCCTGGCACAGCTGCGGAAATAGTTGAATATGAAGTAAAAGGCAGGATCGAGAGATCCGCCTGATGCGTGAAATAAGCCGATGTGTATGGGGAAAACTATATGCATTGGCTTATTTGCAAAGAAAGAACCGAAATTATTCTATTTTTATTTATATGGGCGAATGCCTTTGAAGAGAGAAAGGAGATTATTTTTTTATCCTCGAACGAGGATAATTGGATGATACGAGATATTATGGAGATAAGAACAGCGACAATAGCAGATCTGGCTCAGATTGCAGCCGTGGAAGCAGAATGCTTTCCGGCAGCGGAAGCCGCAACGAAAGAGGAGTTTGCGGAGAGAATTAAGTATTATGGAAATCATTTCTGGCTCATGTTTGAAGACGAAAAGCTGATTGCGTTTGTGGACGGCTTCGTCACAGACAAGCCGGATCTGACGGATGAGATGTACGAACGGGCAGAAATGCACGATGAAAACGGCGCATGGCAGATGATTTTTGGTGTCAATACGATCTCGGCATACCGGAAACATGGCTATGCGGGACAGTTGCTCCAGTGCGCCATCGAGGATGCCAGAAAACAGGGGAGGAAGGGACTTGTGTTGACGTGCAAGGAAAAATTGATAGCCTATTATGCCAAGTTTGGATTTGAGAATGAAGGGATCTCGGAATCGGTGCATGGAAACGTGATCTGGTATCAGATGCGGTATAAGTTTTAAATTTAAGAAGAAATACGTGATTGCCCGCAAATACTAATAATACTTATTATAGGAATCGAAATGGCGTTTTTAATAGAAGTGTGATAAGATACAAGTATCAGAATTAAAAATGAGACGCCATTTCGATTTTTTGTAATTGTTTGCAACAAGCATTACAAATTCTTTTCCATCTTTCTGCGTGTATCTTTTGCGTGTGTTTTATATGCATAACGATCATCGGAAGCAGGCTGCACGGGATTGGGTGAAAAAGGGTCAAAAGGAGCGTCCGCAAACAGGAGGGGTTAGAGAAAACATGAAATCATTGCAGGCGCGTTATCTGGATCGACTGGCAGAGCTTTACCCGACGATTGCAGCGGCATCGACGGAGATCATCAATCTGGAATCGATCTTAAATCTGCCGAAAGGAACGGAACATTTCCTGACCGATATCCATGGAGAATACGAGGCATTTTCCCATGTATTGAAAAATGGTTCCGGTTCCGTCAAGCGAAAGATTGACGATGTATTTGGAAATACCCTGAGCCGTCAGGACAAGCAGTCGCTGGCAACCCTTATTTACTATCCGGCGGAGAAGATGAGCCGGATTCTGCAGACGGAGAAGAACCCGGATGACTGGTACAAGATCACACTCTATCGTCTGATTGCGGTCTGCCGCCGGGCAGCGAGCAAGTACACGCGTTCGAAGATCCGCAAGGCGCTTCCGAAGGAATTTGCTTATGTGCTGGAAGAGCTTCTGACTGAGCGCGGCGATCTGCAGGATAAGGAATCTTATTACGATGCGATCGTCCAGACGATTGTCCGTGTGGGACGGGCGAAAGCCTTTATCATAGCGCTAAGTGAGCTGATTCAGCGCCTGACGGTCGATCATCTTCATATCGTGGGTGATATCTATGACCGAGGTCCGGGACCGCATATCATCATGGACAAGATGATGACCTATCATTCGATTGATGTCCAGTGGGGCAATCACGATGTGCTCTGGATGGGCGCGGCAGCGGGACAGATGGGTTGTATTGCAAACGCAATCCGTATCTGCGCGCGATATGGAAACCTGGATATTTTAGAGGATGGTTACGGCATCAACCTTCTTCCATTGGCAACCTTTGCGATCAATACATATGGGGATGACCCGTGCACCTGCTTCCAGTTAAAGGGCAGTGACTCTTACAGTGCGTCTGAGCGCGAGATGAACCAGAAGATGCACAAGGCGATCTCGATCATCCAGTTCAAGGCGGAAGGGCAGATCATCAAGCGTCATCCGGAATTTGGCCTGGAGAAACGAAATCTTCTGCATCATATTGATTTTGAACGCGGTGTTCTGGAGCTGGGCGGCAAAGAGTACAAGATGCTCGATATGAATTTCCCGACCGTAGATCCGAAAGATCCATATGCATTTACACCGGAAGAAGCAGATATTATGGAACGTCTGGAACGTGCATTCATGAACTGCGAGAAGCTGCAGCAGCATATGAAATTCCTGCTGGCGAAGGGAAGTCTCTATAAAGTATACAACAATAACCTTCTCTACCATGGCTGTGTTCCGTTAAATAAGGACGGTACCTTCAAGGAGGTAGAGATCTACGGCAAGCGATATAAGGGAAAGGCGCTGTACGATATTTTGGACAATTATGTCCGCAAGGGGTTTGTCGCGGTCGATAAGGCAGAGCGGGAAAAAGGCAGGGATATGATGTGGTATATCTGGCTGAATGAAAATTCTCCGCTGTTCGGCAAGGACAAGATGGCAACGTTTGAGCGCTATTTTCTAGCAGAAAAAGAGACACATAAAGAAGTAAAAAATCCGTATTACGATATGCTGGAAAATGAGGAAGTGCTTGACCGCATTCTCCGTGAATTCGGTCTGGAACCGGAGGGCGCGCACATCATCAACGGTCACGTCCCGGTCAAATCCAAAGACGGCGAGAGCCCGCTCAAATGCGGCGGTAAGCTTCTCGTCATCGACGGTGGTTTCTCAAGAGCATATCAGAAAGAAACCGGTATCGCGGGGTATACGCTGATATACAACTCCTACGGTCTGATTCTGGCCGCGCACGATCCGTTTGAGTCCACCGAGGCGGCGATCGAAAAGGAGAGTGACATCCACTCCGAGAGCCGTATGGTCAAATGGGTGCCGGAGCGCAAGTGTGTCGGAGATACCGATATCGGACGGGAACTGAAAGAGAAGATCAAGGATCTGGAAAAATTGCTGAATGCGTACTATAGCGGTGCTATAGCAGAAAAATTTACGCGATAGCGATTTGAGAACGAAATTTTAAATAAAGATAAAATGGAAAATCGCTCAACCCGGAAGAGGGAAGAGCGATTTTTTGTGAATGCTATAGTATTTATTTCGTACCAAAAATCCGATCCCCTGCATCTCCCAGACCTGGGCAGATGTAAGCGTTTTCATTCAGGCAGCGATCGACATGACCGACATAGATCTGGACATCCGGATGAGCCTCATGCAGTCTCTTTAATCCTTCCGGAGCAGCGATGATTGCCATGAATTTGATGTTCTTTCCGCCGCGTGCTTTGATAAAGTCGATTGCCTCCACTGCAGAACCGCCGGTTGCCAGCATCGGGTCGGTGACAACGATGGTACGCAGTTCGATCGGGGTTGGCAGCTTGCAGTAGTATTCATGTGGCTCATGGGTTGTCTTGTCGCGGTAGAGTCCGATGTGACCAACCTTTGCGGATGGAACGAGTGCCAGAATACCATTTACCATACCGAGACCGGCACGTAAGATCGGGACAACGGCAAGTTTTTTACCAGCCAGCATCGGAGTGCTACAGGTTTCGATCGGAGTTTCTACTTCCTGATCTTCCAGCGGAAGATCGCGAAGCGCTTCATAGCCCATCAGCATCGCAATCTCATCGGTCAGGGAACGGAATTCGTTGGTTCCGGTGTTCTTGTTGCGGAGGAGCGAGATCTTGTGCTGAATCAACGGGTGATCGAGAATTGTTACATTTTTCATATTCATAACCTGCCTTTTCTTGAATTTTGATGATGAACGTTTTTTCGTAACGGTGCATAGCGCAGACCGCTTGCGAATTTTGTGCTATCTTCATGCCGTCATTTCCCAAAATCTGTATACATATGTGAAATGTATCGCCCTGATGGCATATTTTCTTTAATTATACACCGAATTGTACAGATTGAACAGTCTGTTTTATGATGTATTTTGTTGATAAAGCATCGGTAAAGTTACTGTTCCCGGATAGGCACTTTTGGAACCGAAAGTGCCGTAAGAAAACGTGGTGGCAGCAGGAATTTGCCGTATTTAAATGCGAAGCCACGGCAAATTCCGTTACTGGGCACGTATGCGTGAATAGTAACTCGGTAAAAGAGCGGTTTGTCATGAAGTAGTGCAGAGCATTTGTAAAAGGATGCAGGTGCTTTTATATGTTTATTAGAATAAAAAATAATACCAGCACTATATATAAGCAATACTTCTGAAAACAAATCAATAAATCTAACTGGAAATGAGAATAGAATGTGGTAAAATATAAAGTAGTGAATTATTGCACAACAATGAAGGAGGAAGCTTTGCCATTATGAAGACTGTATCGATAGCAGAGGAACTGAAAAACAATTCTTATCCGGGACGCGGAATTATCATTGGACGGACGCCGGACGGAAAGAAGGCGGTTACGGCATACTTTATCATGGGAAGAAGCGAGAACAGCCGCAACCGTGTGTTTGTAGAAGAAGGTGAGGGCATCCGCACACAGGCATTTGACCCGGCGAAGCTGGAAGATCCGAGTCTGATTATCTATGCACCGGTCCGTGTGCTGGGAAATAAAACGATCGTGACCAACGGCGATCAGACTGATACGATTTATGAGGGAATGGATCGCCAGATGACCTTTGAGCAGTCCCTCAGAAGCCGCGAGTTTGAGCCGGATGCGCCGAACTACACACCTCGTATTTCCGGTATCCTGCATATCGAGGATGGCGGTTACAACTATGCGCTGTCGATTCTGAAATCCAACGACGGCAATCCGGATTCCTGCCATCGTTATACATATGCGTATGAGAAGCCGGTTGCAGGCGAGGGACATTTCATCCACACCTATATGCACGACGGCAATCCGCTTCCGAGCTTCGAGGGTGAGCCGAAAAAGATCGAGATTCCGGACAGCCTGGATGAGTTTGCAGCGACACTCTGGGAGAATCTGAACCCGGATAATAAGGTATCTCTGTTTGTGCGCTATATTGATATTGCGACCAGAGAGACACAGACGAAGATCATTAATAAAAATAAGTAGGAACAGACTGGAAAATAGTTAAAAAAAGTCAAAAACCGTCTGAAAATGAAAACAGGTCAGAGATAAACGCTCCGCGAGGATGCGCAGTGATTCTGTAAAGAATATGTCAGCTTCGCTGACCAGAATCACGCGCCAAGTCTCACGGACGTTCGACTTGAAACAGCATTTGAATCATGCGTTTAAATGGGTATACAGGAGGAATGAAGATGAACGAACTTGAGTTAAAATATGGATGCAACCCGAACCAGAAACCGTCCCGCATTTTTATGGCGGACGGCAGTGAGCTTCCGATCAAGGTACTTTGCGGCAAACCGGGATATATCAATTTCCTGGATGCGTTCAATGGCTGGCAGCTGGTAAGAGAACTGAAAGAGGCAACCGGGCTTCCGGCGGCAACTTCTTTTAAGCACGTTTCTCCGGCAGGTGCAGCGGTAGGACTTCCGTTAGACGAGACGATGCGTAAGATTTACTGGGTCGATGATATGGGAGACTTATCTCCGCTTGCGTGTGCATATGCCAGAGCACGAGGTGCAGACCGCATGTCTTCCTTCGGCGATTTTATTTCTTTGTCGGATGTCTGCGATGCAGATACGGCGCGCATCATCAAGAGAGAAGTATCGGATGGCGTGATTGCTCCGGGATATACCAAGGAGGCGCTGGAGATTCTGGAATCAAAGAAAAATGGCAAGTACAATGTCATTGAAATCGATCCGGATTATGTACCGGCTCCGGTGGAGCGCAAACAGGTATTTGGCGTGACCTTTGAGCAGGGTAGAAATAATCTGACAATCAACCGTGAGTTGCTGGAGAATATCGTGACTGAGAATAAAGAGCTGCCGGATAACGCGAAGATCGACATGATCGTATCTTTGATTACCCTGAAATATACACAGTCCAACTCTGTATGCTACGTGAAGGATGGACAGGCGATCGGTATCGGCGCAGGTCAGCAGTCCCGTGTACATTGTACCCGTCTGGCAGGTCAGAAAGCCGACAACTGGTATCTGCGCCAATCTCCGCAGGTGTTAAATCTTCAGTTTGTGGATGGAATCAAGCGTGCAGACCGCGACAATGCGATCGATGTTTATATCGGAGAAGAATATATGGATGTGCTGGAAGAGGGCGCATGGCAGAAAACTTTCAAGGTAAAACCGCCGGTATTTACCCGTGAGGAAAAACGCGCATGGCTGGACGGCATGAAGGGTGTAACCATTGGTTCTGATGCATTCTTCCCATTTGGCGACAACATTGAGCGTGCGCACAAGAGTGGCGTTCAGTACATCGCACAGCCGGGCGGATCGGTTCGTGATGACAATGTAATCGAGGTTTGCAATAAATATGGCATTGTAATGGCATTTACGGGAATCCGTCTGTTCCATCATTAATGAAAAAGGGCGTGTGAAAAAACTCTCGTTTTTTCACACGCCCTTTTTATTTCGAAATAAAGTGGCTATGATTTCTTATATTTTGCCTCATAATCCCGCAGGCTTACAAGCGCTTCTTTCGACATCGGAATCAGCGCGATCAGGTTGAAGACGGTCATCAGACCGACACCGACATCACCGAGATCCCAGACAAAGGTGTAGGCGGTCAGTCCGCCGACAAACATCATGATCAGGGCGAGAATCTTGTACGCCGTCTGGGCGGCCCAGGTGTCTCCGAAGAGGTAGCTCACATTGGAGCGGGCATAGAAGAGGATGCCGATGAAGGTCGTGAAGCTGAACAGCCACAGGATTACGGCTATGAAAATGACGCCTAATTCCCCGAAATGCCAGCTCATCGCCGCCTGCAGCAGATCCATGCCCTCCAGACCGGAGATTTTATCAGCCGGGACCAGCAGCATGATCATGGCTGTGCAGGTGCAGAGAAGTGTGTCGATGAAAACGCCCATCGCCTGCATCAGTCCGACTTTGGCAGGATGGGAGGTTTCTGCCGTCGCTGCCGCACACGGGGCGGAACCGCTTCCTGCTTCATTGGAGAAAAGTCCCCGTTTGACACCGTTCATCAATACGGCGCCGAAGCCGCCTGCGATTGCCTGGCGCAGACCGAGTGCTTCCTCAAAAACGCGGGCAAAAACGCCTGGAAGCTGGCGGAAGTTCACGATAATTAAAAACAAGGTCAGGATAATGTAAATGCCTGCCATGATCGGAACCAGCAGATCCAGAACCCTGACGGAGGCATTTTTCCGAAGAACGATGACTGCCGCAAGAAGAACTAAAAACAGGCATGAGTAGATCGGCGGGATGCCGAATGCATTCTTAAAAGAAGAGGTCACGGAATTACTGATGACCTGGCTGATACCGCACCAGCAGATCAGACCGGAGAGCGCAAACAGTACGGAGAGAAGATTTTTCTTCGAAACCGGCGTTCCCTGTTTCTGGCGTTTGCTGTTGATCCAGTCGTGAATGTAGTAAGCAGGACCGCCGCGGTAACCGCCGTAGAGCGGATCCGGCTGTTTGTGAAGCTGGGCTAAGGTCGCCTCGATGAAAGCGGTTGCCGAACCGAGCAGCGCGGTTACCCACATCCAGAACAACGCACCGGCGCCTCCGGCGGAGAGAGCGGCAACGATACCGACAAGATTTCCCATACCGACGCGGGTCGCAGTTGACACGATCAGTGCCTGGAGTGCGGAGAGAGAGCCACCTTTGTGTCCGGTTTCGGCCTTTTCCAGCAGCGCGCGCAGCATATCCGGAAGCATTCGGATCTGCAGGAACCGCGTCCGGATAGTACAGAAGATACCGGTCGGGACGAGCAGAAGAACCAGAAGCGGCAGGTTGATGGTTGTTCCGCCGGGAAGCGGCAGATGAATCCAGTCACCCCAGAGGAAATAGTAGGTTTTTTCGATTAAATTGATAATTGTGTTCATGTTTTCACCCCAAAATTTTATATAGTAAAGGTGCGCCCGCAGGTGCTTGACGCTTGATTGAAAGATAGTTATAATGAGTGGCAGGGAGTTTTCAGACTCTCAGTATCATAAGGAAAAGGAGAATTCATATGCAGTACGCAATTGCACATTTAGATCCGAATGAGGACAATCCTTCCATGGAAGAGAATCCATGCATTAATGTTGATTTTGAAAACGAAGAGGAATCATGTCTGGAAGCTGCAACCATGATGATGGATGAAGGCTACAAGATGGTAACTCCATTTTTCATTGAGGACGGCGGCAAAGCGGGCACATACTCCTGGGAGTATGTCAATGCCCATCTGGTTGTCCGTACCAAATAATGTTTCACGTTGTTGTTTAAAACTGTATTGTTTTAAAGTGTGTGAGACTTAAAATGCCGGAAAGAGAAGATCTTTCCGGTTTTTTATATTTACATGTTAGCTGTCCTTGCACGTTTATAATAACTATTTCTTGAATATGTAATTAAATCTACTTATTTATATTCCGTATTGTACCGCACAGTTGAGGAAAGTGCAAGGGGAAAATGAGGGATTGTTACTGGAATTTTAAATAAAGATAAATAGTAATAAGTTGAAAGTCGGGTGTAAATCTCCTATAATGGACAGAAGAATCTTCAGGCAGAAAATGGCATACAGGGAGGCAGATGGAGACGGAAAAGAAACAGACAGATGAAAAAAAGGAACTTCGAACCGGATTTACGACCGGAACCTGCGCGGCGGCGTGTACGCGGGCGGCGGTGTTGTTTCTCTGCACAGGGGAAGCACCTGCGGCGGCAGAGACAGTGACACCTTCCGGCGTCCGGGCGATTCTGCCGATTGTCCGGGCAGAGCGGGAGGAAGATAGCGCAGTATGCGGTGTACAGAAGGACTCCGGTGACGATCCGGATGTGACGAATGGGACATTGGTTTGTGCACGGGCTGTCCTGGCTTGTCATGATAGCATAACTGAAAGCGGTTACACAGATCCGGCGTATCCGGGAATTGAGGTAACCGGCGGCGAGGGCATCGGCATGGTGACGCGGGACGGTCTTTCGTGTCCAGTGGGGCATTACGCGATCAACCCGGTACCGCGGACGGCTATTTTCCGGGAGGCGGCTCTGGCACGCCGGGAGGCGGGCATGCCGGAGTTACCTTTGCGGATTGAGATTTCTATCCCTTCCGGGCGGGAGCTGGCGGAGAAAACGTTTAACCCGCATCTGGGGATCATCGGTGGTATCTCGGTGCTTGGAACAACTGGGATTGTGAACCCGATGAGTGAGGCGGCATTGGTTGAGACGATCCGGCTGGATATCCGGGTGCACGCCCAGGAGGATGTTTCGCTGCTGGCAGTGGCGCCAGGCAATTATGGAGAACGATTTTTAAAAGAAGAAACCGGGCTTTCGATGGAAAATTTCATCAAGTGCAGTAATTTTATCGGGACCAGCTTTAAAATGCTTTCACAGGAAGGAATTCACCAGGCGCTTTTGGCAGGGCATGTTGGAAAACTGGTCAAAGTGGCAGGTGGTGTGATGAATACACATTCCCGGTATGGTGACAGACGGATGGAGATTTTGTCTGCATGCGCGCGGACCGTTGGATTTCCGGAGGCAGATGCCCTGCTGCCGATGAATACGACTGAGGAAGCGGCAGATTTCCTATATGAACATGGATATCTGAAACAGGTCATGGAGCAGGTGGCGAATCAAGTCAAAGCGGTATTGGAAGAAGAGAGCGGCGTTCAGACGGAGGTAATGCTATTTTCGAGCAATTATGGACTGATGGCGCGGACAGCTGGGGCGGATGCGTATGTGCGGGAGCTGCTGGAGATGGAGAGAGGCGTGGAAGTAATGATAGATTGAAGAATCATAAATTACGAAAAGTTGAGATTCGAATATTAAATAAAAAAGGAGAAATCACATATATGGTATATTTCGTCGGAGCAGGTTCGGGAGCGCCAGATTTAATCACAGTGCGGGGAGCACGCCTTTTGAATCAGGCAGACCAGATTATTTACGCAGGTTCTCTGGTCAATCCAGAGCTTTTGGATTATAAAAAAGAATCAGCCGTTGTCTATGACAGTGCGAAAATGACGCTGGAAGAAGTAGTTGAAAAGATCCAAGAAGCGGAATCGACGGGTAAGATGACGGTGCGGCTTCACACGGGCGACCCCTGCGTGTATGGTGCGATCCGGGAACAGATGGACGAGCTGGACAAGTTAAATATCTCTTATAAGGTATGCCCGGGCGTCAGCTCTTTCTGCGGAGCGGCATCTGCATTGAATCTGGAATATACCTTGCCGGGCGTTTCACAGAGCGTGATTATCACCCGGATGGCGGGGCGGACACCGGTGCCGGAGAGGGAGAGCATCGCGTCGTTTGCAGCGCATCATGCGACTATGGTTATATTTTTAAGCACGGGAATGCTGAAGAAGCTTTCGGAAGAGCTGATAAAGGGCGGATATGAGGCGGACACGCCAGCGGCGATCGTGTATAAAGCGACCTGGCCGGATGAAAAGCGGGTTGTCTGCACGGTTGCCACGCTTGCAGAGGCGGCAGAGCGGGAAAATATCAAAAAAACAGCTCTGATTATCGTCGGGGATGTGACTGCCCAGGCGGGATACGAGCGCTCACGTTTATATGCGCCAGAATTCACAACTGAATTCCGTCAGGGGACGGATGGTTTTGTATATGAGTAATAGAAAGGGATTGTTATAAATGGAGCAGTTGAAACTTCGGGTCAGGAACGGTATCTGCATTTGCTTTACTGCACAGGGAAAAGAGACGGCGACGCGCCTGCTGGAGAAATTAAGCCAGCAGATGGAAGAGGCGTTTGACTTTTTAGATTATACAGGATCCGAACATTCGAAACCGCTGAAACAGGTGGTCAAGGAAGCATTTCAGGAGAAGGAAGCAATTTTGTTTGTCGGGGCGGCGGGGATTGCAGTCCGTTTGATTGCGCCGTGGGTGCAGGATAAGCTGAAAGATCCGGCGGTGCTGGTAATCGATGAGCAGGGACGTTATGCGATCCCGATTTTGTCTGGACATGTGGGCGGATGCAATGAACTGGCAGAGGCAGCGGCGCAGATTCTGGGGGCAGAACCGGTAATTACGACGGCAACGGATCTGCGGCAGGCATTTGCAGTTGATGTATTTGCAGCGGAAAATGAGCTGGTGATCAGTGACCGGGAACTGGCGAAACAAATCTCTGCGGCGGAGCTGCGCGGTGAAAAAATTGGCTTTTTCAGTGATTATCCAGTAGATGGAATCGTTCCGGCGGAGATTACTCCGGGCGTATGGCAGAAGGAAAACATCTATGTGACGCTGAAACAGGGCGGATGCCCGAAAAATGCCCCAGCGTCTCTGGTGCGCCGGGATATGGTGATTGGACTGCAGGAGAAGAAGGAACAGCGGGATGCAGCCAAAGCAGCGGCGGTAGTGGCAGTGGAAACCGGCGATTCGGCGAAGGCGGCTGAGATAGATATGTCTGTCGGAAAATCCGATATAGGATCGCTTGGGCAGAAAAGTGAGCAGAAGAAAGAGCAAAGTTATGAGCCGGAAAATGAATCAGGTACGCCGGAACTTCTGCGCCTGTATCCACGAACGGTTGTTCTTGGAATGGGATGCCGCCGGGATTCGTCCCTGAATGCTGTCCGGGAGATGGCAAGAGTGGCACTTTCTCGGGCGATGATTGATAAAAGTGCGGTGCGGGCGATTGCAACGGTAGATCGGAAGAAAAATGAGATGGCATTTCTGGCGCTTGCGAAGGAGTGGGATGTGGAACTGTGGAGTTTTACCCCGGAAGAGCTGGAGAGTGCCGGTACGAAGTTTGCAGAATCGCCGTTTGTGCGGAAGACAGTAGGGGTAGGAAATGTTTGTGAGCGTGCAGCCGTCATGGGGGTGCGCCGGATTTACCGGGAACGGGAGATGGATGAGAAAAATCTGCCTGCGATCGATCTGAGAGTACAGAAAATGGCGTTTAACGGTGTGACGGCAGCAGTAGCGGTTCCGGCATCGGAGCAAGTAAGGAGGCAGCAGTGGAAGAAAAAAAATTATACGTGATCGGAATTGGACCGGGGGCGAGAGAACAGATGACGGTCCGGGCAGACCGCATTTTGCGGGAAAGCCAGGTGATCATCGGTTATACGGTATACGTGGACCTGGTAAAAGAATTTTATCCACAGGCGGAATTTCTGACAACGCCGATGCGCCAGGAAAAGGAACGCTGTGAGATGGCATTAAAAGCGGCGCAGGATGGTCGGAAAACAGCAATGATCTGCAGTGGGGACAGCGGCGTCTATGGCATGGCGGGGCTGGTGCTGCAGATGGCAGAGGCGTACCCGGATGTGAACGTGGAAGTAATTCCAGGAGTGACGGCAGCGCTGGGAGGCGGAGCCATTCTCGGTGCACCGTTGGGACATGATTTTGCGGTGATCAGCCTGAGTGACCTTCTGACGCCGATGGAAGTGATCGAAAAAAGGCTGCGTGCAGCGGCGGAAGCGGATTTTATTATCTGTCTCTACAATCCATTCAGCCGGAAACGCCACGATTATCTGGAGCGTGCCTGCCGGATTCTTTTAGAGTATAAAAGTGGTGAGACTGCCTGCGGATATGTACAGAATATTGGCCGCGAGGGCGAGGCGGTGCACCTTCTGACACTGGCAGAACTGGAAAAGACGCCGGTGGATATGTTTACGACCGTATTTATTGGAAATAAGGAAACGCAGATGTTAAATGGATGTCTGGTGACACCGAGGGGATACCGCGATGTGTAAAATATGGATATTTGGAGGAACGACAGAAGGGCGCCTGCTGGCGGAATATTGCAGCCGGGAAAAGATTGAGGCGTGGGTCAGCGTGGCTTCGGAGTATGGAGAGGAGCTTTTGCAGGAGGAGCTGATGGAGTCTGGGAATGCAGGGAATCCAGATTTGAACCACAATACTTGCCTTGCAAAGAAAAGCTTGAAAAATGTTCAGGCATCCTCAGTGATAAAAGTCTTACGTGGACGGATGGATCGTTACCAGATGGAAGAATTTATCCGAAACCAGGGGATTCATCTTGTGATCGATGCAACACATCCGCATGCCAGACTTGTTTCAGAAGAAATCCAGGAAGCGTGCGGACGGACTGGTGTTCGCCTGGAACGGTGCCTGCGCGCAGAGGGCGAACAAAACAAAGCACGTGATTGGGTCGAGGTTGATTCCATTCAGGAGGCAGTGTCATTTCTTTCTTCTGTTTCCGGCGTGATTTTTGCCACAACCGGCAGCAAAGAACTGGAAGCCCTGTGCCAGATACCAGATTATCAAAAACGGGTGTATGCGAGAGTGCTTCCAACTTCGAATGTTTTGAAGAAATGTGAAAAATTGGGGATAACTGGCAGCCATCTGATTGCGATGCAGGGACCTTTTTCCACTGAAATGAATACGCTATTTCTCCGACAGACAAAAGCGGAGTGGCTATTGACGAAAGATTCCGGGCGTGCGGGCGGATTTCAGGAAAAGGTGGAAGCGGCGCGTGAAAATGGAACCAGAGTGGTTGTGATCCGCAGACCGGAGGAGGATGGTATTTCGCTGGAAGAGGCGATGGAGGTGCTGAAGAAGGCGGATGAGGGGAATGTTGGAGAGTTAAAAACACATTTGATTCTGGCGGGAATTGGCATGGGACAGCCGTCCCAGATGACAGGGGAAGTCCTTCGGGCAATTCGAGAGAGTGACGCCTTGATTGGCGCGGGGCGTATGCTGGAATCCGCGGAGAGAGCGCTGCAGAATGATTTGCTGATTAGCAAGGAAGGAAAAGCTGAAAACAGACAGGAATCAGCGGCTGCGGTGGAAAAAGAAACGAAGTGCTATAAAGCATATCTTCCTGACGATGTGATACAGATTGTATCGAAGCATCCGGAATGGAAGCGGGCGGTCATCCTGTATTCGGGTGATACCGGCTTTTTCAGCGGGGCATCCAGGATGGCAGAGCGGCTGCGGGAAGCTGGTTATCCATTTACCGTCTATCCGGGTACATCCTGTGTCAGTTATCTGGCGGCACGCCTGGGGACGCACTGGGAAGATGCGGCGATTTATTCCGCACATGGAAGAGAATTGTCTGTCGATCGGGTGATGAAACGTCTGTGTGATCCAGAAGAACCGGCTAAGCGTGCGTTTATCCTCATGGGCGGCAAAAATGGAGCTGGACAGTTTTGTGAACGTCTGACACAGGCGGGATATGGAAATGTACAGGTGACGGTTGGTGAAAACTTATCGTACCCGGAAGAGCAGATCCGGAGCGGAACCGCGGAAGAAATGAAAAAATTGGAATTTGCGGATTTGAGCTTGATGCTGCTGGAAGTCACGGATGAAATAAAGAATGTAAAGCAGCTGAAAAGGTTTGAACAAGAAGATAAACGTTTGCTTCCTGCAGATTCTGTCGGAGTATTTCCACGTATCATGCTTGCCGCCCCCAAAAGCGGCAGTGGAAAAACCCTTCTGACTTGCGGGCTGCTTGAAGTCCTTCGCCGCCGCGGTCTGAATCCGATCGCATGCAAATGTGGACCGGACTATATCGATCCAATGTTTCACCGCTATGTGCTCGGCATTCCCGGGCGAAATCTCGATAGCTTTTTTCTGCCGACGGAAGGCGTGCGGGAGGTTTTGGTGGATGCAGTGCGGGAAGAACAGGCGGGAATCGCAGTTTTAGAGGGTGTCATGGGCTATTATGACGGCTTGGGCGGAACAGAAACGTCCGCCAGCAGTTGGGAGATTGCAGAGATCACAGACACGCCGGCGATTCTGGTGCTGGACTGTAAGGGCGCATCCTTGTCGGCGGCAGCAATGGCATCTGGATTTTTACATTTCCGGAAAAAAAGCCATATTGCCGGAGTGATTTTGAACCGGGTTTCTTCGATGTATTATGAGCGGCTGGCGGTAGCCGTGGAAGAGGCGTCGGGGCTTCCGGTACTCGGTTATCTGCCAGAATCCGAGGAATACCGCATGGAAAGCCGCCATCTGGGACTTTTTCTGCCGGGCGAGATCGATCGGCTGCGCGAGCGGATCGGGCGATTGGCAGATCAGATGGAAAAGTCGATCGCGGTGGAGCGGGTGCTGGAAGTGGCAGGGATGCTTCCATTGAGGATAGAAAACAAAGAGAAAGAAAAAGCAGAAAACGAATCAATGGAGGCGGAAGGTATAGCGAAATTCCCAGCATGTCAAGAACAAAAAGTCACCTCGCGCGTCCGCATCGGTGTTGCCCGTGACGAGGCATTCTGCTTCTACTATCAGGAAAATTTCCGCCTTCTGGAACAGATGGGGGCGGAGCTGGTTTATTTCAGTCCACTGAGGGATAAAAAAATCCCGGACAGAGTGGATGGGCTTTTATTTGGCGGCGGTTATCCGGAGAATTATGCACGGGAGCTGGCAAAGAACGCGGCGATGCGTGAGAGTATCCGGCGGTCGATTGCGGCGGGAATGCCGTTTCTGGCGGAATGCGGTGGATTTTTATATTTACACCGTACTCTTGAAGGAAGCGATGGAAAACACTGGGAAATGGCTGGCGTTTATCCATTTGACGCTTACCGGACGAACCGCCTGCGCCGGTTTGGCTATGTGCGTCTGCTGACCTCATCCGGTCAGGAAATTCACGGGCATGAGTTCCATTACTGGGAGAGCGAAGATCCGGGCACCGACTGGGAGGCAGTCAAACCGACCGGAAACCGAAGCTGGCGCTGCATCCATGAAAAGGGAGGACAGATTGGCGGATTTCCGCATCTCTATTATGCATCCTGTCCAGATTTTTTGCGAAAATGGCTGGATGTATGTGCCAAAGGGAGCCAGAAAAAATATATCAATTGAGTGAATTTATATGAGAATCTAGAAAATGGGGAGTAGCAAATGCGAGATGAATGGTTTATCCGGGGCAAGGTCCCGATGACGAAGAGTGAGGTGCGGACCGTGTCATTGTCCAAGCTGGAATTGTATGAGGACTGTGAGTTCTGGGACATTGGCGCGGGAACGGGTTCTGTCAGTGTGGAAGCGGCGGTAAGCTGTCCGGGGATTCATGTGTGTGCGTTTGAATATAAGGAAGAGGCGGTTGAACTGATCCGGGCAAATTGTGAGAAAGCCAGAACAGAGGCGGTCACGATCGTGCCGGGAAAGGCGCCGGAGACATTTGCACAGGTAAGTGTTCACCGACCGGATCGGGCATTTATCGGGGGAACAACCGGACAGATGCGCGAGATTCTGGATGAATTGTTCCGCTTGAACCCAAATATCCGGATTGTGATCAACCTGATTGCGCTGGAGTCTCTGACAGTGCTTATGAGTTACCTGAAAGAGCGCGGGATAGAGGCGGAGATTCTGTCCATGCAGATTGCAAAAGCGGAGAAGATTGGTTCCAGTCATTTGATGAAAGGGCAGAATCCGATCTATATCATATCACTGGGAGGAAATGAAGCGTGAAGAAAATGATTCAGCCAGAGGCATTAAAAGTGGGCGCGAATCGTATAAGCGCGAACGATGCAAGGAGTGTAAAATTAGATTTTGCACCAATGGAGGGAATCACGGGATACGTATTCCGGCAGGCGCATGCAGTCATTTATGGGGGCGTTGATCGGTATTACAGTCCGTTCATTGCACCAGGTTCCAGCCATAAGCTGACATCCAGGGAGAGGAACGATATTCTTCCAGAGCATAATCAGGGATTATGCCTGATCCCGCAGATTCTGACGCATTCGGCGGAAGATTTTCTGTGGGTTTGCGAGGAACTGGCGGAGTATGGATATGGGACGGTTAATCTGAACCTGGGCTGTCCGTCGGGGACGGTGGTTACGAAGAAAAAGGGCGCGGGATTTTTAGCTGAGCCGGAAGATTTGAGCTTGTTTCTGGAGGAAGTCTGCAACGGATTGGAAAAAATCCACGCGTCGGATGGAAAGCCGGTGCGTTTGTCGATCAAAACCCGGATCGGCATGAAAGAAGCGTCTGAATTTCCACGCCTGCTTGCTATCTATAATCACTATCCGCTGGAAGAACTGATTGTGCATCCGAGAGTGCGCGAGGACTATTATAAGGGGAAAATACGGATGGAATCATTTGCGTATGCGCTGGAGCAGAGCCGCTGCCCGGTCAGCTATAATGGAAATCTTTTTTCGGCGGTGGATGCGTCTGCGCTCATGGAAGAAATTGTAGGACAAGATGAACCGTCTGACAAAGGCGAAACGCAGAAAAAAACGAAATTAGCCGCGTTGATGTTTGGGCGTGGGGCGGTTGCAAGTCCGTGGATTTTTGGAGAGGTGCGGAATCTGCCATCCTCGACTCATCTCCAATCCTTCCAGCAATTCCACGATCGCCTCCTGACCGGTTATGCAGAAATCATGTCTGGCGACCGGAATACTTTGTTTAAAATGAAGGAACTCTGGTATTATTTCCAGTGCCATTTTCCGGGATGTGAAAAAGAATTGAAGAAGATTAAGAAGGCACAGAAGCTATCTGACTACCGGGCTGCTGTTCAGGCGATGTTTGCGAGCGGGCGGTTTGTGGAAGGCGGCTTTCGCAACCCGGCACCATAGGAGTGATACCGGGCTGTCCTGTAACCATCCTCTCATTCAGGCAGTACAGTGTTGCGAATATCAGATTTTACACAGATTTTACATTTCCTGCTGGTTATTTTTACATTTATTTGATATAGTGAAGACATACTATGTGTAAAGATCAAAAGATGATGGGAGAATATGTATGTCTATTAGTACTTTGGGAACACTCTTTCAGTTCATTGGAGGACTGGGAATGTTCCTGTATGGAATGGAGTCGATGGCGGATGGTCTGCAGAAGTTTGCGGGCAATCGTTTACAACGTGTGCTTGAGATCCTGACTTCGAACCGCTTGCTGGGCGTGCTGGTGGGCGCGGGTGTTACCGCGATCATCCAGAGTAGTTCCGCGACGACGGTTATGGTCGTTGGTTTCGTAAATGCCGGAATTATCAATCTTCTGCAGGCGACCGGCATCATCATGGGTGCCAACATTGGTACGACTGTGACGAGCTGGATTGTGTCGATGAGTGAATGGGGCGAGGTGTTAAAGCCAGAGTTCTTTGCACCGGTTCTCTTCGGTATCGGCGCATTCATCACGATGTTTGCGAAGAGCCACAAGAAAAAAGAGGGTGCCGAAGTCCTGATCGGTTTTGCACTCCTGTTTATCGGTCTTTCTTTCATGTCTGGTTCGATTGAGCCGTACCGGGATGCGCCGATCTTCTCCGAGTCCTTCCGGGTACTGGGACAGAATCCACTTTTAGGTATTTTAGTCGGTCTGGCAGTTACCGCAATCATCCAGAGTAGTTCCGCGTCCGTCGGTATTTTACAGATGCTGGCGATCAACGGCATGGTAAACTGGCAGTCAGCAGTCTTTATTACATTGGGACAGAACATCGGTACCTGTGCGACCGCGCTGTTATCTTGTATCGGTACGACCCGTACGGCAAAGCGTGCGGCGGTCATTCACCTTCTGTTCAATGTGACGGGTGCAGTTGTATTTGGCGTCGCTTTATACATCGTGTTTATGATGAATCCGGAGCTTGCGATGACGCGTGCGGACAGTGTGGGAATTTCAATTTTCCATACGATATTTAACGTTGTCAACACCTGCATTATGTTCCCGTTTGCCGGTTTCCTGGTAAAGGCATCGGATGTGATTGTTCCGAAGCCGAAGGAGACAGAGAAAGAGTGGTCGGCAAACAGTGTCGAGACCGAGATGATCCGTCACTTAGACGACCGTATCCTCGAAACTCCGTCCTTTGCGATTGAGACGGCGTGCAACGAGGTTGTCAACATGGGTAAGGTAGCGGTTGCCAACCTAAAAATAGCGACAGCAGCCTTGGTGGATGCAGATGATAATTTCTGTGAACAGGTATTTGAAAATGAAGAGACGATCGACCGCATGGAGAAAATGCTGACCGAATATCTCTTAAAGATCAACAACCTCTCCTTGAATGATGAACAGCATCTTCTCGTTAAGAATATGTATTATACAATCGGTGATCTTGAACGTGTCGGTGACCACTGTGAAAACTTAGCAGAGCTTGCCAAGAAACGGATTGAGAATGTGAATATTGATTTCTCGGATCTGGCGCTGAAAGAGCTACGGACGATTGCAGATGCAACGCTTAAATCGGTCGAGGCGTCCGTGGAGGCGCGTCAGGCGCATGATATGCAGAAAGTACGTCAGACTGCCCGCTGGGAGGAAGAGGTTGACAATATGGAAGAAGAGATGCGCGAGAGCCATATGAACCGTCTTTCCAATGGAGAATGCAAGATTGAGGGCGGTGTTATCTTCCTGGATGCACTGGCAAATTATGAGAGAATCGCGGATCATGCCAAGAATGTAGCTGGCTACGTAAAGGAAGAGATGCAGTAATGAAATATCGGATATATGTGATTGAGGATGATGAAAATATCCGGAATCTGATCTGCGTGGCACTGGAAAACTTCGGTTACTGCGCCAGCGGATTTGAGACGGCAGAGGAAGCGCTTGACAACCTCTCGGCCCTGCTCCGGAGAGGCAGGGAGGCGCAGCGGGAGTATCCGGCGATGTTTGTATTCGACTGGATGCTGCCGGGGATGGACGGCATGGCGGCGATCCGCAAGATCCGGGAGATGCCGGACTTTTCCGCAGCCCCGGTCCTGATGCTGACGGCAAAGGATCGTGAGATGGATATTGTACAGGGACTTGACAACGGTGCTGACGACTACATGACGAAACCGTTCGGTATTCTGGAGCTTTCGGCGCGCGTCAGAAACCTTTTAAAGCGGGTGGAACCTGCAAAAGAGGAGGTTTCCAGCCTGACGATCGGTGAAGTCAGCATCAACCGGGAGACGCGGGAGGTGATTGCCTGCGGCGACCGGACGGAGCTGACGCTCAAAGAATTTGAACTTTTAACATATCTCATGGAACATATCAACCGGGTGGTGACGCGCGACGAGCTTCTCGACCATATCTGGGGCTATGACTATGATGGGGAGACGAGAACGCTGGATATGCACATTAAGACACTCCGGCAGAAGCTGCATGACGCCGGAGCCCAGATCAAGACAGTGCGCGGCGTGGGCTATCGGTTTTTAAAGGAAAAAGAAGCGGGAAAGTGATGAAACGATGCGAAAAGCGATTTTGACGAAATTTATTCATCTGTTATTCCTGGCGCTGGTTCTGAATACATTTATCGCTCTGGTGGTTACCAGCAGTGTATTGCTCAAACGGTCAAGGGAGGACATGCATTTTGCATTGGAATCCGTTGACCGTATGTTGGATTATACGGGAAATGTGGAAGAACAGCTGATGGATTTGAGCGACCTTACGAACGACAATAATAGCCGTTATACGCTGATCCGGATGGATGGCACGGTGGTGGCTGATACGGAAGTAGCGCAGGTAAATCAGATGGAAAATCATCTGGAGCGCAAGGAAGTGAAGGATGCGCTGGCGACGGGCTATGGATATTCGGTGCGGCGTTCCGGAACGTTAGGAATGCAGATGGCGTACGCGGCGATCCGTTCATCGGACGGCAAATACATACTGCGCCTTTCTGCCTGTTCAACCGGTTTGGGTGAATATATCCTGATGTTGATTCCGGCCGCTTTTTTGAGCTTTGGAATAGCTTTTTTTGCATCGGCAATGGAGGCGGAACGGTTTTCCCAGTCCATCACGCGTCCTTTGCAGGAAATTTCCAGTGAAATGGTGCGGATGGATGACGACTACACGCGTTTTCGGTTTGAAAAATGCCCGTATGAGGAGATCAATGTCATCGCGGACACGACGACGCGGATGTCCCGGAATATGAAGAAATATCTGGATCGCATCGAGAAAGAAAAACAGATTCGGCAGGAGTTTTTCAGCAATGCATCGCATGAGCTGAAAACACCGATCACTTCGATCCGCGGTTATGTCGAGCTTTTGGAAAGCGGCATGGCACAGGATCCGGGTACGGCACGTGATTTTCTGGGACGCATAAAAAAAGAGGCAATGCGGATGACGAACCTGGTGGATGATATTTTGATGATCTCCCGTCTGGAATCGCGCGGTGCGAAAGCAGATATTGTGACAATCCGCACGGTGGAACTGCTGGAGGACAGCCTGTCTTCGATTGCCGCGCAGGCGGCGTCGCGCGGCATCACAGTCCATAAAGAGTGCGAGAATTTCACGATTCGTGCCGATCTGCGCCAGATGCAGGAGCTGTTTAACAATCTGTTGACAAACGCGGTCAAGTATAACAACGAGGGCGGCGAAATCTGGGTGCAGGTCAAGCACTGGGGCGCGGATATGATACTGACGGTCCGCGACACCGGCGTCGGCATCCCGGCGGAGAGCCAGAGCCGTATTTTTGAGCGGTTTTACCGGGTGGATAAAGGGCGCAGCCGCAAACAGGGCGGCACCGGGCTTGGTCTTTCGATCGTCAAGCATATCGTGAATTTTTATCATGGAAGCGTGAAGGTAGAGTCGGAAGTCGGAAAAGGTTCAACGTTTACGGTGAAACTGCAGATCGCGGAAGCAAAATAAAAAAGAGTCAACCTAAATTCCCTATAAAATAGTGGAATTTTAGGTTGACTCTTTTTGGAGTTTGTAGTATGATTGCTTTAAAGCGTAACAGTTCAGCTCTTTAAAGTGAAAAATAAATCATGGTTTGATGCATAAGAGGAAAATCTGTTACATACGTTGAAAAGGTTCAGGAGGATGATATTATGAGAAAGACAAAGAAATTAGCAGCCCTGATGCTGGCTGGCGCGATGGCGGCATCCCTGGCAGCCTGCGGAGGACAGACAGCAAGTACGGACACGACAGCAGCGGAGTCCGCAGACGGAGAAGAAAGCAAAGAGGCAGAGCAGACAGCAGACGGCGAGACCTATAAGATTGGCGTATTACAGCTGACCCAGCATGTGGCACTGGATAAGACCAATGAGGGCTTCGTGGCAGCGCTGGACGATGCAGGCATCAAATACGAGATCGACCAGCAGAATGCAGCTGGCGAGCAGTCTGCATGCCAGACGATCGCAGAAAAACTGGTCAACGATAAAGATGATTTGATTTTTGCAATCGCAACCCCGGCAGCACAGGCAGTTGCAGGTGTGACCGATTCGATTCCGATTCTTGTCAGCGCTGTTACCGATCCGGCGGCTTCCGGTCTGGTAGAGAGTAACGAGGTTCCGGGCGGCAACGTATCGGGTACTTCTGATCTGACTCCGGTTAAAGAGCAGATTGATCTGATGCAGCAGATTATTCCAGATGTAAAAAAGGTCGGACTTCTGTATTGCAGCGCGGAGGCAAACTCCGTTCTTCAGATTGACATGGCGAAAGAAGCACTTGATACAGCTGGTATTGAGTATGAAGATTACACAGTTTCCAATTCCAATGAGATTCCTACCGTTGTAGAATCTATGGTTGGCAATGTAGACTGTGTATACACACCAACCGACAACATGATCGCAGCTGGTATGGCAACCGTAACGATGGTAACAAATGAGAATAAACTTCCGGTTATCTGCGGCGAGAAAGGCATGGTAGATGCAGGCGGTCTTGCTACTTACGGTATTGATTACTACCAGTTAGGCTACATGACCGGTGAGCAGGCCGTTAAAATCCTGACTGAGGGCGCCGATATTTCTAAGATGCCGATCGGTTATCTGGACGCTTCCAAGTGCGAGCTGAGTGTCAATGAAGAGACAGCAGAGACGCTGGGAATCGATGTATCTGGACTTGAGAAATAAAGAGTACCAGAAAGACCTAAACTTCAAATGAGATGGACTGTCAGATCAGAAGCATAAAATAAATATGCCGATCTGGCAGTCTTTACAGTTAATCAGATGAAGAAAATACGAAACACGGGGAGGTAAAAGATTGAGCGGTTTATTAGTATCCCTGCAGGGCGCGGTCGCACAGGGCGTTCTCTGGGGAATCATGGTATTGGGAGTTTATATTACATTCCGCCTGATGGATATCGCGGATATGACGGTAGACGGAAGCTTCGCGTTGGGCGCCTGCGTTTGTGCAGTCCTGGTAGTCAACAAAGGAGTAAATCCGGTGCTGGCACTTTTAGTTGCAGCGGCAGCCGGTGTCGTGGCTGGTGCGGTAACGGGTATTCTTCATACTGTATTTGAGATACCAGCGATTCTGGCAGGAATTCTGACTCAGATTTCCCTCTGGTCGATCAACCTCCGGATCATGGGAGGAAAGAGCAATCTGCCGCTTCTGAAAGTCAAGACACTTATCAGCGGTCTGGCTGCTTCCTTCGGGATGACCCAGGCACAGGCATCGATGATCGTTGGAATTGTGCTGGCTGTGGCGGCTATTCTGTTTCTTTACTGGTTCTTCGGAACCGAGATCGGAAGTGCGATGCGTGCAACCGGTAACAACGAAGATATGGTGCGCGCGCTGGGCGTGGACACCCGTATGACGAAGCTTTTATCCCTGATGGTCAGCAACGGCCTGGTCGGTCTCTCCGGCGCACTCGTCTGCCAGAGCCAGAAATATGGTGATGTTGGAAGTGGTACCGGTGCTATCGTCATCGGTCTGGCGGCGATCGTCATCGGCGAAGTCCTGATGGGACGATTGACCTCTTTCTATTGGAAACTGACCTCCGTGGTTGTCGGTTCGGTCATTTACTTTGTGATCCGTGCGGTTGTACTCCGCATGGGTATGGATGCAAACGACATGAAGCTGCTCTCTGCTGTCATTGTAGCACTGGCACTCTGTATTCCGGTAGCACTCGCTAAATACCGGCTGAGAAAAGATTATTCAGAAGGGGGGGAGGAGTAATGCTGACGATAACAAATGTAAAGAAAACTTTTAATAAAGGAACTGTTAATGAGAAAAAAGCCTTAAACGGTATCAACTTACACCTGGCACCGGGCGATTTCGTGACGATCATCGGCGGAAACGGTGCTGGAAAATCCACCATGTTAAATATGATCGCAGGCGTATATCCGATCGATTCCGGTAAAATCGAGATCGACGGCGTAAACATATCCAGAGAACCAGAATACAAACGCGCTAAATATATCGGCAGAGTCTTCCAGGATCCGATGCGCGGCACCGCCGCCAATATGGAGATACAGGAAAATCTTGCCATGGCACTGCGCCGCGGCAAATCCAGAGGACTCGGCTGGGGCATCAAAAAGAATGAAAAGGACTTCTACCGTGAGGCATTGGCACAGCTCGACCTGGGGCTTCAGACCCGTATGACCAGCAAAGTGGGCTTACTCTCCGGCGGACAGCGCCAGGCGCTCACCCTTCTGATGGCAACCCTCCAGAAGCCAAAGCTCCTTCTTTTAGACGAACATACCGCCGCCCTCGATCCCAAAACAGCCCGCAAAGTCCTCGATCTCACCGAAAAGATCGTAAACGAACAAAATCTGACCGCGCTTATGGTTACCCATAACATGAAAGATGCGATTCAGATCGGCAACCGTCTGATTATGATGCACGAAGGTCGGATTATCTACGATGTAGCAGGGGAAGAGAAGAAAAATCTGCAGGTAGAAGACCTGTTAGAGAGATTTGAAAAGGTAAGCGGAGAAGAATTTGCAAATGACCGTATGATGCTTGCCAAATAAGCAGGGAGTATAAGATTTGAAGGCTTTTATCAAAATCATTAACCGATAACAGACAAAAAGTATACGGAATGAAAAGTGGGTCAACAAATTAAAAACCACGACTATAAGTGAGAAAGAATGCCCTCCGGCGGCGCGAGCGGTCGGAGGGCATTCTTTCAGACTAAGTAGCCGTGCATTCTCCTCTCCCATATTTCCAACTAATTCCCCCTTTCACGACTTAACCGTTTATCTACAACTTAACACTTCTGTAATAATTCATTTATAGAAAATTCATTTTTTCCTCCACATCCTTCCTTGGCAATTCCCTACGAATATGATAAAATAAAAATTACGTTTAAGATATTAAGTCATAATTTCAAGAAAAATCAGGAGCGATCCATATGTTAGAAGAAGAAAACAAAAAAGAAACGCAGGAGTCAGAACAGGTGCCAGCGGCGGAGCGGATTCAAGAGCCGGAAGCAGTTCAGAGTCAGGAATCAGAGCCAGCTCAGGATCAGACACCAAATCCGGTCCGGGAATCCGCGGGACATTCGCGCAGGCGCCAGGGCGAAGATAAGAGTCAGAACCTGCGCTTCGGAGTGATAGCAGCAGGAGTGGTAATTGCTCTTGCAGTTGCAGCATTTGCAGGCAAGTCCCTGCTCAGCCGTCAGGCGGGAGCCGGAACTGCAAAGAATGGGGCGGCGACAGCATCAGAGCTTTCGAAGGACGAGGCATCCGAAGAGTCCAGAGCGGAGGAGGTCAAAGAGAAAGAAGCAGTGGTAGCTTCCTATAAAAATCTGGGTATCGTGCAGGTGTCCGGTTATCTGAATATGCGTGAGACGGCGAGCACGGACGGCAACATCATCGGCAAGCTGATGGGCGACAGTGCGTGTGAGATCGTGGATGATTCAACCGAAGGCTGGTATCAGGTCGAATCTGGCGGTATTTCTGGTTATATCAGCTCAGAGTTTGTTCTGACCGGGGATGAGGCGAAGAAAAAAGCGTTGGACCTGGTTGAAAAGCGGGCGCTCATCACGGCAGATTCCCTGAACATCCGAAAAGAGCCGAACACGGAGTCTGAGGTTGTCGGTCAGGCATTGAAAAATGAGCGCTATGTGGTCGAGGGTGAGCCGGAGAATGGCTGGATTCAGATTTCGAGCGGTTATATTTCTACGGATTATGCGGAGATCAAATACGCACTCAATGAGGCGCGGAAGCTGGATATGCGTGCGATGGTGCTGAATTTATACAAAAATCTGGGTATTTCCAGTGTGGATAATTACTTGAATGTGCGCGATCAGCCAAGTGAGGATGGCAATATCATCGGTAAGATGACGAGCAAGTCTGCCGGAGAGATTCTGGAGACGAGCGAGGACGGCGGCTGGTATAAGATCCAGTCGGGTCCCGTCACTGGATATGTGAAGGCGGAGTATATCCTGACAGGAGATGCGGCGAAGCAGGAGGCGATGGAGGTTGCAGAACTGATGGCGATCGTTTCAACCGACCGCCTGAATGCCCGCACGGAGCCGAGCACGGATGCGCCGATCTGGACGCAGATCTCTAACAATGAGCGTTACGACGTTATAAACCAGCAGGATGGCTGGGTCGAGATTGCGCTCGATACGACGAGTGCGTATGTGGCGACTGATTTCGTAGATGTGCGTTATGCATTGCCGGAGGCGATCCCATTTACCCCATTAAAAGAAAAGGAATCCTTGCGGACCCAGATTGTCAACTATGCGCTTCAGTTTGTCGGAAACCGTTATGTCTGGGGCGGTAATGACCCGCATTCGGGTGTGGACTGTTCTGGTTTTACAAAGTATGTATACAGCCATGTGGCGGGCGTGTCCCTGCCGCGGGTGTCCCGGGAACAGGCGCGGACGGGTACGAAGATTGATTCTTCGAAGATGCGTCCGGGCGATCTGATTTTCTATACGAATCGCAAGGGAACGGTCAACCATGTGGCGATGTACATTGGTAATGGTCAGATCGTCCATGCGGCGAGCCGGAGAAGCGGCATCAAGATTTCTACCTGGAATTACCGGAATCCGTACCGGATTGTCAATATGCTGGGAGACTGATAGGGAGAGGATAAGATGGAAGAGCAAAAGACAGAAGATTATAAAGAACGCCTGCAGAAAGCACGTCAGAGACGAAATGGCAAAGATCCGATGCACTGGTTCATGATCGGGGGCTGTGCTGTCATTGTGGTGCTGGCTCTGGTTATCATCGTGAAGCTGGCACAGGGCGGCACGTTCGGAGGTTCTGGAAACGCCCGGGTGGCATCGGCATCCGAGGCAGAGGCGCAGGAAACCGTGATCGGAGAGACGCTGCCGGAGGATGAGGAACAGGCAAAAGAGGACGAAGAAAAGAAGAATGTAGTCGAGTCCTACCAGAATCTGGGTATTGTGGATGTATCTGGTTATCTTAATATGCGTGAGAGCGCCAGCACGACCTCCGATGTCATCGGCAAGCTGATGGGCGGCAGTGCGTGCGAGATTCTGGACGATTCGCAGGAAGGCTGGTATCAGGTATCTTCCGGCGGTCTGGAGGGCTACATCAGTTCAGAATTTGTACAGACCGGCGAGGCGGCAAAAACAGAGGCATTTGAGCTGGTCAAGAAGATGGCGGTCATCACGACTGACAAGCTGAATATCCGGAGTGAGCCGAGTGAGGACGCGCAGGTGCTGGAACAGGCGCTGAAAAATGAGCGTTATTCCATTGTCAGCGAGCAGGACGGCTGGATTCAGATCAGCGGGGGCTATATTTCAGCGGATTATGTGGATGTGCGCTATGCGTTAAATGAAGCGCGTAAGCTGGATCTGCGGACGATGGTTCTCAATATGTATGACAATCTGGGTATTTCCAATGTCAATAACTACTTAAATATCCGCGTGGAGCCGAAGGAGGATGCGAAGATCATCGGTAAGATGACGAGCAAGTCCGGTGGTGAGATTCTGGAAACGACCGAGGATGGTGGCTGGTATAAGATCAAGTCCGGTCCGGTTACCGGCTATGTTAAATCCGAATTTATTCTGACTGGAGATGCGGCGAAACAGGAGGCACTGCAGGTTGCACAGCTGATGGCGATCGTATCAACTGACCGTCTGAATGCCCGTACGGAGCCGAACACGGACGCGCCGATCTGGACGCAGATTTCCAACAGCGAGCGGTATTCGGTTATGAGCCAGCAGGATGGCTGGGTGCAGATTGCACTGGATGAGACGAGTGCCTATGTAGCGACTGAATTTGTCGATGTCCGGTATGCGTTAAATGAGGCGATCGAGTTTACACCGGTTGAGGAGACACCGGAGCCTGAGACCAAGGCGGCGAGCAGCAAGGGAGGCTCTGGAAGCAAGAGCAGCAGTAACGGTGGTTCTGGCAGCCAGAAAGCATCTTCAAGCGGCTCCTCCAAGCGTGCGCAGATCGCAAACTACGCGACTCAGTTCCTTGGAAATCCGTATGTATGGGGCGGTACCAGCTTGACAAATGGTACGGATTGTTCTGGATTTACGATGTCGGTTATGGCACACTTCGGCGTCGGCCTGCCGCATCATTCGGGTTCCCAGGCGGGAGCAGGAAGAAGTATCAGTTCTTCCCAGATGCGTCCGGGTGATCTGATCTTCTACACAAACAGCGGTGGAACGATCAACCATGTAGCACTCTATATCGGTGGCGGGCGCGTGTGCCATGCGTCGAATGCAAGGGATGGTATCAAGATTTCCACCTGGAATTACCGTACCCCGGCGAAGATCGTCAATGTACTGGGCGATTAATTCCATGGAAAGTCAATAAAAAATATTTGAAAGAGAGCAGGGAGAAAAGGCAGCTTTTCCCAGCTCTCTTTTTTCTGTTTCATAGGAAATTGTGTCCTATGAAATAAAAAACGGTCCGCGAGGATGCGCACTCGCGCGAAGCAGAAACATGTCGCAAGTGACCGCGTGAGACGCCCGAATGTGCCAAGGCACATCCTTGTTTGTATAAAAAGCGGTTTCAGTGAATAAAGATAATAGGAAGACAGAATACTAAGAATGAATTAGGCAGTTGAGAAAAAACATTGAATCCGCGTGTAAGATGAAAAGAGCGCAGAAAAGAGGAAAATATGATTCGGGCAAATCGTGAAAACAGGGAATGGGAAAATGAAGCGTGGGACAAGCAGACAGATAAGGCGGGAGAAAGCCGGGAACAGGCGCAGGAGGATCCGATTCAGAAGCGTGAAAATGGACAGACGGATATTACGGGAAAGAATGGCAATCACATTGAATTAATCTCGATCATCGGAGAGATAGAGGGACATGAAAATTTGTCCGGCAATACGAAAACGACGAAATATGAGCATATTCTGCCTAAGCTGGCGGAGATCGAGGAGAGCGGTGAGACGGAGGGAGTTTTAGTCCTGATTAACACGGTGGGCGGCGATGTAAGCTGTGGACTGGCACTGGCGGAGATGATTGCTTCGCTCAGCAAACCGACCGTTTCACTGGTCATCGGGGACAGCCATTCGATCGGTGTGCCGCTCGCAGTGGCGGTCGATCACTCTTTTATTGTCCCGACCGGGACGATGATGGTACATCCGGTACGGATGACGGGGATGGTGATCGGTGCCGTGCAGACGTATGATTATTTTGAAATGATTCAGGATCGTATTTTAAGCTTTGTGTCCGGACACAGTCAGATCTCCTATGAGCGCCTCCGAAGCCTGATGCTCAATACGGAGATGATGACAAAAGATCTGGGAACGGTCCTGGTTGGCGAGGAGGCGGTCCAGGAGGGACTGATCGATGAATGCGGCGGGATCTGGGAAGCGCTTGCATGGCTGAACCGGGCGATCGATGGGAAGAAACAAAAAATAGATGCACACGACCGGATGACGAAGACGGATTTTAGTGAAAATCTGAAAAGGAGGTAGAACATACGTGCGAAAATTTTAGGAAAGCGTTGCTTTTTTCCCTGAATTTGGGTATACTGAATGAGATAATAAGAATGTAAAATGAGAAAAGCAGTCTGCGGGAGGCCGTATTTTGTGAAACAGGTGGAACCGCAGATACATGGGAAATATTGGAGGCATGAGACAGGTGGCAGATACAAGCAGGAAAAGACAGAGTACAGAGCATGCCGGGGAGACAGCTGGGACAGAGAAAAAAGCCGGGCGATCCAGAAAGTCCCCTGCGGCGAAGAAAGCGGAGGAGACGCTGAACGAGAAAAAGAGTGGGGGGAAGAAGAAAGCTTCGTCCGGAAAAGGCACCGCGAAAGGAACAGGAAGCCGAAGCCGCGCCAGCCAGGCGCCGGAGCCGGTGGAGAAAAGTGGTACAGGGGCATTTATGGGAACGGAAGTGGCGATTATTGTATCATTTGCAATATCGGTACTTTTGTTTTTGAGCAATTTCGGGCTTTGCGGCTTTGTCGGAAGTTTTCTGCGATCGACTCTGCTTGGCGTATTCGGCGTGATGGGGTATCTGGTGCCATTCCTTTTATTTATGGGAACTTGTTTTTATCTTTCAAACCGGGGCAACCAGAAAGCCGTAGCCAAGTTGGTGGCGGTTGGCGAGGTGCTTCTGGCATTTTGCGGACTTTCCCAGCTTCTCATGGGAGGCGGTCAGCATCTGGACTGGAATCTGGGCGATTATTACGCGCAGGCAGGTGGAGGCGGCTTTATCGGTGGCATTCTGATGCTGCTGTTGTGCGGAACAGTGGGAACGATCGGAGCAGTTCTGATTCTGCTGGTGCTTTTGGCACTCGGTGCTGTGTGCATTACGGAGCGTTCCCTGGTAAACTTAGTTAAACAGGGCAGCGGAAGGGCGTATGAGTATGCGAAAGAAGATATGAGCCGCCGCCGTGAGATACATGAGGAGAAAAAGGAAGAAAAACGCCGTCTGCGGGAGGAGCAGCGGGTCCGTGGCGTTGATCTCGAGGGCGCCAAGCTGACCGAGCTGCCAGTGATGCGGAATTTCTCGGAAGGAGTCCCGGAGGGAACCGTGCTGGGACCGGAGGATGCACCGGAGGAATTCCGTGAGATGCATGGAAGGCAGGAAAACTTGCAGGATGAGGCCGCGGCTTATGATGATTGGACCGATGTTCCGGCAGAGGGAAAAAATCTGGCACAGGATTCCAGACAGGGAGTAGAGAAGGAGAATCCGGCAGATGTATTTCGCGGGCAGATATTCCACGGTGACGGAGCGGTAGAACCAGAACCGATGGAGTATGAAGAAGAGCCGGTGGAGTACGAAGAAGAGCCGGTGGAATCGGAGCAGGATACATATGCATACGCTGGTTCAGAATCCCAGTTTCAGGAAGAATCGGAGCGCGAGACGGCGCGGGCAGTAAGGGAGACAGAATTTGCAGAGGAGCATGCAGAGGCAGAGGACAGTGCGAGCGACCAGCTCCTGAAACGCCTGTATGTACGTCGTGATACCCGGACGATGGAAGAATTTGCCGGTAGCGAGAGCCGGAAAGGTCCAGGCTATTATCCGGTAGAGACACGGGAGAAACCGGCTGCGGAGGCGGCGTCCGGTTTGACCGCAGAGGAGGTTCATACAGATTTAGGGCATCAGGATGTCTTTGAGCCATCGGAAAACGAGTGGGAAACCGTTTCGATGGGGAATGAGGATGAATGGAACGAACCTATATCTGGGGAAACGGATTCCGAACCAATCGATGGCTATTATAAGACGCTGGAATCAGAGCGGGGCGAGGCAAAGAGCAGTTTCTTTGTCCCGGAGGATTCCAAAACGGTCGTGACTGCATCCGGAAAGGTGATCGAGACAGATACAGAGGCAATACAGAAAAAACTGGAGCAGAAACGGGAAGAACGAAAAGCACTTCCAGTTGAGGAACTGACGGTTCCAGAGCAGATCGAGCGCAAGGAAGAGGAAGAAAAGAAGATCCAGAAAGAATACATATTCCCGCCATTGACACTTTTAAAACGCGGCACGGGACAGACCGATTTCTCGGATCAGGAGTACCGGGAGACCGCGATCAAGCTGCAGCAGACGCTCCAGAACTTCGGCGTGGGCGTGACGGTTACAAACATCAGCTGTGGACCGACGGTTACCCGCTATGAACTTCACCCGGAGCAGGGTGTCAAGGTCAGCAAGATTGTAGCGCTGGCGGATGATATCAAGTTAAATCTGGCAGCGGCGGACATCCGTATCGAGGCACCGATTCCTGGCAAGGCGGCGGTCGGTATCGAGGTTCCGAACAAGGAGAACCATGTGGTTCTGCTGCGCGATCTGCTGGAGTCAGAGGCATTTAAGAAATATCCGTCCCGGCTGGCATTCGCGGTCGGAAAAGATATCGCAGGTCAGACGGTTGTCAGCGACATTGCGAAGATGCCGCATCTTCTGATCGCGGGTGCGACCGGATCGGGTAAATCAGTCTGCATCAATACGCTGATCATGAGTGTGATTTATAAAGCGAAGCCGAGCGAGGTTAAGCTCATCATGATCGACCCCAAGGTGGTTGAGTTAAGTGTATACAACGGTATTCCGCATCTTCTGATTCCGGTTGTGACCGACCCGAAAAAGGCGTCCGGCGCCCTCAACTGGGCGGTGGCAGAGATGACCGACCGTTACCAGAAGTTTGCAAAATACGGCGTGCGCGATCTTAAGGGTTTCAATGCCAAGGTTGAGTCGATCGCGGATATCGACGATCCGAAGAAACCGGAGAAACTGCCGCAGATCATCATTATCGTGGATGAGCTTGCCGATCTGATGATGGTAGCGCCGGGCGAAGTAGAAGATTCGATCTGTCGTCTGGCACAGCTGGCGCGTGCAGCGGGCATTCATCTGGTGATTGCGACGCAGCGACCATCGGTCAATGTCATCACCGGTGTGATCAAGGCAAATATTCCGTCGAGAATTGCTTTTTCCGTCTCTTCCGGAGTGGATTCCCGTACCATTATTGATATGAATGGCGCGGAGAAACTGCTCGGAAAGGGTGATATGCTGTTCTATCCGTCGGGCTATCAGAAACCACAGCGTGTACAGGGCGCGTTTGTGTCCGACAATGAGGTTTCGGATGTGGTCGGATTTTTGAAACAGGAGGGGCTGACCGCAGAGTACAGCGCCGAGGTTGAGTCTAAGATCCGTTCGACGGCGATGGATGCGGGCTTTGGCGGCGGTGGGCGCGATGCCTATTTTGCACAGGCAGGTAAATTTATTATTGAGAAAGACAAAGCATCCATCGGCATGCTGCAGCGTATGTTTAAGATAGGCTTCAACCGCGCCGCGCGTATCATGGATCAGCTTGCAGATGCAGGCGTGGTCGGTGAGGAAGAAGGCACGAAGCCGCGTAAGGTGCTGATGAGCATGGAGCAGTTTGAAAACATGATGGAAGAAGGATATTAAAAAGCGGAATCATTATAAAATATCAAAATCAGGAGGTATCCTATGAAGCTTAAAAGTTGGCTGAAAGAATTGCCGTATACATTATTGCAGGGCAGCCTGGAGACGGAGGTTGACGAGGTGGTCTACGATTCAAGAAAGGCGGCGCCGGGGACGGTGTTTGTGTGTATGCGCGGGGCAAACGTCGATTCGCATACCTTTATCCCGGATGTGGTTGAAAAGGGCGCGCCGGTTCTGGTGGTCGAGCATCCGGTTGAGGCGCCTGAGAACGTGACGGTCATTCAAGTGGAGAATGGACGGAACGCGCTATCGCTTCTTTCTGCGGCACGTTTTGATTATCCGGCGCGAAAGATGACGGCGATCGGTGTGACCGGCACGAAGGGAAAGACGACTACCACTTATATGATCAAGGCGATTCTGGAGGCAGCCGGACAGAAGACGGGTCTCATCGGAACGAACGGCGCTGTGATCGGTGAGAATCATTATCCGACCAAAAATACGACGCCGGAATCCTACATTTTGCAAGAATATTTTGCAAAAATGGTGGAAGCGGGCTGCCGTTACATCGTGATGGAGGTTTCTTCCCAAAGCTACCTGATGCACCGGGTAGACGGACTTTTCTTTGATTATGGAATTTTCCTGAATATTTCCAATGATCATATTGGCCCGAATGAACATGCAAGTTTTGAAGAATATCTTTACTACAAAAAGCAGCTTTTGAAAAACTGCCGGACAGCGCTCGTCAACCGCGATGATCCGCACTTTGATGCGATCGTAGAAGGGGCGACAGCAGAGATCCTGACCTTTTCATTGGAACAGGCGGCTGATTTTACAGCGGATGACATTCACTATGTACGCGAACATGATTTCGTGGGCGTCGAATTTCAGACGCATGGACGATATGAGCACGATCTGCGTGTCGGCATTCCGGGCAAATTTAATGTGGACAATGCGCTGGCGGCAGCGGGCGTGTGCAGCTTCTTTGATCTGCCGAAGGAGAAAGTCTGCCATGCGCTGGAACATATCCAGGTCGATGGACGGATGGAGATTGTATATAAATCAGCAAAGTGCACCGTGATTGTTGACTACGCCCACAATGCGGTCAGCATGGAAAGTCTTCTTCTGACGCTGCGCGACTACAAGCCGAAGCGTCTCGTCTGCGTCTTCGGATGCGGCGGCAACCGGGCGCGTGATCGCCGGTACTCGATGGGAGAGATTGGCGGAAAGCTGGCAGATCTGTCGATCATCACGGCGGATAATTCCCGCTTTGAGAAAGTGGAAGATATTCTGGCAGATATCAAGGTCGGACTTGCAAAAACCGATGGCAAATACGTTGAAATCCCGGATCGCCGCGAAGCGATTGAGTACAGCTTGTCCCATGCGGAAGATGGCGATATCATCGCGATCATCGGAAAAGGGCATGAGGATTATCAGGAGATCGAGGGCGTGCGCTATCATTTCCTTGACCGGGAAGTAGTGCAGGAGACGGTGAAGAAGCTGCATATGTAATCAATTTGGAGGCAAAATATGGACCATATTACAGTCAGACATATCGTGGAAGCAGTGTCGGGAACACTGCTCTGCGGAGATGCAGATACGGAGTTAAAACACATCAGCATTGATTCCCGGAGTATGCGCGGGGCGGATCTGTTTGTTCCGCTGATCGGGGAGAAATCAGACGCGCATCGTTTCCTGGTTCAGGCGATGGACAATGGGGCGGCAGCCGCACTGACTTCGGAGCATGAGGCGGCACCGGAGGGCTTTCACGGCGCGCTGATCCAGGTGAAAGATACGAAACTGGCATTGCAGACGATCGGACGCTGCCTGCGGGCACGCCTTTCTATCCCATTAGTTGGTATCACCGGCAGCGTGGGAAAGACGACGACGCGCGAAATGGTGGCGGCGGCGCTTTCAGCGAAATATAAGACATTCAAGACACCGGCAAACCACAACAGCCAGATCGGTGTGCCACTCACGATCTCGGAGATTTCTGAGAATGATGAGATCGGCGTGCTGGAACTGGGAATGAGTGAGCCGGGCGAGATGGCGGTGATCGCGGAGATTGCGGCGGTGGATTCGGCAGTCATGACGAATATCGGTGTGACGCATATTGAGAATCTGGGCTCCCGCGAGAATATCTTAAAAGAAAAGCTGCATATCCAGGACGGTATGAAGGCAGGCGGAATCCTGTTTGTAAATGGAGATAATGATATGCTTTCCACCGTGCATGCAAAAGCAGGCTGCCATACCGTCCGTTATGGACTTGGAGCAGATAACGACTACCGCGCCGAGGATCTTTCATATCCGGATGGATTTCCGTCCTTTACGATGGTACACGGCGAGGTGCGCGTCCCGGTGAAGCTGACTGTTATGGGCGAGCACAATGTCATGAATGCGCTGGCTGCCCTGGCGGTTGCGGATGCCTACGGTGTGCCGCTTGCCGATGCAGCGGAAAAGCTGCTTGAATTTGGCGGGTTCAAGAACCGTCAGCAGATTTATCATAAAAATGGTTATACGATCGTGGACGATACCTACAATGCAAGCCCGGATTCGATGAAAGCGGCGATAGGTGTGCTTTCTTCCCTGCCGGCAGGACGCAGAATTGCGGTTCTGGCAGATATGAAGGAACTGGGAGAGAATACGATTCAGTTCCACCGTGAAGTTGGTGCGTTTCTGGCGGAAAAACCGGTCGATATCCTGGTTGTATATGGCGAACTGGCGCAGGCGATCGCCGAGGGAGCAAAGAAAGTCAAACCGGATCTGCATGTCGTTTCGTTTGAAGAGGGCGAAAAAGAAGATATGCTTGACTGGCTGGATGCACAGATCGGTGAGGGAGATGCAGTCCTGTTCAAGGGTTCCAACAGTATGAAGCTGGGGGAGACGGCAGCGAGGTTTATCTCAGTCGAGAAGACTCCCACCTCTTCAGGTGGTAAGTAATAGCAAGTTTGTCTCAGTGGGAGTCCATTCTCCGACTGAGATAAACGCTCCGCGAGGATGCGCAGTGATTCTGTAAAGAATATGTCAGCTTCGCTGACCAGAATCACGCGCCAAGTCTCACGGACGTTCGAATTGAATTAGAAATAGAAAGAGAAGGAATCATGGCGTATCAATACGCGGATATTATTATAGATATATCCCATGAGAAGGTGGATCGCCCGTTTCAGTACCGGATTCCGACGCAGCTGGCGGAGGAGATTACGGCGGGAACGTGCGTGACGGTACCGTTTGGAAAGGGTAATTCACTTCGGACTGGATATGTGGTGGGAATGGGAAATACGGCGGAGTATGACCCATCCCGCATCAAGGAGATAGCTGGGATCGCACCGGGCAGTATGTCCGTGCAATCCCAGCTTATCCGTCTGGCGTGGTGGATGCGGGAACGTTATGGCGCGACGATGAACCAGACGCTCAAAACCGTACTTCCCGTCAAGGAAAAGATAAAACCGCGCGAGAAAAAGACGCTGCATTGTCTTTTAAACCAGGAAGAGCTGGAAGCGGCAATCCTGGCGGCACAGAAGCGGCATTATAAGGCGCGGGTGCGGCTCCTTGAGGCATTCCGGGACAATCTGGATATTCCGATGGAATTTGCCCGACGGGAGCTTGACCTGACCCTGGCGGCGATCCGCCCGATGGAGGAACGGGGACAGCTTTCAGTGAAAGTTTCCCGTGAGGAACGCGGGTTAAACCATGCAAAACTGCCGCGTCCAGCCGGACAGACCGTGCGCCTCAATGAAGAGCAGCAGGCGGCGGTTGAGCGTTTTTGTGAGGATTATGAGACGGGGAAACGTGAAACGTATCTGATTCACGGCGTTACGGGAAGTGGAAAGACAGAAGTCTACATGGAGCTGATGGCGCGTGTCCTGCGGGATGGAAAGCAGGTGATTCTGCTGATCCCGGAAATTTCGCTGACATATCAGACGGTGATGCGGTTTTACCGGCGATTTGGCGATCAGATCGCGATTCTGAATTCCCGTCTCTCTGCGGGAGAACGCTATGATCAGTGGGAACGGGCGGCGCGGGGCGAGGTTTCCGTGATGATCGGACCGCGGTCGGCGCTGTTTGCCCCATTTTCCAATCTGGGACTGATTCTGATCGACGAGGAACATGAGGGCGCCTATAAGAGCGAGACGATGCCGCGCTATCATGCAAGGGAAGTAGCGGCGGAGCGCGCCCGGCTTTCCGGGGCTTCGCTGGTCTTGGGCTCAGCGACTCCTTCTCTGGAATCGTATCTGCGGGCGCAGAATGGCGAATATGTGCTTCTGCCCCTGCATTACCGGGCAGTGGCGGGAAGTATCCTGCCGAAGGTACAGATCGCTGATATGCGTGCGGAGATGCAGGTAGGCAATAAATCGGTGTTCAGCCGGACGTTGGATGCAATGTTGACAGAGAGACTCGCACGTGGCGAGCAGGCGATGCTTTTTATGAACCGGCGCGGCTATTCCAATTTTGTTTCCTGTCGTTCCTGCGGAAAGGCAGTGACCTGTCCGCATTGTGATGTTTCCCTGACACTACACGGGAAGAACCGTCTGGTCTGTCATTACTGCGGCTATACGATTCCGCTGATGAAGCAGTGTCCGTCCTGCGGATCACCGTATATTGCCGGGTTTGGGGCCGGAACGCAGAAGATGGAAGAATTTACGAAAATTCGGTTTCCGGATGCGAGGATCCTGCGGATGGATGCGGATACAACGGCAAAAAAAGGCGGACATGAAGCGATTCTGGAGGCATTTGCAAATCGTGAGGCAGATATCCTGATCGGCACGCAGATGATTGTAAAAGGGCATGACTTTCCGGGAGTGACGCTGGTCGGAATCCTGGCGGCGGATCTTTCCTTAAATACGCCGGATTACCGCAGCGCGGAGCGGACGTTCCAGCTTCTGACGCAGGCGGCTGGCAGAGCGGGGCGCGCCGGGAAGCCCGGCGATGTGGTCATCCAGACGTACCGGCCGGAACACTATGCCGTGCAGGCGGCAGCGGCGCAGAATTATGAGCTGTTTTACAGCCATGAGATCAATTACCGGAGGCTGCTTCATTACCCCCCAGTCTGCCAGATGGCTGCGGTTTATTTTGCCTGCGGCGATGAGGCGGTACTGGATGAATGTGCGGAAATGGCGGCGCGGCGGCTGCGCGAAAGTGCCGAGTGTATCGGTCCGGTTCCGGCACCGGTATACAAAGTTAATGACATCTACAGAAAAATTTTATATATAAAGTGTGAAAAATGTGCTATACTGGATCAAATCAGGGGTCAGATTGAAACCCTGGCTGCCGCAGATACAAAATGGCAGGCGGTCCAGATTCAATACGATATATCATAGAGAGGAAGAGTGTATAAAATGGCAATCCGATCAATTAGAACTATTGGCGATGAGGTACTGAAAAAAGAGTGTAAGGCAGTGACGGAGGTAACCGATCACACACTTGAACTGATAGAAGATATGTTTGACACGATGTATTCAGCCGGTGGCGTAGGTCTGGCAGCACCGCAGGTCGGTATCCGCAAACAGATCGTAGTAATCGACGTGGAGGACGGCAACCAGTATGTCCTGATCAATCCGGTCATCGAGGAAATGTCCGGCAGCCAGACTGGTCAGGAAGGCTGCTTAAGCGTTCCGGGCAAGGCTGGTCTGGTAACCCGTCCGAGCCACGTAAAGGTACGCGCGCTGAACGAAAAAATGGAAGAGTTTGTCCTGGAAGCAGATGATTTCCTGGCACGTGCGATTTGCCATGAGTGCGATCATCTGCACGGACATCTGTATGTGGAGTTGGTAGAAGGTCCGTTAGAGGATGTAGCGGCAGAGGAAGAATAAAGCACATTGGCAGAATGAGAGAGAAACAAGAGTGGGGTGACAGGCAGATATGAAGATCGTATTTATGGGAACACCGGATTTTGCGGTTCCGACACTGGAAGCGCTCTATCAGAGCCGGCATGAAGTAGCGGCGGTGGTGACACAGCCAGATAAGCCGAAGGGACGCGGCAAGGCGATGGCAATGCCGCCTGTCAAGGAAAAAGCGCTGGAATATGGAATCCCGGTGTATCAGCCGGTGCGCGTCCGCAAGGATGAGGCATTTTTTGAGGAATTGACGAAGATTCAGCCGGACGTGATCGTCGTGATTGCATTTGGCCAGATTCTGCCGGAGCGGATTCTGAACCTGCCGAAATACGGCTGTATCAACATCCATGCGTCGCTTCTGCCAAAATACCGTGGGGCAGCCCCGATCCAGTGGGCGGTCATCAATGGCGATGAGGTCAGCGGTGTGACGACGATGCAGATGGATGTCGGTCTGGACACCGGAGATATCCTGGATACCGTGGAAGTACGCCTGGATCCGAAAGAGACAGGCGGCAGCCTGTTTGACCGCTTGAGCCTTGCGGGAGGAAAGCTGATTCTCTCCACGCTTGAGAAAGCGGAGGCGGGAATCCTGCATCCGGTTAAACAAGATGAGGCAGAGGCAACCCATGTGACAATGCTCGATAAGTCGATGGGGCAGATCGACTGGTCGATGGATGCGGCAGTGATTGAGCGCCTGATCCGCGGTTTAAATCCATGGCCGAGCGCTTATACAAAATTTGAAGGAAAAACCCTGAAAATCTGGTCGGCGGATGTCGAGGAAGATGCGGCGGGAAGGCCGTCACCGGAGACATTCGGACAGGTGGTACGTGTCGGTAAAGATGCATTCTCTGTCCAGACCGGCAAAGGGCTTCTCACGATCCGGGAACTTCAGCTGGAAGGCAAGAAGCGGATGGATACGGCGGCATTTTTACGCGGATATCCGGTGGAAACGGGAGTAAAGCTCGGATAAAATGAATGCTTCAGCAGGAACTGAACTGCTACAGGCAGCCAGGCGTTTGAAAGGAGTTGGAGTGATATGTACGGATACGGATATGGATATTACAGTATGTTTGATCCGACGATGATTCTGGTATTAATTGGTGTATTTTTGTCATTAGGGGCATCTGCGAAGGTAAAAAGCACCTACGCGCGGTTTTCAAGAGTCCGGAGCATGACCGGCATGACGGGAGCCGAGGCGGCGAGACAGCTTTTAAATTCACAGGGCATCTATGATGTCCAGATCCGCCAGGTGGCAGGCAGCCTGACCGACCACTATGATCCGCGGACCAAGACCGTGAATTTATCTGAGAGTGTATATGGTTCTACTTCGGTCGCGGCGATCGGTGTTGCGGCGCATGAGTGCGGACATGCGATGCAGGATGCATCTGAGTATGTTCCGCTGCGCCTGCGCGGTTCAATGGTGCCGGTGGTCAACATCGGCGCACAGCTTTCCTGGCCTATGATCCTGATTGGTGTCCTGGTCGGCGGCATGGGATCTCCGATCGTTTCACTTGGAATTCTTTTATTTTCCTTGTCGGTGCTGTTCCAGCTGGTGACGCTTCCGGTTGAGTTCAATGCATCCGCGCGTGCGGTACGTCTGCTTGATTCAACAGGGATTCTTCGCGGGGAAGAAGTTGGATATACCAAACAGGTGCTTGGTGCGGCGGCACTGACGTATGTGGCAGCGGCGGCTGGTTCGATTTTACAGCTTCTGCGTCTGATTATATTATTTGGAGGACGACGCGATGACTGATGGAACTGCGCTGCGTGAAATAGCGGCCGAAATTTTGACCGAGATTCTGGAAAAGGGACAGTATACACATCTGGCCCTTTTTCAGGCTCTTTCTAAATATCAGTATCTGGAAAAATCAGACCGCTCGTTTTTAAAACGGATTGTGGACGGGACGGTGGAGTATAAAATCCAGATTGATTATATTATCAACGCATATTCCAAAACAAAAGTTCATAAGATGAAACCGTTTATCCGCACACTTCTGCGGATGAGCGTGTACCAGATTTATTATATGGACCGTGTACCGGATTCGGCGGCGTGCAATGAGGCGGTGCGCCTTGCGAAAAAACGCGGATTTTCCGGACTTTCCGGCTTTGTAAATGGTGTGCTGCGTTCTGTGGCGCGTGGAAAAGGCAAATTGACCTTCCCGGATGATTCGGTGCGGTATTCAATGCCGGACTGGATTTTATCTCTCTGGAAGGAAAACTATGGGGCAGAGACGACGCACAGGATGGCACAGGCTGGTCTGGAGAAACGTCCGTTTATGGTGCGGTTTGCCGAGAGCCGTGCAGGGAAAGAAGAGATTCTTGCCTCCCTGTCCGCCCAGGGCGTGACGGCAGAGGAGACAGCGGCGGGAAGCGGCGTTTACCGTCTGACGGGAGTGGACTATCCAGAGAGTCTGGATGCGTTCCGCGAAGGACTAATTCGGATTCAGGATCTGAGTTCGTCGCTGGCTGGTGATGCGGCGGGTATCAAAGAGGGTGATTTTGTACTCGATGTCTGTGGGGCCCCGGGTGGAAAGGGGCTTCATGCGGCGGATCTGCTGCACGGAACTGGACAGGTTGAGATCCGGGATGTGAGTGATTACAAGGTATCTTTGATCGAGGAGAATATTGCCCGCAGCGGCTGTACAAACGTCTCTGCCTGCGCCTTTGATGCGTGTGAATTCGATGCTTCGATGGAGCAGAAAGCGGATGTGGTCATTGCCGATCTGCCGTGTTCAGGACTTGGCATTATCGGACGCAAGCCGGATATCAAATACAACGCTTCAATGGACGGAATCCGGGACCTGGCTGCATTGCAGCGGCAGATGCTGTCGGTGGTCTGGCAGTACGTGAAGCCGGGTGGAGCGCTGGTTTACAGCACCTGCACGGTCAACCGTCTGGAAAATGATGAAAACAGGGCATGGTTTTTAAACGAATATCCATTTGAGCCGGTTGATATCAGTGGTCGTCTGGGGATTGATTTTCAGGAAGACAGCCTGAAAGAGGGATACATCCAGCTCTATCCGGGCGTTCATCCGTGTGATGGATTTTTCATCTCTGTGATGAAAAGAAAAGGATAACTGGACGGAACAGTGTATGAATAAATATAGGAAAGACTCCGAGAGTGCATATAGGAGAGAGGGAGGCAGTCCGATATGGAAAAGCAGGATATAAAATCAATGACGCAGGAGGAACTGCGAGCCTTTTTGGTGAGTCTGGGCGAAAAACCATTCCGAACCGCCCAGATCTATCAGTGGATGCATGAAAAACTGGCATCTTCCTTTGACGATATGACAAACCTTTCCAAGGTACTCCGGCAGAAGCTGCAGGACGCGTGCGAGTATGTATCGCTGGAAAAGGTACGGGTGCAGATTTCGCAGATCGATGGAACCCGCAAGTACCTGTTCCGCCTCGCGGACGGCAATGTCATCGAGAGTGTCCTGATGCGTTATAAGCATGGAAATTCCGTTTGTATTTCCTCGCAGGTGGGGTGTCGGATGGGCTGCCGTTTTTGTGCTTCGACCCTGGACGGCCTGGAACGGAACCTGCGCCCGTCGGAGATGCTGGACCAGATTTATCAGATTCAGCGCGATACAGGCGAACGCGTTTCCAACGTGGTTGTGATGGGATCGGGTGAACCGCTGGACAATTACGATAACCTGATCCGCTTTATCCATCTTTTGACGGAGGAAGGCGGACTGCATATCAGTCAGCGGAATGTGACGGTTTCCACCTGTGGGCTGGTTCCGAAGATCCGGGAGCTGGCAGATCAGGGACTGACCATCACGCTGGCACTTTCTCTGCATGCGCCGAATGACGAGGTGCGGAAGAGCCTGATGCCGATCGCGCGTACATATGCGTTAAAGGATGTATTGGCGGCCTGTCATTACTATTTTGAAAAAACGGGACGCCGCATGACGTTTGAGTACAGCCTGGTGCAGGGAGTCAACGACAATCTGGACGAGGCGCGCGAGCTGGCGGCGCTGATTCAGGATCAGCACGGGCATGTGAATCTGATTCCGGTCAATCCGATCAAGGAGCGCTCTTATGTACAGTCGGGACGGAAAGCGATCGAAGCATTTAAGGGATGTCTGGAATCTAAGGGAATCAATGTGACAATCCGGCGCGAGATGGGGCGCGACATAGACGGTGCCTGCGGACAGCTCCGGAAGAGCTATATGGATAAAGAGCAGGAGAAAGAAGGTGCGGCGGTCAAATGAAAGCATACGCACTGACGGATATCGGAAAAATGCGTAAGGTCAATCAGGACGCCCAGTTTGCCAGCACGGAGCCGGTGGGAGAACTCTCCAACCTGTTTGTCGTGGCGGACGGAATGGGCGGTCATCAGGCGGGAGATTTCGCTTCGCGCTATCTGATCGAGCATATGCCGGAATATATCAAAGAGAGTGGTGAGAATGAGCCGGTCGCGGCGCTTCGAAAGGGGATCGAGGCAGTCAATCAGGAACTTTATTCCCTTTCCTGTGAGCGCGAGGAGCTTGCCGGCATGGGAACAACGCTGGTAGCGGCTTCCATTCAGGGAAATACACTCTATGTGGCAAACGTGGGGGACAGCCGTCTCTACCGGATTGAGCGCTCCGGCATTCATCAGATTACCCGGGATCATTCCTACGTGGAGGCGATGGTCTCGCTGGGACAGATGAGCCGCGGCAGCCGGGAATATGAGACGAAGAAAAATATCATTACCCGCGCAGTCGGGATCGGTGGGCATGTGGAGCCGGATTTCTTTGAGGTTTCACTGAACCCGGGCGATTACATACTGCTGTGTTCGGACGGGTTAACCAATATGGTGGATAATTCAGCAATTTACCGGATGGTGCTTCTGCCGGGAACCCTGGATACCAAGGCAAGGGCGCTCACGGCGCTCGCAAACCAGAACGGCGGGAAAGATAATATCGCGGTCATATTGATTGACCCGCAGATCAAGGAGGTGAGAGAATCATGATGCTGAAACCGGGAACTTATCTGCAGGATCGCTATGAGATCCTCTCACTGATTGGTACGGGCGGCATGTCAGAGGTGTATCAGGCAAAATGCCACACTCTGAACCGTCTGGTGGCGATCAAGGTTTTAAAGGATGAGTACAGCCAGGATGCGAATTTTGTCAGCAAATTCAAGATGGAGGCGCAGGCGGCGGCAGGGCTTTCCCATCCAAATATTGTGAGTGTTTATGACGTTGTGGATGAGGGCAGTCTTCATTATATCGTCATGGAACTCATCGAGGGAATCACGCTGAAAAGCTACATTCTCAAGAAAGGTCATCTGGGCGTCAAAGAAACGATTGGAATTGCCATCCAGGTAGCGCAGGGGCTGGCAGCGGCACATGACCAGCATATTGTGCACCGGGACATCAAACCGCAGAATATGATTATATCGCGTGACGGCAAGGTGAAGGTGGCGGATTTCGGTATCGCCAGAGCTGTATCGTCCCAGACGATCGGGGTCAATGCGGTCGGTTCCGTGCATTATATCTCGCCGGAGCAGGCAAAAGGAAATTATAGCGACGGACGAAGCGATCTGTATTCACTGGGAATCACGATGTATGAGATGCTAACAGGAAAACTTCCGTTTGACGGGGATACCCCGGTTTCAGTGGCACTGGCACATCTGGAAGAACCGGTGCAGCCGCCGAGCCGCATCAACCCGGAGGTGTCGGCAAGCCTGGACCGCATTATTTTAAAATGTACCCAGAAAAAGCCGGAACGCCGTTACCAGAATGCGTATGAGCTGATCGCGGATCTGCGCCATGCGCTGGTGGATCCAAACGATGATTTTCTGAAAAAAGAACCGGAATTTGATGAAAATTCCCCGACAGTCGTGCGCGGGGCAGAGGAACTGAACCGCCAGATGGAGGCACAGAGAAATCGAAATCTGGAACAGACGATGGAACATCCGGCAGTGAGTGAAAAGACCGGACCGGTTCCGACAGAAAATGAACGTGGTGAGGTAGTCTGGAAAGAGCCGGAACAGCCGGAGAAAGAGATAGAAGGCTGGCAGGAAGAAGAGACGGATGTCTATGAGGAAGAAACCTCAAGGCGCCCAGACCGTAGGCGGAAGGGACGCCGTATAGAAGAAGACAGCGAGGATGTCAATCCGCAGATGGAGCGCCTGCTTACGATGATTGGAATCGGTGCAGCCGTATTGATTGTGGTGGTTGTGATTGTCATTGCTGCGAAGTTGACAGGCATCTTTAATCTGGGCTCTGGTAGTCAGAAGTCTCCGAAGACGACCGTTGAAGCTTCTTCGGAGGCGTCTGAGAGCGAGAGTCTGGAATCAACGGAGTGCAGGGTTCCGTCGCTGGACGGCATGACGGAGGATGAGGCGAAGACAGCATTGGAAAAGCAGTCGTTGAAAATCCGTTATGAATATGCAAAGTCGGAAACCTCTGAAAAAGGGAAGGTCATCGGTCAGAGTATTGCCAGCGGCACGGTTGTCTCGAAACAGACGGAAGTTATCGTCACGATCGGAGAAGGCAATGAGGCAATAGATTTGACGAAACTTGGACTGGAAGAGATGTCCGGCGAGGATGCAGAGACGCTTCTGGCAGAAGAAAATAAACTGACCGTAGTAGTGCAGAAAGAGAGCAGTGATACGGTTGCCTCCGGTATAGTGATCCGATACAGCCCGTCCAGCGTGGATCCGGGCGGTACGGTGACGCTGTATGTCAGCACAGGTCCGAACGTACCGACGGTACCGATGCCGAGGATTACAGGGCTTTCAGAGGAAAATGCAAAAGTTGTTCTGGAAGCGGTCGGATTAGAGCTTGGCGAGCGCAAGGAAGCGAAGAGTTCGGAAGTGGCAAAGGGCAAGATCATCAGTCAGGATGTCCTGGAGAAAACAGATACACCAGAGGGAAGTGCCATTGGCTATACAGTCAGTCTGGGAAAAGGAACCCGCTATGTGGCGGCGATCAACGATGAATTCCAGATGAGTGAACTGTTTGGACCAAGTTCCGGAGATACGCATATCCGCGTCAGTATTGTGATGAAGCAGACGATTGCCGGCAATACTGTGACTAAGACGGTCATGGAACCGAGGGAGATCGGCGGCGATATCACGCTTCCGATTCATTATAATATCGAGGGAGCGGACGGTGTGCAGACAGGCGAGCTGCAGATCCTCGATCTGACGAACGATCGGGTTCTAAAAACGTATCAGCTTGAATTTGTGGAAGTTTCAGATAATTAATAAGAGGTAGTTGTAAGGTACAGATATGCAGGGAAAGATAATTAAAGGGATCGGCGGTTTCTATTATGTACACGACGGTATTGGAAAGGTATATGAATGCCGTGCAAAGGGGATTTTCCGAAATCGCGGCATCAAGCCGCTGGTAGGCGATGACGTGGAGATCAGTGTTCTCGATGAGGAGAAGGCGACAGGCAATCTCGATGAGATCCTTCCTCGTAAAAACCGTCTGATCCGCCCGGCGGTTTCAAATGTTGATCAGGCGGTGGTGGTTTTTGCCATCACCGATCCGATGCCAAATTTAAACCTTCTCGACCGCTTCCTCGTCATGATGGAACGGCAGGAAGTTCCGGTCAGCATCTGTTTCAACAAGATCGATCTGGTCGATGCAGCCGAGCAGGAGAAGCTGCGTGCGATCTATGAACCGGCGGGCTATCCGGTGCATTTTATCAGCACCTACGAAAAATCAGGGCTGGAGGAGTTTCATCGGTTGATCATTGGGAAAACAACGGTCTTAGCAGGACCTTCGGGTGTCGGAAAATCGTCGATCACGAACTTTATCCAGCCGGAGGCACAGATGGAGACGGGCGGTATCAGTGAGAAGATCCGCCGGGGCAAACATACGACGCGCCATTCAGAATTGTTTTTCGTGGAAGAGGGCACCTATATGATGGATACGCCGGGATTCAGTTCTCTCTATATCGAGGATCTGGAGCCGGAGGCGCTCAAGGACTTTTTCCCGGAATTTGAGGCATATGAGGATGAATGCCGTTTCTTAGGCTGTGTCCACATTGGCGAGCGCGAATGCGGCGTCAAGACGGCGGTGCAGGAGCATAAGATCGGGCAGAGCCGGTATGACAATTACCGTTTGATGTATCAGGAATTAAAAGAGAAAAAGAAATACGGCAGAAGCAGCCGTTGACGGTATTATACAAAAAATTGGGAGGAAAGAACCATGATTATATTATCACCTTCGATTCTGGGGGCAGATTTTACGAAGCTGGGAGAGCAGGTCGCTGAGGTGGACAAGGCAGGCGCACAGTACATCCATCTGGATGTGATGGATGGCGCGTTTGTGCCGAGTATCTCCTTTGGAATGCCAGTGATTAAGAGCCTGCGCCCGGTGACGGATCGTGTGTTTGACGTACACATGATGGTGGAAGAACCGGGACGTTATGTAGAGGATATCAAAAAAGCGGGGGCGGATTTGATCTGTGTGCATCAGGAAGCCTGTCTTCATCTGGACCGCACGATCGCGCAGATCCGTGAGGCGGGGCTGCAAACAGGTGTAGCGTTAAATCCGGCGACCCCGGTCGAGACACTGGATGTTATTTTGCCGGAGGTGGACATGGTTCTTCTGATGACGGTCAACCCAGGATTTGGCGGTCAGAAATTTATTCCATATACGGTAGAAAAAATCAAGAAGCTGCGCGCAATGTGCAGCGAGAGGGGACTTTCCACCCGCATTGAGGTGGACGGCGGAATCACGCCGGACAATGTGCGGACGGTTTTGGAGGCAGGAGCCGATGTGATCGTGGCGGGAAGCGCCGTATTTAAGGGAAACCCGGCTGGGAATGTAAAAACATTTTTAAATATTTTTCAGGAATTTGAACAGGGATGATGAAGATGAAGCGTTGTTTGATTGTGACAGGCGGAACGATTGATATTGCGTTTGCGAAAGATTTTCTCTCACAGCGCTCGTATGACTATGTAATTGCGGCAGATGCGGGGCTGGAGGTTCTGCGCCCGCTGCATATTTCTCCGAATGCGGTGGTCGGCGATCTGGACACGGTGGACAAAAAGGTTCTGGAAGAATATCAGAACCAGCCGGACATCGAATTTGAGATCCATAAACCGGAGAAGGATGAGACGGATACGGAGCTGGCGCTTTTGACGGCGGCGCGCCAGGGCTGTGAGGCAGTTGATATCCTGGGGGCGCTGGGCGGCCGTATGGATCACGCCATCGGCAATATCCAGCTGATGTATCAGTTTTTCTGCCAGGGAATGGAAGTGAATATCTATGATGCCCGCAACCGCCTGTATCTTCTGGGCGGGCATAAGGTATTTCACCGGGAAGAGGTGTATGGAAAATACATTTCGTTCCTGCCGATGACCGAGACTGTCGAGGGACTGACGCTGCGGGGATTTAAATACCCGCTCCAGAGGCGGACGATCGGGCTGGGGACGAGTCTCTGCATCAGCAATGAACTCAAACGGGAAGAGGGCATTCTGGAGCTGGAGAAAGGCGTCCTTTTGTGCGTGGAGGCACATGATTAATCCGGATAAAAAAGTGGCAAGTTATAACTGACCTGCTTAAAATGATAAAAACTGTATGTTTTTCAGGGGACAAGATTGTGCTATGATGAGTCCAATAACAAGGGAGGATGAAACATCATGGCAAACAAATCAAATCAGGCTTACAAAATCGCGATGGTCGGTCTGCTGGCAGCTCTCTCCTATGTCGTATTTACATACGGACAGGTGAAGATCACACTTCCGGGCGGCGATGCAACTTCCATTCATCTGGGAAATGCAGTCTGTGTCATCGGGGCACTCTTAGTCGGCGGCTTTTACGGCGGTTTGGGAGGTGCTATCGGCATGACGATAGGTGACCTTCTCGATCCGGTTTATATTGTATATGCACCGAAGACATTTATCTGCAAACTCTGCATCGGACTGATCGCCGGATTCGTAGCACATCGTCTGGGCAAGATTGACCGGAGCACCGATAAGAACCACATCCTTGGTTTTACGATTGCAGCAGCGGTGGCAGGTCTTTTATTCAACGTCATTGCAGATCCGCTGATCGGATATTATTATAAACTCTGGATCATTGGTAAACCGGCGGCAGAGCTCACACTTGCATGGAATATCGCAGCGACTTCGATCAATGCGGTGACATCTACGATTGCGTCTGTTGTTATATATATGGCAGTTCGTCCGGCACTCCGCAAGGCAGGTTTTCTGGATGCATTGTCTGTAGAAGCGAGAGCATAAGGCAATTTTATCTCAGTCGAGAAGAATTAAAATGAAATACATACAGGAGACTGTGGGTGGGCAGAATGGGAAAAACATCTGTCCGGGCGCAGTCTCCTTGTTGCGTCATTAGAGTGTGCGGCTTATGAAACACAAATGCATAGATACACGCTTGTAGAAACCAGAATCATGCTGCAGGCAGTCGTATCTGCCGCGAGAATATGTTAGATTATAAAGTTGCTTAAAATCTAAGAAAATGAGGAAAAATTATACATGGAAGGAATTCAGAAGAAAATAGCGGTTTTAAATGACCTGTCAGGCTATGGGCGCTGTTCGCTGACGGCGGCAATGCCGGTTATCAGCGCCCTCAAGGTACAGTGCTGTCCGGTGGTGACGGCGGTGCTGTCCAATCACGCGGGATATCCGGAATGCTATATGGATGATTATACCGATCGGATGGAGGCATACCTGGAGCCGTGGCGGAAGATGGGATTTGAGATGGACGGAATCATGACTGGATTCTTAGGTTCTGCCAGACAGGCGTCGATCGTGGCAGATTTTATCCGGGATTTCAAACGGGAAAATACGCAGGTTTTGGTAGATCCGACGATGGGCGACCACGGACATCTCTACAGCGTCTGTGACGAGGATCTGATCGAGGCGATGCGGGAGCTGATGCAGTATGCGGACGTTGTCACGCCAAATCTGACGGAAGCCTGTGCCCTGACGGACACGCTGTATCAGGAAAATGGATGGAGTAAGCGCAAGCTCTCAGATCTGACCTGGAAGCTTCACCTTTTGGGCGCGCGGTCAGTCATTTTGACAGGCGTGGTCAAGGGTAAACAGATCCTCAACGTGATTCATGAGCGCGGCAAGGAGCCGGTCTTTCATGCAACTAAATTTGTGGCGGGCAATTACCACGGAACCGGGGATGTCTTTGCAGCAGTCATCGGTGCCAGCATGGTGCGAGGTGTGCCGATGGAGGAAGCCGTCAGACGGGCGGCAGCTTTTACAAAAAAATGTGTGGAAAAGACAGAAGAACTTGGTGCCCCGGAGCAGGACGGACTGTGCCTGGAGGCGTGTCTGTCCTATTTGACAAAGTTGAGTTAAATATAATGGGCCGTCTATCCTGTTTTGTTTCAAAATGCAAAAATGATGTTACTGGGCACGTATGCGTGAACAATAACAAAATGATTTGAAGAACAGAGGAACTCTTGAAACAGGGCTTTTCATTCGTACAAAGTTGTAGTATAATTATAACTAGTTTTCGTGCAGTTAATTGCATAACAGTAGGAGGAAGATATGTTAGATCTTAAATTCGTCAGAGAAAATCCTGACATTGTAAAGCAGAATATTAAAAATAAGTTCCAGGACAAGAAAATTCCGCTGGTAGATGAGGTAATTGAGCTGGATGCCAAGAACCGTGCAGCGAAGAAGGAAGCAGATGATCTGCGTGCGAACAAGAACAAGATTGCAAAACAGATCGGCGCTCTGATGGGTCAGGGAAAGAAAGAGGAAGCAGAAGAGCTGAAGAAACAGGTAGCAGAGCAGTCTGCCCGTCTGTCTGAGCTGGAAGAGCAGGAGAAGGATCTTGGCGAGCGCATCTTAAAGATTATGATGACCATCCCGAACATCATTGATCCGAGTGTTCCGATCGGTAAAGACGACAGCGAGAACGTAGAGATCGAGCGCTTCGGCGAGCCGGTTGTACCGGATTTCGAGATCCCGTACCACACCGAGATTATGGAGAAATTTAACGGCATCGATCTGGACAGTGCCAGAAAGGTAGCTGGAAATGGTTTCTATTACCTGATGGGCGATATCGCAAGACTTCATTCTGCTGTTATCGCATATGCAAGAGATTTCATGATTGACCGTGGATTTACCTACTGTATCCCGCCGTTCATGATCCGCAGCAATGTTGTAACCGGCGTTATGAGTTTCGATGAGATGGATGCGATGATGTACAAGATCGAGGGCGAGGATCTTTACCTGATCGGTACCAGCGAGCACTCTATGATCGGTAAATTTATTGATACCGTAGTTCCGGAGGAAGAGCTTCCGAAGACACTGACCAGCTATTCTCCGTGTTTCCGTAAAGAGAAGGGCGCTCACGGCATCGAGGAGAGAGGCGTATACCGTATCCACCAGTTTGAGAAACAGGAAATGATCGTAGTCTGCAAACCGGAAGACAGCAAGATGTGGTATGACAAACTGTGGAAGAACACCGTGGACCTGTTCCGTTCCATGGATATTCCGGTTCGTACTCTGGAGTGCTGCTCCGGAGACCTGGCTGATCTGAAAGTAAAATCCGTTGATGTAGAGGCATGGTCCCCGCGTCAGAAGAAATATTTCGAGGTTGGAAGCTGCTCCAACTTAGGTGATGCACAGGCAAGACGTCTGAAGATCCGTGTCAACGGCAAAGACGGCAAATACTTTGCACACACCTTGAACAACACTGTAGTAGCTCCGCCGCGTATGCTGATCGCATTCTTAGAGAACAACCTGCAGGCAGACGGTTCTGTCCGCATTCCGGAGGTTCTGCGTCCGTATATGGGTGGTAAGAGCGAGATTCGCTAAGTTCATTTGAGTCCAGTAAAAAAACGCCATGGGTTGTGTGCCTGTGGCGTTTTTTGCTGGACTCATTGTGAATTGCAGAAATATAGACATTGTCTTTTTTCAGGCGGCATTATGATGGCAGTTCTTCCAGCTGATTCGACGGCGTCGCCATCATCGAATAATTCGTATGATAAATCACAAATCCCGGAGCAGCGCCCGCTACTTTTTTGACCTGCTTTTTCTGTACATAATCGATCTCAACTTTTTCATTTTCCCGTCCCTTAGAATAGTAGGCAGCCAGCCCGGCAGCTTCCTCGAAGGTGCGGTCCGGAAGCTCTTTTCCTTCGGATTTCACAATGACATGGGAACCCGGGATTCCTTTTGCGTGGAACCACCAGTCATTTCCAGTCGCGATCTTGAAGGTCAGCTCCTCATTCTGGTAGTTGTTTTTGCCGACGTAGATATGGAATCCGTCGGAGGAAAGGTAGTGGAATGGGCGGCTTGTGATTTTCACTTTCTTTCCAGCCGGACCGTGCTTTTTGATGAAGCCATATTCCGTCAGCTCCTGCTTGATCTGGGTCAGATCTTCCTCCTTTAAGGCAATATCGAGGGAGGTACTGATGGATTCGAGGTGCTCGATCTCCTGCTTCGTCTCCTCAATGAGCTGGCTCTGAGCCTCGAAAGTACGTTTGAGTTTTCCATATTTGTCAAAATACTTCTGCGAATTTTCGCGGGCGGTCAGCTGCGGGTCAAGCGGGATCTTGACTTCTTTTCCCGTGTAGTAGTTCGTGCAGACAAGTTCTTTTTCGCCGCCGGTCAGCTCATAACCGTAGGTGTTTAACAGCTCGCCGTAGAGCTTGTATTTATCCCGTTTTTCGGTGTCCTTTAACTGTTTCTGCTGCAAATCGTATTTTTTATAATTGCGCTCCAGGGCAGTCTGGACGATCCGGCGCAGATCCGAGGATTTCTGGCGGATTCGTGTGATGACATTCTTGGACGCATAGTAGGTCTCCAGCACTTTACTGATCGAATCAAAGTGTTCGACCTGATATTCCGGCGGGAACGAGGTCAATGGGAGAGCGGCAAATTCCATTGGTTCATCTTCACGGTATACGATGCAGGGCGAGAACTGTCCATTTTTGATGGATTCCATTGCCAGTTCCAGCGTGTGCCCGAGGTGCGTGCGCTCCAGCTCATTCAGTTCCGATGCGGGGCGGTCGGCATCGATCGATGCCTCATAGCAGAATTCTTCTGCCATGACCGGGCTGATACCGGTGAAATTCGTGTAAATGGCTTTTCCTGCCGGTGCCGATGACTGTGCCAGAATGGCGGCGAAATCATCGGCAGATGCAGTCAGCGGATCCTGCTTCGCGACCGTCTGCGGGAGGAAATATTGCCGTCCCGGCAGAACCTCGCGCACGGAGCTGACCTGCACGGAGATATGTTTGATACTGTCGAGGATCGTGCCGTCAGGGCTGCAGAAAATGATATTGCTGTATTTTCCCATCAGTTCGACGATAAGCAGCTTGCGGCAGAGGTCACCCATCTCGTCCAGATGTTCGATCTCAAAATGAATACAGCGTTCCAGACCCGGCTGGCTGACCGACACGATGCGTCCGCTTCCGATGTGCTTGCGAAGCAGCATGCAGAAATTCGGGGCAGTCATCGGTCCCTGCTTGTTGGTATCCGTCAAATATGCCAGCGGGAGACTTGCGTTGACCGAGAGAAGAAGCCGTTTCGTCTCCCGGAAGTTCTTTATGGTAAAAAGAAGTTCATCGCGCTCGGTCTGCGTGATCTTTGCGATCTTGCCGCCGGTAAGCGCGTCACTAAACTCCTTAACCAGGTTTGCGATTACAATTCCGTCAAATGCCATGGTTTTGGTGCTCCTTTATTTGTGTAGTATCTACTATTATAATGAAAGAAGACACGAAAAACAATCACTTTTAAATTCGGTTGACGCTTGCGGCGATTTGCATTATAATACCATTATCTATGGATGAAAGAGAGAGGCGTCACTATGCTTAAAAGTATGACTGGATTTGGCCGATGCGAGATGGCAACGGATGAATATAAGATTTCTGTGGAGATGAAGGCGGTAAACCACCGTTACCTGGATCTCAGCATTAAGATGCCGAAGAAATTTAATTACTTTGAGGCGGCGATTCGCGCGCAGCTCAAGAAATACATTCAGCGGGGAAAGGTAGATGTCTTTATTTCCTATGAAGATTATACGGATGAGAAGATGTCCTTAAAGTACAATCGTTCCCTGGCCGGCGAGTATATGGATTATTTCCGTCAGATGGCGGACGAGCTTGGGATCCCGAATGACGCGACGGTGATGCGTCTTGCACGGTGTCCGGAGGTCTTTACGATGGAACAGGTGCCGGAGGACGAGGAGCATATGTGGCAGATTCTCGAAAAGGCGATCGGAGAGGCGGCAGAGAAATTTGTCGAGACACGCACACGCGAGGGTGAGAATCTGAAGCAGGATCTGCTTGGCAAGCTGGACTATATGGTAACGCTGGTCGATCAGATTGAAGAACGTTCCCCGAAGATCGTGGAAGAATACCGGGCGAAACTGGAAGATAAGGTGAAAGAGCTTCTGGAAGGAAGCAGCGTCGATGAAGGCCGGATTGCGGCAGAGGTTGTGATTTTTGCAGATAAGATCTGCACCGATGAGGAGACGGTTCGCCTGAGAAGCCACATCGAGGCGACCCGCAAGGAGCTGACGGCGGGCGGAAGCGTCGGACGTAAGCTGGATTTCATTGCACAGGAGATGAACCGCGAGGCGAATACGATCCTTTCCAAGGCAAACGATCTGGAGGTTTCCGATTGTGCGATTGCACTCAAGACAGAGATCGAGAAAGTCAGAGAGCAGATTCAGAATATTGAATAGCCGATCATGCTGGAAGAGGTATTCACGGAAAGCTGCCGTTGGCGGTGAAAATACGGAGAATATGAAATATTGTAATAATAGATAGAATTTAGAAAGCAGGCGAAATATATGGATAATCAGGGAGTACTGGCAGTTATATCCGGATTTTCAGGGGCAGGCAAGGGAACATTGATGCGTGCATTGCTGGAGCGGTATGACAATTATGCCCTTTCCATCTCCGCGACCACCCGCGCACCGCGCGAGGGCGAGGTTGATGGAAGAGAGTATTTCTTTAAGACCCGGGAAGAGTTCGAACAGATGATCGAACACGATGAGCTGGTCGAATACGCCCAGTATGTCGGAAACTATTACGGCACACCGAAGGAGTATGTGTTTTCCAACCTGAAAGCGGGCAAGGATGTCCTTTTGGAGATTGAGATTCAGGGTGCCCTGAAAATCAAGAAGAAATTCCCGGAGGCAGTTCTCATTTTTGTCACGCCGCCGAGTGCCGGGGAGCTTAGAAACCGGCTGGCAGGTCGTGGAACCGAGACACCGGAGAAGATTGCCGCACGGCTTTCGAGAGCAGCAGAGGAGTCCAAGCAGATGGATGACTACGATTTCATTCTGGTGAATGATGAGGTAGACCGCTGTGTAGAAGAAATGCACGCACTGATTCAGGCGATGCATGCCAGAACAGAAAATCACAAGACTTTGATTGAAAAAATAAAAGAAGAGATGAAGCAATTCTGAAAGGAGAAAGATGTATTATGATGCTGCGTCCGTCATATCTTGACTTAATTAATGTTGTAAACAATGAGGCTGAGCCGGGGAAAGAACCGCTGATTCAGAGCCGTTACTCCATCGTAATTGCGACTGCAAAGCGTGCAAGACAGCTGATCGCCGGTGATGAGGCACTGGTCATTGAGAATGGAAGAAAACCGCTTTCGATCGCGATCGACGAGCTGTACCATTCTAAGGTTAAAATTGTAGCAGAGAACGATTCCCCGGAGGAAGAGGTCTAAAAGGTGACAGAAGACCGTCCCGTGTTCATTATGTACATGGAGATGGTCTTTTCTTAGATATAGAGTAACTGTTCAGTAGGTCTGCGCATTTACTGCGCTGACCGTACGAAAACATGGGTCAGCAGGCAAAAATCCCATTGCCGTAGGCAATTTTTAATGGATTTTTGCGCGTGACTGTGAAGGTACTGAACAGTTACGATATAGAATTTTTGTGACGGTTCAAATCGATTATGGTTACAGAAATTTTTTAAATATGGTATTAGGAGAGAATTGAATGAAATTACTTTGTATATCCCTTGGCTGCGATAAAAACCTGGTTGATGCAGAGCGTATGCTGGGTTCGCTGAGCCAGGACGGGTACACGTTTACCGATGACGAGCAGGAGGCAGATGTCATTCTGGTCAATACCTGCTGCTTTATCAACGATGCCAAGGAGGAGAGTGTCAACACTATCTTAGAGATGGCAGAGTACAAAAAGAGCGGAACCTGCAAGGCGCTCTTAGTCAGCGGCTGTATGGCACAGCGTTACAAGGAAGAGATCCTGCAGGAGGTGCCGGAGGTGGACGGTATTCTCGGTACGACCAGCTATGATGAGGTCAGCAAGGTGCTGGCGGAGGCGCTGAAGGGCGAGCGGGTATCTGATTTCCACGATTTGTCCGAGCTTCCGGAGACGAAGATGCGGAGCAAACGTCTGGTGACGACCGGCGGACATTATGCTTTTTTAAAGATTTCCGAGGGCTGTAACAAACGGTGTACCTATTGTATTATCCCGTCCCTGCGTGGACCGTACCGCAGTGTGCCGATGGAGCAGCTTCTCGCAGAGGCAAAGGAGCTTGCGGATCAGGGTGTGAAGGAACTGATTCTTGTCGCACAGGAGACGACGCTTTACGGCGTGGATTTGTATGGAGAGAAGACCCTGCCGAAACTTTTACATGAACTGGCACAGATCGATGGAATCGAATGGATCCGTATCCAGTACTGTTATCCGGAGGAGATCACCGAGGAGTTGATTCAGGCGATCAAGACGGAGGAAAAAGTCTGTCATTACCTGGATATTCCGATCCAGCACGCGAGCGATGCCGTTCTCAAGCGGATGGGACGCCGCACGAATCAGGCGGAGCTTCGGGAGCGGATCGCGCATCTGCGGGAAGAGATCCCAGATATTGCACTCCGCACGACCTTAATTTCCGGTTTCCCGGGTGAGACACAGGAGGATCATGAGGAACTGATGCGGTTCGTCGATGAGATGGAATTTGACCGCCTGGGCGTGTTTGCATACTCTGCAGAAGAGGACACACCGGCAGCCGGATATCCGGATCAGGTACCGCAGGAGGTCAAGGAAGACCGCCGCGACGAGATCATGGAGCTGCAGCAGGAGATTGCCTTTGAGAAAGCCGAGGATATGAAAGACCGTGTGCTTGAGGTTATGATCGAGGGAAAAGTGGCAGACGAGAATGCTTTCGTGGGACGTACCTATAAAGACGCGCCGAACGTAGATGGTTTGATTTTTGTCAATGCGGATGTTCCGCTGATGTCCGGCGATTTCTGCCGTGTCCGCGTAACGGGAGCACTCGAATATGATTTGATAGGAGAGTTGGCTGATGAATTTACCGAATAAGCTTACGACGCTTCGCGTCATCATGATTCCGTTTTTTGTGTTTTTCCTTCTCTGGCAGAATGGTGAAAACCATACCTTCCGTATGATTGCACTGGCACTGTTTATCATAGCCAGCCTGACCGATCTTCTGGATGGAAAGATTGCCAGAAAGTACAATCTGGTTACGAACTTTGGAAAATTTATGGATCCGCTCGCGGACAAGCTTCTAGTGTGCTCGGCGCTCATCTGCCTGATTGAGCTGAACGCGCTTCCAGCCTGGATGGTTATCATCATCATCAGCCGGGAGTTTATCATCAGCGGATTCCGTCTGATCGCCTCGGACAACGGAGTTGTCATCGCCGCCAGCTATTGGGGCAAATTTAAGACGACGTTTCAGATGGTATCGGTGGTGTTATTGATTCTGGATATTCCGGCGCTTGCGTTTGTCACGACGATCTGTGTCTGGATCGCGCTGGTGCTGACGATTGTGTCACTTGTTGATTATATTTACAAGAATCATAAAATACTGACAGAAGGGAGTATCTGATATGATAGTCGAACTGATCTCGGTAGGAACAGAGCTGCTGCTTGGCAATATCGTCAATACCAATGCGCAGTATTTATCGGAAACGTGTGCAAAGCTGGGGCTTAACGTCTATTACCAGACGACGGTAGGGGACAACCGGGAGCGCATGACAGAAGTCTTCCGGACGGCGCTCTCAAGAGCCGATCTCGTTATCATCGGCGGCGGTCTGGGACCGACGGAGGATGATATCACGAAGGATGTCTGCGCGGAGCTGATGGGAATGTCGTTAGTCGAGGATCCGGAGGTGCGGGCACATCTGGAGGACTGGTACCGGCAGCGCAAGCGCACCGATATTCCGGATAGCAACTGGCGTCAGGCGCTGGTGCCGGAGGGCGCGGTGGTATTTTCCAACACAAACGGCACAGCTCCGGGACTTGCCCTGGAGAAAAACGGTAAGACCGCGATTCTTCTTCCGGGACCGCCGAACGAACTGTATCCGATGGTGGAAGATCAGGTTTGTGCTTATATTCAGAAACGATCTGACTGTGTGATCTATTCCCAGATGCTCAAAATCTGCGGATACGGGGAGAGCAAGGTGGAGGAGATGCTTCTCGACCTCATTGACCAGCAGACGAACCCGACGATTGCGACCTATGCAAAGACGAAAGAAGTACATCTGCGCGTGACCGCGAGAGCCGAGAGCGAAGACGCGGCAAAACAGCTGTTAAAACCGGTTATCAAAGAGATCAAGAAACGGTTCGGTAATGCGGTTTACACGACGGATGAGCATGAGAATCTGGAGGATGTCGTTGTCCGCCTCTTAAAGAAATACGACCTGACTGTGACAACCGCAGAGTCCTGCACAGGTGGTCTGATCGCCGGACGCATCGTCAACGTGCCGGGGGCTTCAGAGGTCTTTAACGAGGGATACGTGACGTATTCCAATAAGGCAAAGAAAAAGATCCTGGGCGTCAGTAAGGCGACCCTGAAAAAATACGGCGCGGTCAGCGAACAGACGGCGCGTGAGATGGCTGCAGGCGGTGTATTTACGACGGATGCGGATGCCTGTATCGCTGTGACCGGCATCGCCGGACCGGACGGCGGAACCGAGGAGAAACCGGTGGGACTCGTCTATATCGCATGTTACATGAAGGATAAAGTCAAAGTAGAGGAATACCATTTCCGCGGAAATCGCGAGAAGGTGCGTGAGCAGACGGTGATTCAGGCGCTGGATCTGCTGAGACGGTCGATTATTAAGAATTATAAAAAAGATTGATCATGTAAAGGAGGGAGAGCTGACAGGCGGGGAGAAATAGCCGGAAACGTGCTGTTTTTAGAGCGCCATGGATCAAGCTCTCCTTTTTTAGGAGGCGGGGACGATGATTTGGTATAAATATCTGTATCTGGGAGAAACTGCTAAAAAGCATCGTTTTTCGATTCTACAGAAACTCCGCCTCGGAAAGGTACAGCCGGGCGTTCACGTGATCACGCCTGCCTCAGGCGGACACAACCTGCTTGACATCCTGCCTGCCTATGTGCTCCGGCAGAATTATTACCGGGAGCAGGCGGATCTGCTGATCGTAGGGGTCGGCGCGAGCTACCAGGATACCGTGGAGACGGTGGGGCGGATTGTGGATGAGACGTACCGCGAGACAGGTGGATTTGATGTGAAGACGTATCTGAGAGAGAAGGAAGACAGGCTGAGGAAAAAGAGGTAAGTATTTTGCAGCCTTTGATGAAGTTTTTTTGGACTGAAAATGTCTTTTGACCCCAACATCATATGATACAGAGCTGATACATGAATTTGTCAATGAAAGAATAAGAAGTGGGAGGGGATGGATTGCTGCATATTTTGTTCATAATCTTGAAAATACTCGGAATCCTGCTTCTTGTCATTCTGGGATTGTTGTTTCTGTGCCTGCTGGCGGTTTTATTTGTCCCGATTCGATACCGGGGGAACGGAAGCTACCACAGTATCAAGGATTTTGGCGTGCACCTGCATATCCATTGGCTGCTTCATGCGGTGTCGCTGCAGATTGCTTATGAAAATGGGCTTCGATATGCGGTTAAGTTGTTTGGATTCCGGATTTTCGGGAGTGAGAGTGAAGAGAAAGATACGGAATCTGGGCGTGTGCGGGAAGGCATGCAGGCAGCGGATTCGGATGAGCTGGAATTTGTAAATGCGCAGGAGAAAACAGAGGATGATGATTTAGACACCGGTGAACTGATTTTGCGGGCGGAAGCAGCATCGGAGAAGACAGACGCCGCGATCGAGAAAGCGGAGGAAACGGCCAGGCTGCTGGAGGAGGCGGTGAAGAGACGGAGTGCGCAGAGGGAGGCGGAAATGTCTCAAGCTGTGAAGAATGCAGATGCATTTCCAGATGTGAAGGAGGCGGGAGTGTCCGAGGCAGAAGGAAAAACGCATCGGGCAAAGAATGAATTAAAATCAAATCCCAGCCAGGAAAAGCGTGAATCGTTCCTTCATAGAATCATTAGCTGGTTCAAACAAAAATGGAGCGCCCTGCGGCAATCCCTCTCAAAGCTGCTTACCCGAATCAACAACCTGGAGCACAAACGCCAATCCGTCCTTGCATTTATAGAAAATGAAGAAAATCAGAAGTCATTTCGCCTGATCAAACGTCAGCTCATGCGAGTTCTGCGGCATATATTTCCCAGAAAGCTGTCCGGGCAGGTTGCGTTTGGCGTGGAGGATCCTTATTTGATGGGACAAATTTTGAGTGTGGCGGCTTTTTTGTATCCAGTTTACGGAAAGAAGATTGATTTGACTCCGGTCATGGATGTAAATGTGCTGGACGGGGAGCTTTCGTTCCGGGGCAGAGTCCAGATTGGCGTGCTGGCATTGATGGCGCTTCGGATCTGGATGGATAAGAATGTACGGACACAGGTTTATAAATATAGAAACCGAGGAGGAAGATAATATGGCAGGCAATCAGTTTGCATCGACAATCGGTGCATTATTTCAGGGTATGGATGAGTTCGTCACGACGAAGACAGTCGTGGGAGAGCCGGTGACAGTTGGCGATGCGATTATACTTCCACTCATGGATGTAACCTGCGGCATGGCGGCGGGCGCGTTTGGTCAGTCGGCGAAAGAGAAGAATGCGGGCGGCATGAGCGCCAAGATGACGCCGAGCGCGGTGCTGGTCATTCAGAATGGCATGACGAAGGTGGTCAATATCAAGCATCAGGATGCATTGACTAAGGTTCTTGACATGGCACCGGATCTTGTCAATAAATTTGTCGGCGGAAGCACCGGACCGATCGATGCGGAGACGATGCAGACAGCTGAGAAAATGGCGGGCGAGATGGAAGAGAAGAAATAAAGAAATTAAAATCAAAACGCTTCATAGAATGATCATAGCACACGATCGAATGTCAGATGTCTCTGGCAATGATCGCCTGCTAATTAACTTCTTTTGAAAACAGACATTTCAGAGAGGTATCATTCTATGAAGCGTTTATTTGGTTTAGTCCTTTTTTCAATGGGATTTGGCATGACCCTGGTGCTCATTTTCCCAAAGAATTTTCTATGGGTCAGCATCGCCATTTCTCTGATGATTG